>OJGO01000017.1_pt1 | contig 150623 bp, 141 predicted proteins | sample 1594871 | NCBI WGS metagenome assembly OJGO01 (sample SAMN05416798, study PRJEB24817) | seawater metagenome | isolation source: Sea water | place: Canada:Atlantic | collected 2013-07 | reverse complement strand
TTAAGCCCTTTTAAACTCTCGCTGAGTCATCACTTATTAACGTGGAATGGTATTAGTTTCGACTAAAACTGGCAGTCTCTTAAGCTGAGTTCTTGTGAGCTATCGTCTGTGAGTTGCAGTTCTGCTAGTCGTATTTGGTTATCAACATCTGCGAGCAAGGGGATGATTAGGCTTTTGGATTCACGTAAATCTTTGGTGTTTAGTGATTGCTTAAATACAGCTTTCCCAATCTTAGGGACTAGACGTTTTGGTACGCCGTTTCTGTGGGTGTAAATACCGGATTTTGGATGCTTGATGTAATTGATTAGTTAGATTGATAAATATGGGAACAAATAAAATTTGGCGGGAAAATGTGAGAAATAACACGTCAGTAAAGGGCTGTAGAGAAAAAGAGTGGCCTAGGGTAGAGATAGGTCAAAACAGGTCAGTTTGATAAAAACCTAGAGATAGTAAAAAACCGCACGTTAGATTGATAAAGCCGGATCGGCTCCTTCCTTAGAATTCGAACTATTAACGCAACTCAGTTTAAATAAGGCGTGTGTAGCGATGTATTTGTTCGGAACATGGCTAAAACTCCCCTTAATACCTTCCTGGTGCTTGTTACTAAAGTCGGATCATGTGATCCGACTTCGGGGGCATGATCCGACTTCGACGCACAACACAGTATATATGGGATAAGTGGAAAATAAGGAATGATTATGAGTAGTTGTAAGTCGGATCGTGTTTTAGGTGTTTAAAAGAAGTTTAGATCCGGCTTTAAGAGAATTTAAAGAGGATTTAAACACGATATAACCCGACCAATAACAATCGCCTTATCAGCTTCGTGCTTATCCAACCGTACATTGTCATACATTGGATTGTCTGAAATTAACGTTAACTCCCCAGCTAAACCACGTTGTATGCGCCTCGGTGTGATCTCCTCATTAAATTCAAATGCATAAATTTTTCCCTGGATAATTGAAGTCTGGTTTTTATCAATAGTAATTGTCGCTCCAGGATTTATTGTAGGACTCATCGTATCGTTATTTACTTCAAAAACTGTGTGCTGCGTTTGGCTACTTTCATCAACGAACGGCGGCTTATCAAATACGTATCCTTCGTGCCTGGACAACACCCCCGCTCTCAATCTCATGCGAATTAGTTCGTAAAAATCAAAATGAGTCGTTTCAGCTAAGGCATATAAGTAATCGATGTCAGGTAATCGATCCTTTTCATATCCCTTAATCGTGTTTACGTGCCAGGGATAAATTTCAGTAAATTTAGTCCTTTCAATGGCCGACTTTCTTAAATCAAAGATAAAAGCGCAAAACTCACTCGCATTCATAGTCATAACTCAACAAAAAAATACATTTATTAATCAATAGGATACCCACAGAAGGACAAAAACATGTCCGCATGGTATTGACCAATCAAAAAATAAAGACAAATATATGTCCACCTGTGGACACAAACGTGTCTTTAACTAACTGCTAATTTGTAAGGAATACAATATGCCCAGCAACGATTGGCACCCAGCAGACATCGTTTCTGAACTCAAAAAGAGCAAAACAAGTTTGCGTCGTTTGAGTTTGGAAAGTGGCTCAGGCCCATATGCAGTGCAGCAAGCGCTTCATCGCCCATATAAAAAGTCAGAGAAAATAATCGCTGATGCTTTACGTACGACCCCACAAAAAATATGGCCATCTCGTTATAACGAAGACGGCACACGTAAAAAGGGACTCTACTCAAAAAGCCCTGAAAACAAAAGACAAAATAATGACGAGCCCGTCAGCACCAAGGACGGGAACTAGTCATGGAAAATACATTTACAGCTAAACAAATAGCAGCTGCCGTTGGAGTAAACGACAGAACAATCAGAACACGCGCCAACAAAGACAAGTGGGCATCTGTTTTAAAGCCTGGGCGGGGAGGACAAATACCTCACTATATTTTTGCTTCTTTACCTAGTGACATTCGCACTGCTCTCAACGGTGTTCAATCAGAAAGTGGTGCCACTCTTAAAGGTGCAAACGCTGGCAAGATGGTCACAAAAAACAAAGCAATTGACCGTGAAATAGATTTGAAAATCAAACAGGAATCTCTTGCTGAGTTTGCTGGAATTAACGGCAAACAACGTGACAGGGCTCTAGCTAAATTTAATATTTTGAATGGTGCCAAGAATTATCAGCGAAATACGTCACTCACGAAAATTGCTGCGTTCACTCAGTTCTGCGAGCTGTACAACAGTAAGGATGGCCGCGCTGCGCAATACCAATCCGAGTTCAATTGCACTATTAGCTTAGCGTCACTTATACGTTGGGAAAAAACGCTCAATAAAAATGGCATCACCGCTTTAGCAGGAAACTACGGAAAAACAAAGGGCAAAGGAATAATCGACTCGACCCCTGAACTCAAAGAGTATTGCATTGCCCTGATTCACGAATACCCGCATATAAAAGGCGAGCGTCTAGCTGACATGCTAGAAGCTGAATTCTCAGAAAAGTACACAATCCCTGCGCCCAGTACTTGTCGCGCCTGGTTGGCATCTTGGAAAGAAGAGAACCAAGCACTTTATATGTCAATGTTTGATCCTAGTGCTTGGCAAAACAAACGTATGGTTGCTTTCGGTGACATGTCAATCGACGTAACGCGAATTAATCAGCTTTGGGAATTCGACTCAACACCAGCTGACGTCATGCTTAAAGATGGTCGTTACAGTATTGTTGGTGTTATCGATGTATTTACTCGTCGCGTTAAGCTGGTTTTAAAACCAACATCAAATGCTGAAGGAATCGCCCTTCTTATCCGTTACGCCATTCTTGACTGGGGGTTGCCAGAAGTAGCCAGAACGGATAACGGTTCAGATTATCTATCACATCATATCTCTACCGTCTGGAATTCACTGGATATACATAACGATATTACCAACCCCTATTCGGGCTGGGAAAAACCTTTCATTGAACGTTTTTTTAGAACCTTCAGTCACGGTATAGCTGAACTGTTGCAAGGCTATATCGGCCACAACGTAGTGGACAGAGAACGTATCAGTTCACGCCTCACTTTTGCTGAAAAATTAGTCGAACGCAAAGAAAAAGGCGCAGAGCGGGTTGGCATTGATGTGTCACTAACAGCCAAAGAATTCGAAACCAAAATGAATCAATGGGTTGATCATCACTATCACCATTCGACTCACAGCGGGATTAAATGCACTCCATTTGAGCAATACACACGCCATAAGCAATCTATACGCCGCGTATCAAGTGAGCGCGTGCTTGACGTACTTCTTAGTCCGGTACCAGGTAACGGTTTTAGAACTGTTACTAAATCAAACGGCATCAGCATTGAAGGTGGTAGCTATATTCACGCGGAACTAGGTGCCTATATTGGGGATCGTGTTTTCTGTCGCTGGAATCCGCAAGACGTTGGCAAGATATTTGTCTTTCATGCACTACATGGGCACTTCATTTGTGAAGCTGTTAACCCAGAAATTGCAGGTCAAGACATCACCATGGCTCACGCGATGGAAGCCAAAAAAATCCAACGTGCACAGCTCACTGAGCAACGTCGTCACTTCAAATCACTTGCTAAAAAGCATGATGTCAGTGACGCAGCTCAAACGTACCTTGATTACCGCACAAGCCAAACAGGCGGTTTAAGTGCATTTCCAAAAGCATCGACCACCGTTGAAACCTCAGCGACCAAAGGAGCTGAAAGCGCAATTGATAGCCAAGTTGAATCTGGTTACAGCAAAGAGCGCTTATCAGAGTTTGAACAGCGCCGTAAGCAACTGCAAGACATGCACGATTTAGAAAACAGCTCATCAGAGCCGGTTTTCAACAATGACCATCACAAAGCGCGCTATTTAACTGAGCGCCAATTGCAAGCACCACTTTCCGCAACCGAAGCCGCATGGCTTTCCCAATATCGTCGCGACCATACCGCTGCAGCGCGTCTATTGGATCAACTCATCAACCCAGCAGCACAAACTAAATAGAGAGAAAAATATGAAATCTACTACAGCTCGTACAAAAAACATTTTAGCCGCGTTCGATGCATACCAGAATGTTGCAGAGGCTGCGATGGACGGTACGCCAGCAATGGGCATGTTTTCAGGCAAAGCTGGCCTAGGCAAAACAACAGCCGGAGCATGGTTGTTTAGCCACGCGGACGGCATCTTAGTCAGATGTTTAAAAGCCGACACGCTTGGCACATTCTTAGAGCGCTTAGCTTTAGATTTGGGACTTGAAGCGCGCAGTCGACGTGCTGACATGCTCAATTTTATTGTCCGTGAATTAGCGTTTCAAAATAAACCGGTATTCATTGATGAAGCTGACTATCTCGCCGAGAAAGTACCGGTTTTAGAAACACTGCGTGACATCTATGACCTAGCAAATGTCCCGATTATTTTGATCGGTTACGAGCAGCTGCCAAAGAAAATTAAACGCTTACCACAGTTACTTAGCCGTATCAGTCAGCACGTTGAATTTAAACCAGCAGACCTAGAGGACATCACCATCATGGCGAATGACCTAGTCGAAAACTGCACTATCGACCAAGCCTTATTAGAGCAGCTCCTAAAAGCATCGAAAGGCAACTTTCGTCGCATCACAGTTGGGCTTGGCTACATCGAAAAATTCTGTCGCAGCAACAGCATCAGCAATATAAGTCAAAGCCAATGGGCTGACCGTCCTTTCTTCCCAGCGGGGGAATTTTAATCCATGGCACAAACACTCAGCCAGCGTAGTTGGGAGTGGATTAAAAACCGTGGCGAATTCGGCAGTAAGGATTTGTCACGTGATATGGATATCACTTTAAAACAAGCTCAGATGATCATAAGCCACTTAACAAAACTCGGTGCAATTACGTCATTGCGCCGAGGCTACAACGGCGCAGTTTATGCGCCAGTTGAAGGGGTTACACCTCATCTGCCCGGTAAAAACGCTACGAGCCCACGCAAGGTATGTATTCGCCAGCGCGTTTGGCAAGCCATGCGCTTTTACCAAACCTTCACAATCGCCGACATCATGGCCGCCGCTGAATGCTCTAAAAGCAGCGTCGAACGATACATCAGCGATTTACGTCGCTACAAATATGTAGCCGTAGTCAGAAGGCAGAACGTTCGCTCGCCTATGGCCAAACGCCGTGGGCACCAAAATCGCTATTTATTGCTGGTAAACACTGGGCATAAATACCCGGTCATGAGTGCCAAAGGATTACGCGATCAAAATCGTAACGAATTGGTTCCTTTGCCAGCTGAAAAAATCGAAAAGGAAATCGAAAAATGCACTGGTTAGAACTGCTCAATTTGAAAGTGGCCCAGTTTGGCCGCCGTCAAGTTGAAGACGAAACGGGAATGAGTAAAACGACTTTGTCACAGGTACTTAACCAAAAGTATCCAGGCAACTTAGAAAACATCGAAGCCAAGGTATTAAGCGCGTACACAAACATCAGTGTTATGTGCCCTGTACTTGGTGAGATTGCAGTTAAGCGCTGCAATGCCGAGCAGATAAAGCCGTTTTCTTTTTCTAATCCGCAACGCGTCAAATTGTTTCGAGCTTGCTCAAACTGTCCACATCGTACAAACCAACAGCGGGGTTAAAAACTATGACTAATCGTTTTACCAACACGTTTAGGGACCGAGTCGTAAAAGCGGGTAAAGCTCTAGACCATTTAGACAAGCTAGGCTGCGCCATTGTTGGCATGAGCATAGCGGACAAGGGAAGCGTCATTGACATCCTTCCTCCGCCTAAAGGGTTAAAGGGCACTTACATACATGTAATTGGCAATGCAACAGGTCGTCACTACAACATGCAGACACGTGTTCACGGCTGCACTGTTCAATGGCAAACCGACACAAACATCAACTAAGGAACCACCATGCAAACAACCACAAAACGCATTATTGATACCGTACATGAACTAGCCAGCGTCAAGCCCGTGAACGGTTTCATACTTGATGAACACGGCAACATGAACAAACTTGAAAACGTCAAAGAGCATGAACTGCTGCGAGACCAACTTGTGCGTGAAATGTCGCGTGAAGCCGCTGCCCTAGCAGATGAAATTCAAGCGTTGAAAACAAAGTTTGCCAAACGCTTCGAGCAGCACATCAATACCCTCAGCGACCTTTACGAAGTCAAAGTCGGCGGTAAAAAAGGCAATGTGAAGTTATTAAGCTATGACAAAAAGCTTCGCATTGAACGCTCTAAGCAAGACCGACTCACTACAAATGAACACATGGTTGTCGCAACGCAGTTAGTCGACCAATGCCTAGCAGGCTGGTCAAAAGGTTCTAACCGCAATCTTCAGGCGTTCGTTCGCAAATACTTTCGCACCGATGCTAAAGGCAATTACAACATTGCTGACTTGCAGCGCGTTAGAAAGCTCAAGCTCGACACCCCAGACGAACTCTGGGAAAAGGCCATGCAAGCCCTAGATAACGCCATTGAGTACGACTTTACCACCACTTATTTCCGCGCGTTCTACCGCGAAGATGATGGCCAATACGTGCAAATTCCGCTCGACATAGCCAAAGCCTAACCCCCCTTTAACGCCCTTTTAAAAGGGCGTTAATCAAAACGTGTTCAACGAGCACTTTTTGATTAACTAACAAAGGAGATGACCATGGGTATTTTAGTATTTGTATTAGTGTTTTGTGCACTTGGTGCTGCACATTTCGGCCACATCGGCTTCGCGTTCGCGCTCGCCTACTGCGTCTGTTTGGTGTTAGTGGCTGCTTTTCTTAAAGGCGCAAACCAATGAGTAAGCCTCTAATTGCAAAAATTCATATAGCCAAAAATCAGTTAGGGCTAGACGACGACACTTATCGTCAAGCACTAGCCACGGCAACAAACGGCAAAACCAGTTGCGCAAACATGAACGCAAATGAGCTTCAAACTGTGCTAGACGCATTTAAAGCCAGAGGGTTTAAACCCAAAAAAGCTAAAACTACCCGCCGTTTATCGCCAAAAGGCGGTAAAGCCAAAGTGCCTGAGATAGATAAAATTCGTGCTATCTGGATAACCATGGCTAACCACGGTTTTGTACGTGACAGCTCAGAAGATGCGCTTGATGCATACACCAAGCGCATGTCTGCAAAACTCAACAAGGGTGAAGGCGTTGATGCTGTCAAATGGCTGAATGCATTTTTAGCCAGCAAAGTGCTGGAAATGCTTAAGCAGTGGCACAAACGCGAACTCTTAAAATGGTTAGTAGCCAATGGCCATGAGCGCACAAACGATATCCCCGTTTACAAACTCACCTATGAAGGGCTCGTTTGGCTGTTCGAAAGTGTCAACAGCGAGGCCCGTGCTAAATGAAGTTAGGTCGCTGTCCCGTTTGTCACCACCACGTCAATCTTGAAGCCGTCGCCCAAGACGAAGCCGCCCGAGAAATGATGGCAGTGGTTGCACGCTTAACCCCAGCTATTGCAACCAGCTGCCTGAGCTACTTAGGCCTGTTTCGCCCGTTTAAATCCGATTTAAACAATGGTCGAGCCCTGCGTTTACTCACCGAAGTACTCGACATGACCAATAACACACAGGCGCTATGCCAAGCGCTTGACCAAACCGTCAGCAACATTGCAAACAGTCGCAATGAAAGCGGAGACACCAAGCCCTTAAGTAATCACAAATATTTGACGAAAGTTTTAACCAGTATCCAAGGATGGGACACAAACACAGGAATGCAGACCAATGCAATCGCCACAAGACCTCATTCAAATAGCAAATCGGCAGTTAGCTCAGCCATCCTCGACATCGAGGGAACCGACTGGGCAAACAGCCCCGAATCATGATGCGCAACTTGTTAACCAGGCATTCGGACAAATGAAACTCATTTTCGGCAGAAAATACGCCAGTCGATTTGGCTCAGACAATGAAGTCAACGCAACCAAACGCATGTGGCTAATGGCATTTCAACAACAACGTATTACGGCTGGGCAAGTCGCCACCGCAATACGTGAAATCATCGCTACTGGAATTGATTGGCCACCCGAGCTGCCCGAATTTTTACAGCTTTGTAATAACGCAAAAGCACTGGGCATTCCCACGTTCGACGAAACCCTAAAGGCCATAGTTGACCGCCACGGTAAATACCGAACCAACCCAGATTACGTATTCAAAAGCCAGTTCATCGCCGTCATTAATCAGCGCTGCGGTAAGCAATGCCTGCAAGAAGTGGCCAAAAGCTTTGAGAAACGTCTACGCGGAGAATACAAAAAAGCCGTGTTCGAACACAAAACCGGCACCCTGCCAGCAATATTGCCCGCCTTGCCGGTACCTGAAATGCCCCATGCAAGTAAAGGATACAAAGCTAAAAAGGATGATCCTCTCATTAATCGACTAAATGCAATTCGCAAAGCAAGACAGGATCGCAATCATGACTAAAAAAACTGAACAGCAAGGGTTTGAATTTAGCGACGACTTTGACCAACTGCTTGAACACCTACCCGAAATGGCCAGCGACAAAGTCAATGCCGCCAAACGCTATAAAGAACACCTATGGGACTTGGTGCAAATCGTCGAACGCCGTTTACAAAAGCAAGGCATTAACGACGACCATGCCTATCAGCTTAGCTGCGCCATCATTGCAGAGATAGCCCATTACGAAGGCGGCGAGTGTCGTTACCTGCCCCGTGGCGACAGGCTAAAACAAGAGTTGCGAGACATTCACATGTTTAAGTTGTGGCACTCAAAAGGCTGGCCAGTTGAAAAAGTCCGCAATGAGTTTTGCCCAGAGCTGAACCAAATAGAGGTATATAAAATTTTACGCGTAAAACGCCAGGCACATCTGGCAAAAATTCAACCCAAACTAATATAGGTAAAGACCATGAACGAAAAAGAAGTCGCAACAATTGATGCATACATACCCGCCGCCCATCTAATGGTGCAAGCGAGGGATTGTACCGATACGTTAAATGAAGCCGTAGAATGGGTTAAAGAGAGAAATAGCAGTTTCAGTCCCGCTTATTTAAGGCTTTTGTGGGTAGGCGTAAATGCCCAGTGTTTATCACATGAAAACCGCAACGTTGATGTGTCGTGTACACACCCAGATTACGAACTCGAAGAAATGCGCTTGAGCCAACTCGAACGCCAATCCCCTTTGCTATGCAAATTGGTCGACGAACTGACCGAGAACGTTGAGCAAGACGATACCGAAGCACGGCTTTGGCTCGGTACCAAATTAATTAACGGCCAGCGCTGCCAAGTCCAATTGGTTGTTACCCCAATTGATTCACACTTCGTAGATGAAGACTAATGAAAAAAGAAGCCGTTTCTGGTTTTGACCTTGATTTGGCGCTCGCAATTATCTGCGCCATATCACCGCCAGAGCAAACTTGGACGCTCCCTGACATCGCAGATGTCTGCGGTTGCTCTATCAGCCGTATATGGAAAATAGAGCAAACCGCATTAAGCAAAGCCCGTAATCGCGCTTATCGAAAAAATTATCAAGTACTACTAGAGGAATAACGCTACATGTTCGACTTTTTAAACGCTGCTACCCTGACTGAAACCGACTTCAATGACGAAACCGAATACGTCTTACCAGGCTTTTTGGCTAAAAATATGATCACCATGATTTACGCTGACGGCGGCAACGGCAAATCATGGTTAGCATTGGGCCTTGCCCAATACTGCGCTAGCTTATACATGCCCGTCATCTATCTCGATTTTGATAACCCGTTAACCGTATTGCGCGACAGAGGTGTAAATGAAAAGCTGGTCGCTAAGTTCCCTAACCTGCAATATGTTCAGCGCTCCAAATCAGAATTAAGCCCATTTGACTTGCTTACAGCGCTATCCAGTCGAGCAACTGCCAATGCGTTCGAAGGTCGAGTTTTTATCATTGATTCATTGCGCAACTTCGGTGACGTAAATAACGACGCCAAAATCATGCTCGTCATGGACATGCTGATGAACATACGTGAAGCGGGCGCAACCATTGTTGTGCTGCATCACTCAAACAAAGATGGCCGCAATTACCAAGGCAGTAACAATATTCGCAACAGTGTCGATAACATGTTCCGCTTAAAAAAGCTTGAGCTATCTAGCGGTATTGGCACACTGCTCAGCGCAGTAAAAGAACGCTGCGCGATTGACGATAAAGCATTCGACATTTGCCCAAACACCCTAACCCTCACCGAGCGAGACTTAGTTGAAGCAAAATCAACTGAGGAAGACTTAGAGTTTATCGACCTAGTCAAAGCCGCACTTACCGCCGCACCAGGTTTAAACAAGACCGCAGTGCTTGAAGCAGCTGGCGCTAGCAAAGACGATAAGACTGCACGAGCGAGGCTCGACAAGTACGATGGCGTTTATTGGAACTCAAAGAAAAACCACACTCGTATCGTTTATCAGTTGTCATAGTTGTAAGGGTTGTAAGCAATGAAAAATGAAAAGCAACTTATCATCCCTTTGGTACAAAGTTTAGAATCCGAAAGTGACGTGCGCGACGTACTGGCATTTACCCAGATAAGAAGTGAAGCCATGATAAACGCATTGCTGTATCACTTGGTTGAAGGTGCATCATCAAAAGCGGCGTGCATGCGCTTCGATGTAAAACAACAGAATTTCAGTCGTGACCTCAAGAAACTCAACTTAATGAATACCAAACTTATAAATAAAACATCAAAAAAGTGATGTAAGTAAAAACATCACCTAGGCCACGGATGGACTAGACAACGATTACAACTTTTACAACGCATTGAGCTAAAAACTCAAACTGGAAATTTGACACAAATTCAAAACAGGCATACAGTCCGCTGGTCAGAGGCGTCGAAACCTCAAAGCTAAGCCGGACAAATCCAACCCCGTCAGTGTTGGTATTTTTATGCCTGTTATTTCTCGCCATAGTTTTCTATGTCGGGAGGGCGACGAATACAACACCCTTCGGGGAAATAAGTCCGCGGCTGCTTAGCGCCGTTTCGAACCTCCTGACACCCCTTTAATTCGAAAAAAAGCTAAGGAGACCATTATGGTTAATACACTTCCAGACGTGGACTTGCGCCACTATATCGCCATTGAAAACAACCAGCTAATCACTCAGTCGACCCGTATCGCAGAGGTGTTCAATAAAGAGCATAGAAATGTTTTAAGGAGCATACGGTCACTTGATTGCTCTGATTATTTTAACGCGCTCAATTTTGAGCGCGTTAAATACAAAGACCCAAAAGGTGAAATGCGTGAAATGTACAATGTCACCAAAGACGGCTTTATGTTTTTGGTGATGGGCTTTACCGGCAAACAAGCCGCCGCGATTAAAGAAGCCTACATTAATGCCTTTAATGCCATGGCCGAACAGATAGCAGCCCCCAATAGCCATGTAGACATACCCGCACTGCAAAACACTAATCAGGCATTGCAATCAGAACTGCTCACCCTGTATCGCGACCAAGTCACCGTACTGAAAGCCTCGCTTAGGCGTAAAGCACGCAGAGCAACCAAAAGGCCAGCGAACCCGCCCTTATCGCAAATACAGCAGCAAGCGTACATCGCCGAAAAGCAGCAAGGGTTTATTGTGGCGGTACGCAGCGTCATACAGCAGCACCCCAGTATCAACAAAACAAACCTACTAGCAAAAGCCGGTTACACAAAAGATGATAAAACAGCACGCGCATGGCTGGCAGAATTCGAAGGCATACACTGGCACTGTCAGTATGTTGCTGGGGCGTATGCGTATTATCTAAAAGGAGTTAGCCATGAATAAACATAACATTATCGACGAACTGAGCACCCTAACCACCTGCCAATCTGTATTAGCAGAACTATTGGGAGAGGTGCCAGAGGGGATGTGTTCAACTAAAAACTTGGCTATTTTAGTAGGCTATTTGCAAACCCAGCAGGAGCGGCTGGTAAGTCAATTTGCCGATTGTTAACGTTTAGCCCGCACATGCGGGCTTTTTTTTGCCTGTTTATCACGTTTAAATTTGACCCCGCCCCCGTTTTGATCCACGATCCTTTTGATTGACCCTACCTCACAAAAACCCTAGCCCACACTAAACACAACCTGCGTTACCCGCCACTAAGATGGCGGCATGAACCAAGAAAATCGCACATACCATTATGGTGTAACCAGCCACCGAAACGCAGTTGACCTCGCCATGCGGGTTTGCACGGTACTAGGCCATGGGCGTTTGCTTAGCGCACCGCACCTCTTGCTTGAAACCGCGGGGGTTGAAACCAATTTAGGCACCTTCGTTGACCCCACGCCCGGCTATGCTGGTTTCGGGTTAACCCAAGGCGACCCAATTGGCGTGAAAGACGTGGCTGCACGCACTCGCTACGACGACATTAAGCTGATACGCAATTGCTTTTTGTTTGACCTACGTGAACTCAAACCGATTGACCTTGAGAACGACCCATTAAAAGCCATGGTGTTTACCCGCTGCTTTTACAAACTCATTCCTGATGAAATCCCCGCTGACCTTGCAGGCCGTGCCCAGTACTGGAAAACCTACTACAACACAAAATTCGGCAAAGGCACGGTTAACGACTACATCAAAAAAGCCCAGCTATACGTGTATGGAGGGCCTTATGGCTGTCAGTAAGTGGAACCAAGAATGGTACGACAAAGGCCGTGCGCAAAGGTTAGCCGAGCAACTCAAAGCGCATCAAACAAAAACCAGTGTGCATTTGCCCCTTGCCACCCATCACGCCACCGCATTCAGCTTTTGGCGCAAAGGCTGGAACAGCGTCACATTGGATGAAATAAAGCAGCACATACGAGACGAAGGTAAAGCGAATAGCGTACCACTTGACTACCTAGCAAAAGCGCGCAGTACAATCAAAGGAACCACATCATGACTTCTATCATTGCAGCGTTACTCAGCGCTGGCCCATCCCTTATTCGCCTATTTGGCTCAAGTAAAGGCGGCACTACCGAATACGTCGCAGAAACCATTGCTGATGTCGTAGAGAAAGTACAAGGCAACCCAAACAGCCCTGAAAGCGCCGCGAAAGTGCAAGCAGTGGTTGACTCGCTTGACCCCACCGAAGTCATACAATTAAAAATTGGCCTTGAAAAGGTAGCAGCCGAGCGTGAAAAAGCCGTATTAGATCACGACTTAGGCATGCACCAAGCGCAGCAACAGACCCTGCAAAGCAAGGATATTAAAGGCGTGCGCCCCGCTATTGCTAACCGCCATAGCTGGTTCACGGTTATTTACATTGTCATATTCGAGTTACTGGCCACGTTTGACAAAGGCACAGGTGCAAACTGGGAAATCGCCATGCTGATTGCCAGCCCCACCCTTGCGTGGTTTGGCTTTAGAACATGGGACAAATTCAGCAAGCAAGGAGCAACGCAATAATGGATATCGTAGATATAGCCCAAAACTCACAACAGCGCCTGCAAGACGCCGCGTTGATGAACCACAAGCAAGCAGTGGCTACACCAACACCACCTATGAAGGTGTCAGACTCCGGCCGTGCGCTCTGCATTGATTGCGATGACGACATCACCGAACGCAGAAATATTATTCACAACGCCCAGCGCTGCACCAGCTGCCAACAAGACGTTATCAATTTGAAACACCGAGGGCGCTAGCATGGATGCGATCATTGTTCACATAACAGAAAATAAGTTCTTTTACTCAATGCTATTAATCGTCTTAGGAGCTGCCGCGCTGTGGTCTCTGAGTCGTTATTTTGCGACTAAGAAAGAGTTAATCGAACACAAAGAGTTGCTTGAGCAGCACTGGGAAGCCAACAACATTAAGTTGGAAAACCACCGCGCTGAATTTAACAACCACAAACAAAACCATTTTGCTCTGCGTGACATGGTTGTTGATATCAATAGCAATCTAAAGCACCTACCAAACGCCACGCAAACCGCGCTCATGCGCGAAGAAATGGCACTACTTCGGGGGCGACTTGAAGGTATGGAACCCCTGTTTAAAAACGTTTTAAACAACCAAAACATGCTGTTCGAAAACGAATTGCGCGGCGCACAAAGCGGAGATAAGAACTAATGGCCCTAGAGAACATCATGAACGAACACCAACGTCTGAGCATTCTGCACTGCCTTGCAGCGATGGAAAACTACAGCGCCAACAACAGCATCATACAGTCTGTATGTGCAACGTACGGCAACAGTATGACAAGCGATAAAATCGCAACGCAATTAGCTTGGCTAAAAGAGCAAGGCGCTGTCACGTTAGAGCAGCACCAAAGCTACACCGTTGCCTGCCTCACTAAGCGCGGACTTGATGTTGAAATAGGGCTCGCTTCTATGCCTGGCGTAAAACGTCCAGGGCCGCGTGTTTAGTATGTGGTGGCTTGTCTTGCTTATCCCCGCTGTCGTGTTGGCGCTTCTGGCATGGCTCATTCATAGCGTATTAAAAGAGGATAAACGCCATGGCATTTAGATTGACCGCACGTGACAGATTGATATTAAACAAGCTTTCCCACGCCCTCGTTGTGAGTGAACTTTGGAATAAAGTGTACAAGCCAATGTTAAGCAAAGAACGATTGGCCGAAATTGAGGCTGGTAAAGGTAAGTCGCTTGTTGATACATATCTCGATAGCAGCCCTGATGTAAAAGCCGTATGGAGAGCGCTGCAAAAAGAAATGCCAAAAGTCCATAAGGCACTTTTGTCTGAGTTTGAAGCTGATAGAGAAGCCCAAAAAAAGGCCGCAATAAATGAGCGATAAAAAAACCAGAGGCAAGCCCAGCAAAATAGACCAGCTGCCTGAAGACATTAAAGCAGAGTTGGTTGAGCTGCTGCGCGACTCATCGGTTACCCAAACGCACGTACTTGAAAAAGTCAATGCACTCATCGAAGCCGCTGGCCTACCTGAAGATGAAAAGCTCAGCCGCAGTGGCTTAAACCGCTATGCCACCCGTATGACTACGGTTGGTGGGCGCATTCAAGAAGCGCGCGAAGTGTCAAAAATGTGGGTTAACCAGCTGGGCAATAAGCCCACTGGCGAAGTATCCATGGTGCTGATTGAAATGGTACGCACATTGGCGTTCGACCAAGTACTGCAGCTCAGCGAATCAGGCGAACCCGTACAGCCTAAGTTCATCAAAGAATTAGCCATTGGTGTTGAGAAGCTAGAAAAAGCCGCCAGTGAATCAACCAAGCGTGAAAAAGAAATTCGTAAGACAATGGCCGAGGAGGCTGCAGAGCAAGCCGCTACTATCGCCAGTTCACAGGGCATGACCGCTGAAGGTGTTAATTTAATTAAGCGCCAAATACTCGGTATAGCGTAATGAAGTTAAGACCAGAGGCCCCCAAGCAAGCAGCGATAGCCCCAGAAGTAAAGCTGTCTAAGTATCAACTGGCAGTTGAACAAACTGATCGCTTAGAAATGCGGTTTGGCCTACCTACGTTTATCCCCTTTGATCCAGAAGAGCTATTGCTTGGCTACCAGAAACGCTGGGTAGCCGATGACTCGCCACTCAAAATTGCTGAAAAATCACGTCGAACGGGTATCACCTGGGCAGAGGCCGCTGACGCCGTATTGACCGCCAGTCGTACCAAAGCGGCTCAGGGTACCAACCACTTTTATGTGGGCAGCAACAAAGAAATGGCCCGCGAGTTTATCGACGCTGCCGCCATGTGGGCTAAAGCCTTCAACAAAGCCGCTGGTGATATACAAGAAGAGGTTTTTGTTGACGACGGCCAAGAAGGCAAAGAGATATTAACCTTTGTTATTCACTTCGCCTCTGGCTTTAAAATTCAAGCGCTCAGCTCTAAGCCCTCTAACCTGCGTGGCATGCAGGGTAACGTCACCATAGATGAAGCGGCATTTCATGAGCACCTAGCCGAAGTACTCAAAGCCGCATTAGCATTGACAATGTGGGGCGCAAAGATTCGTCTCATCAGTACGCACAACGGCGACGGCAACCAATTTAATCAACTTATAGAAGACAGCCGAGCAGGCAAAAAGCGCTATAGCGTTCATCGTATTACGCTAGATGATGCCTGTGCCGAAGGCTTATATCAGCGTATCTGCCAGGTGCGCGGTATAGAGTGGTCACAAGCCGACGAAGACGAGTGGAAAGCAGGGCTACTAAAAGACACTGCAAGCGAAGAGGATGCACTAGAAGAATACTGCTGCGTACCAAAATCAGGCGGCGGTGCGTACCTTAACCGCGCCATTATCACCAAGGCCATGCGCCCAGAATGTGAAGTTATTCGCCTTAAGAAAGACAACGCCTGGAACACCATGGCCGAGCACTTGCGCGAAGCCGATATAAAAGACTGGTGCAATGAAGTACTCAAGCCATGGTTAGAGCAGCTCAGTCCAGAGCGTCGCCACTGCCTAGGGGAAGATTTCGCCCGCAAAGGCGATTTGACGTGTCTTTGGGTAGGCCAGATAGCACAAGATTTATCGCTGCATGTGCCAATCGCGATTGAGCTTAAAAACATTCCTTATCGGCAACAAGAGCAAATTCTATTTTACTTGATTGACCGCCTGCCCCGTTTTGTTGGTGCACAAATGGATGCTACCGGCAACGGCGACTATCTAGCCGAACAAGCCGTTGAGCGATACGGCGTTGGCTTAGTCGAGGCAGTAAATATAACTGAGTCTTGGTATCGCGAAAACATGCCACGCATGAAAGCACACTTCGAAGATTTCACGATCACCATTCCCAAAGATGCAGACATCATGGACGACCTGCGCGCCCTTCAGATAAACACTCGGGGCGTACCATGCGTGCCAAACGGTAAAACAGACCAAGCTAAAGACCGCCACGGCGACAGTGCCGTAGCTTGCTGCATGATGGTCGCGGCAGCGAATATGGACGGCAGCGAAATAGCATTTACCGCTATACCCAGCAAATCAGACCGCTGGGACCCCAGACACAATGATGATTCACCTAACTTCAAATCAGGCTGCTACTAAATGGAAACGTTAGAAGTAAACGGCACTCGTTACAGAGTGCGCAATAAAGACCTTGTGACTAAACAAAGCGACGAAAGCCCCCGCGTTGTTCAGATGCGCCGTGAATTCGCCGAACACCCAAGTAGCGGTTTAGATCCCTCTCGTCTCGCTCAGATAATGCAAAATGCCGAGCATGGCAACCTAATAGACCAATGCTATTTGGCTGAAGATGTCGAAGAGAAAGACGGCCATATTTATGCTGAACTGTTCAAGCGTAAAGCCTGCTTATCTGCTGTGCCATTTGAAATACAGCCGCCACAAAATGCCAGTGCACAAGAACAAAAAGACGCCAACGACATTGAGCAAATACTGCGTGACACAGAAAACTGGCACGACATCATTTTCAATATGGCAGATGGCATACTAAAGGGTTTTAGCAATACCGAATTCGATTGGGGCCAATACCAGAGTTATCGTATACCGCAAAATTTTGAGCATATCCCCGCAACCTTCTTTCAGTTAAAGCAAGACGACCAGCGCGAAATCGTGCTGCGTGACCAAACTGGCATGGGTGAACCACTTAGAGCACTGAACTGGATACAGCACAAACACGCCGCCAAAAGCGGCTACCCTGCTCGTGGTGGTCTTGTGCGTCAGTTAGCGTGGCCTTTTATCTTCAAAAATTATTCAGTGCGAGACCTAGCAGAGTTTCTTGAAATCTATGGCATTCCAATTCGTATTGGTAAGTACCCAAGCGGCGCAACTGATCGTGAGAAAAGCGATTTAATGCAAGCCGTGTTAAGCGTAGGCCATAATGCGGGCGGCATCATGCCAAAAGGCATGGAGCTTGATTTTCATGATGCCGCAAAAGGCGGTGGCTCTGACCCATTCATGACCATGATGGGCTGGTGTGAGCGAACTCAGTCAAAAGCTATTTTGGGCCAAACCCTTACAGCCGAAGCGGGGAACGTGGGCAGTCAGGCTCTGGGCAATGTGCACAATGAAGTGCGTATCGAAATACGTGATCATGATCTTGCGCAAATTCGCAGTACGCTTAATCGCGATTTAATTTTGCCTATGTACATGCTCAACGGCAAAAGCTACACAGGCGACCCCAGACGTAAACCACGCCTAGTCTTTGACACACAAGAACCAGAAGATTTAAAACTGTGGAGTGAGGCAATCCCTAAACTCGTCGATATCGGCGTGCAAGTGCCACGCAGTTACGCACAAGACAAACTACGCATACCGACCCCAGAGGGTGACGAGCCACTATTGGGTAAAGCTCCAGAGCCTGCCCCCATCACCAAGATTGAACCGCCCAAACCCAGTGCAGCCCTTAAGCACGCGCTCGCCGCGCTTAAAGCAACCCATATCGACGATGACACCGACGGAGCTGATGTTTTAACAAAACGCTTAAAGCGCGAAGTCGCCCCAGCGTTCAATAAAATCATGTCGCCTATTGAAGAGCTGGTAAACAATGCTCAATCATTGCCAGAGCTGCTTGAACAACTGCTTGAATTAGAAGACACACTCGACAGCACAGAGTTCGAGTCAGTGATGGGCCAAGCGCTAGCCGCCGCTGAACTCGCAGGTCGCTATGATGTGAACGAGGGCGAATAATGTGGTTTGCTCAGTGTGTTTGGAATTGGATTGTCGTGCCTATTGTGATCATCATTATCGTTGGCTGCATCATTGTTGATGCGCTAACGCATCGTATTAAGCGGGGCCGTATCAAGTGAGCACCGCACAATACGGCTCGCTTAAATTCAACGAAGCGATATCGTTTTTCAAAAACAAAGTTGATTTGCCTAGCGAACGCTGGGCTGATGTATGGCGAGACCAACACAATTTAGCCTTCACTGTAGCAGGGGCCACAAAAACAGACTTGCTCGCTGACATGCGAAAAATTGTTGATGCGTCTATCGCCGAAGGTAAGAGTTTAAAGTGGTTTCAAAGCGAGTTTAAACACCTGGTTAAAAAGTACGGCTGGGACCACACAGGCACTGCCCCATGGCGTGCAAATATTATTTACAGTACAAACATGCGCCAAAGCTACAATGCGGGGCGCTATGCGCAGCTGCAGAACTTTGAGTTTTGGCGATACAAACACGGTGACAGCCGATACCCGCGCCCAGACCATGCCGCCAAAGACGGTGTTATTTTGCCAAAAGACAGCCCGTTCTGGCAGGTGTGGTTCCCGCAAAACGGCTGGGGTTGTAAGTGCAAAGTATTTGGTGAATCTGCCAGAAGCATGAAGCGCCGCGGCCTAAAAGTCAGTAAAGAGCCCATTATTGAAACCCGTGAATGGGTAGACAAAGCAACGGGCCAAGTACACCAAGTGCCCAAGGGCATTGACCCCGGCTTTGATTATGCACCTGGTAAAGTTGACCAGGTCACAAAGTTGAAAACGCAGCGCGCTGACACACCGCCGCTAGCGGAACGATTGCCCGAACGCATGGTGCCCACGGCATTCTCAACATTACCAGGTGCAGATGTTCACGGGCTGAATCGCGTACTATCAACCATGGCTGAGAAGCGGCCAGAACTCATTCAAGTTGGCAAGTTTGTCAAAGACCACGACATTAAAACGTTGTTTCTGAAGCCCAGTGAAATCACATTGCGCAGTAAAAAACACAGTGCTCTCGCGGGGCCAGTCACAGAGTACTTAGGCGTGCCGCTTAATGTTGCACGTCACATGTGGCCCGTCCCTCCCGCAACCGCAAAGCGCGCAAATGGCTATACATCTAAGTCATGGGATCACATGGTGGTAAAAATTAAAAGCGGGGCATCGTTTAGTCGAGTCACTAACACAGATGAATTGTTAAATGCAGCCGAAGCCGTTATTAACGCTCATGAATTGGGCAAGCCGATGTGGTCGGTATCTCAAGTCGTGCGTGACTACGCAAGCAGTAAAGACAATGGCGGCGCGATTATAACGTGGCTACATGAACTAGGACATCAAGTACATTTCAAAGCCCTCGACAAAGGCATGCAAACGCCAGGTAAGCAAATTGCTATCACGCGCTATAGCGAGCAAAATACATGGGAATGGCACGCAGAGCATTTTGTCATGTGGGCATTAGCTCGCCCGACCCTACTTGAAAAACACCCAGATATTGCACAGTACTTTGACGAACTAATGGACGGCATAAATGAATGACATATTAAGTAAAGCGCTAGACGCGCATCAGCCAGACAGCGAGCAGCTGCTTGAAGCGCTGGAGGTATTAAGCCAATCCGGTACCGCCGAAGAAAAGCAATCGCGCTTGATTGAATTAGCAGATGATGCTCCGGAACATGAGCAAATAAAGTTTGATGAACTTTCAGAGGCCGTAGCTAGAGAGCAATTAGATGGCAGGTAGTTTCATCAAAGTTGAACTGACGAATGAAAAGCCGTTACTCAACTTGCTAACATCGTATATCAAGCAGGGGCAAAGCCTTGAGCCCGCCCTCGCCGAAATAGGTGAATATCTAATTGAATCACACCAAGAGCGCTTTACGTTAGAAGTTGCCCCTGACGGCACACCGTGGGAGCCATTATCACCCAAGACGATAAAGCACAAAAATGGAGATGATAGGATTTTGCAAGCCAGCGATACCATGCGTGACCAGCTTGCCTATCAACTCGGAAGTAATGAATTAGAATTTGGCAGTAACTTAGAATATGCCGCAACGCATCAATTCGGCCGTGAAGAAGACGGCATAGTCGCCCGCCCGTTTATTGGTTTAGCAACGGGCCAATGGAACGATGTTGACGAGATAGTTTTGATCCTGCAAGACCATTTATCTGAGAATTAAACAAAAACGCCTGTACGCGATTCTAAGCTGCTTAAATACTTGCTACCCTACTATGACGTATCATTAAATCATTTAAACGATTCTGGAATGATTTAAACAAGCTGCGTGATATTGCATTCATCCTATTTTAACTCCATTGGCGTTCGCGCCCCCAAATCGCACAATTACCCCTAACTCAGACTAAACCCACCGAACCAGCTCTCTCGTCATACTGGGGGCTATGAAGAAATCTACACTCACTTTTGCCCTAGCGGCCCTAAATGCTAACCAAAGCGAACAACCGCTGGGGATTGCTGCCTGCTCTTTTGATATTCAGTTAGAACAGCCATGGCAACAGATTTTACCTGGTAGTGATTTTGCCGCGTACGATGGCCGCCCGTTTGAAGTGCCCGGTAATAAATGGCGCATTGATAATGAAACGGGTGAATCTCTAGCCGCCACCCTCAACACCCGAGCTCAGTCTGGCCAAAAGCTATTATTTGATTACGACCATCAAACACTACTCACCAAAGAAAACGGCCAAAAGGCACCTGCCAGTGGTCGCGGTGAAAAGTTTGAGTGGCGCACTGGTGAGGGGTTGTTTGTTCAGTTGAAGTTCACACCCGCTGCACGTGAGCACGTAAAGAATGAAGAGTTCGCGTTCTACTCCCCCGTAGTCATTTATGAAAAATCCACAGGCCAAGTGCTCGATTTGCACAGCGTGGCCTTAACCAACGACCCAGCCATTAAAGGCATGGCTCAGGCCGCTGCTTTACATGCAACCCCAACTGTTCACAACACTAACCCGGAGAAAACCATGAACGAAGCCCTCGCTCTACTGTTTGGCCTATTAGGCATAAACGTTGATACAAATGTCGACATCGATGCCGCGCCATTGCGTAGTTTGCTAACGACCGACGATGCGAAAACTAAAATTGCAGCGTTAAAGGCGAAAGTTGATTCACCCAACGAAAGTGAAACTGAAATTGCAGCGCTGACAGCAAAAGTAGCAGAGCTGCAAAAAGGCATTAGCTTGTCTGACTATGTACCTGCTGCCACTTATGCAGCTGTTATCACTGAAATGGCTGCACTTAAAGCCAATCACGAAACCGTTACTGTGGGGCAAGTAATTGAGCAAGCCCAGAAAGACGGCAAGTTCATCGCCCAAGCAGAGCTGAATTACTTAAAAGATTTGGGCAATGCAAACCTAGCCGCATTAAAAGCCAACTTAGATCAGCGCCCAGTACTTGGTGCGTTCATGGGTAAGCAGACCACTGAAAGTAAAAACCCTGGCGAACCTGATGCAAATGCGCAGGCAGCATTGAGTGCTGACCAAACGTTAATTGCTAATCAACTGGGCATCAGCCACGAAGATTACGCGAAAACCCTGCAGGCCGAACAAGCCTAAGTCCGACTTAACCCTTTACTCATTTAACACGCCAACTCGCTTGGCACAGGAGAACGAAAAATGGCAATTGTTAACTCATCGGTGTTAAACGCCATCCGCACCGGATTTCGCAAAAACTTTGAAGACGGCAAAGTCAAAGGCGAGCCCATGTATAACGCAGTCGCAACCGTTGTGCCATCCACCACTAAATCGAACACGTATGGCTGGTTAGGACAATGGCCGGGTTTCAGTGAGTGGGTTGGTGATAGACAACTTAAGTCAATCAAAGAGCACAGCTATGCAATCGTCAATAAAGATTACGAGTCGACAGTCGCTGTTGCCCGCAATGACATCGAAGACGATAGCCTTGGTGTGTACGCGCCAATGATGGAAGAAATGGGCTATGCCTCTTCTGTATTCCCAGATGAATTGGTCTTTCCGTTACTAAAAGCAGGCTTTGCTACCACGTGCTATGACGGACAGTACTACTTCGATACTGATCACCCAGTCAATGCTGAGGTCGATGGCAGCGGTGCAGATACATCATTCTCAAACGTGATTGTTGATGGAGCCTATACGGGTGATGCGTGGTATTTGATGGATACAAGCCGCAGCTTGAAGCCAATCATTTTGCAAGAACGCAAGGGCATGCAGTTTGTCGCCATGGACAACCCTAACGATGAATCAGTCTTCATGCGCAAAGAATTCCGCTACGGCGTTGATTGTCGCTGCAATGTGGGATTTGGCTTCTGGCAAATGGCTGTCGGCGTGAAGAAAAAGCTTGATTACCAAACTGTTTGGGACGCCATTAAATTAATGCGCACCTTCAAAGCGGACGGTGGCCGCCCGCTCGGCTTAGGCAAAAACAAGCTCACGTTGGTTGTGCCTGCAGCTGACTACCAGCTTGCTCTGCAAATCAATAACCGCGAACAAATCAGCGACGGCACTACAACAGTGAGTAACGAACTGCGCAATATGTTCAACGTTATTTCACCTGACTACCTGTAACGAAATAGTTAGGGGCTTACAACCTTTACAACTTTAACAACGTCCCGTGTTTAGCGGGGCGTTTTTAACCGGAGTTTAAAATGCATAAATCAATATTAGCTATCGTGGTGTTCGCAAGTGCAGCCACGTTTCGCCGCGCAGGTCATGGCTTCACAGACAAGGGCACCGCATTCGTTGCGGACCATTTTAGCGAGCAGCAACGTGCCGCAATCGAAGCAGAGCCACGATTGTCTGTTAAAGAAATGCCCGAAGACGCTATCCCCGATGGTGTTGACCGCGCCCCGCTTGAAATTGCTCTTGCCGCACAAACGACGCAAAAGACCGAACCTAAGAAAGCGCCGGCACAGAAAACCGCGGCGCAGAAAAAAGCGGTGCAAAACCAAGCCGAGTTAGACACAGCCGAAAAAGGCGAAGGCAAGTAACCATGTATTGCAGCGTTGATGACATGGCAAATCGATTCGACCTCGATGAGCTGATCCAATTAACGGATTCGTCAGGCTTAGGTTTGATTGATGAGCAAGTCGTCACTGCTGCCATTACTGACGCAGGCAGTGTGATTGACGGTTACCTTGGTGGCCGTTACCCGCTGCCGCTTGCAGTCGTTCCCAGTGTGTTAACCCGCATCTGTGCGAACATTGCCAGATATAACTTGTATGACAATCAAGTGACCGACGTGGTGAAACGCAATTACGAAGATGCCCTGAAATTTTTAACTGCAGTTGGCAAAGGCGATATTCGACTGGGGCTGAGCGATGACCAGCAGCAACCAGAATCAGACAGCACAATTGAGATGCAATCAGGTGGCTCAGTGTTTGCGCGAGCCCGCAGCAAAGGATTTATCTAATGCTGTTAGATGACATTCAAGAGCGAATCGCACCGTCATTTAATCGCGTTGAAGCTGCTATTAATTTGCGCGAAGTCATCAAGCAGCCCATTCACGCTAGCAATGTCGCATTCGTTGTGCCAATCGCTGAAAGACCTGCAGGCAATAGCCGAGATGTTGATGTCGGTCGTCCACTACAGGAAATCAGCATTACGTTTGGTGTCGTTATCGGCCTAAAAAGCATCAACGATCCAACTGGTGAAAAAGGCATGACAGCACTTGAAGCGCTTCGCTGTAGCTGCAGAAAAAAGCTATACGGTTATGCCCCAGCAGAGCACGACCCCATTTTACTTGCTGCTAGTGACTTAGTGGCGTTCGCTGCCAACGGTATTTGGTGGCTCGACAGATTTACAACAACCACCTGGTACCAGGGAGAAACGCAATGATCATAGTGACCAACAAAACCAGCAAACCTATTCGATGCGCCGCCATCGAATTTGCCCCTGGTGAAAGCAAATTTAAAGACGCCGATTTAAGTCCAGGCAAATTGGCTCAAGTCAAAAACCATCCATCACTTAAATACGTGAGCGTTGAAGACCGCGCAGTCGAATCAAAAGCCAAGGGAGCTAAATAATGTCGATTACTCCAGGTTACAAATCAAAACGCCGTTTCTTGCAAATGGCTCTAAAGCGCCCAGAGGATACAAAGGGCACTGACTACATTTTAAATGGTGCAACCCCTTCGGCGATTCAAACTAAAGGGCTTTCAGTTGAACCGTGGATAACAGAGACCATCAGCCGTGACTTAGACGATGGTAAGAACGGGGCCCAGCCCATTATCCACACAGGCGAAATGATAAAAATATCAGGCAGTGTCGAAATCACCGGCAGTGGCTCAGTGAATACCCCAGTCGCATTTGCCCCAGTTATTGCGATGGGGGGTTACGATGCAGTGACAGATGTTGCAACAGAAGTCAGCCACAACCGAGTGCTCAACGCTGCAGACGAGTTAGATGGGTGCTGTTATTTCCACTGGGAAGGCATGTACCACATTCTTCTTGCAGGCAAAGCAACGGTCACGACATCTGCAAAAATTGGCGAACTGGCGTACATGAACTTTGAAATGTCCGGCATTTATGGCGGCACAGTCTCAGGCGCTATTCCAGCAGGTGACTTTAGTGCATATCAAATGCCAGTCGATGTTAGCCAGGCGAATACCAGCTTTAGCTTAGACGGCCAGCTATTCAATGCGGTTGAGTTCGAAATGGCACAGAACAATACAATTGAGTACGACGAAGGCACAGAGGTGAAGCAAATCTTCATTGATGACTGGGCACCAGAAGGCAAAGTGATCATTGAGTCGCCCACACTAGACACGTTCGACCCGTTCGCAGTCGCTCGTTCCAATGTGCTATTGCCGTACGAATTTACTCACGGCACGGCTACCGCAAATATATTCAAGCAAGTATCAACCGGCGTGCAAATCATCTCAGTGGCACCAGGTGAGTACAAAGGCAAGCAAACATGGGAACTGGGACTGCGTGAAATACGCGGCAATGATTCCAAGTTAGTCACCCAATAAAAACGCCCCGGAGGGCACTCAAAGCGGGCGTGCGGATTACGCCCTTAACCAGCCACGGAAGGCCCCATTCTAAAAAGGTAATACGATGGCTTTTCAGTTAACCAAAACCCGCGTTGTGACATGGCCTGTCATATTGGCAATGCCCGTCGATGGCGGCAAAGTTCAAGAACATACTTGTACCGCTAAGTTCGAAATTATTCCTCAAGATGATTACAACTCACTCATGACAGACGACCTGAAATTTCTTGACCGGGTAGTGGTCGGTTTCGGCGACGACATTAAAGATGAGGACGGTGAACCTCTAACATTCAACAGCGAAAACAAACGTCATCTTTTCGCAAGTGCTGGATTTGTACGTCTCGGTTTTATCAATGCTTATCACGAAGCATCTGCAGGTATTGCGTCAAAAAACTCGAAGGGGCCGCTCGCTTCTGGGCGTTCGGTCCGGAAATCCCGCAAGAAGAAATAGAGGAATTAACTCAACAGATGCGAGAAATGGGCGCATCTGATGATGTTATTCAGCAGCACCTAAGCAGATTTAAGCCAGACGATACATTTGATGTGCTTGAAGAGAACTGGTCCACAGTGGAGTGGTTTTTAGAAGTGGCAAATATGTTGATTTGGGTTGGTGATTACTGCGCACGTCTCGATGTGATGTCAATTAAAGCCGATGCGGAACTATCGGAAAGAGAATTTAGCGCTGAGCAATATTCGAAACTGAAAATTATGTTTGCTGAATATTGCAGTGCGATCAACAGCAAACTAGCAAAGAGAAAGTAATGAGCGACATTGTAGTAGGTATAAAACTAAAGGCTGACGGCTCAGGCTTAGTCGGCCAGCTCACCAATGCGAAAGGGAAAGTCGTAGAGTTTGGTAACGCTACTACTGTTGCAGGAAACAAAGCCAAGAAATCCAGTAGCAATATAACCGCTATGGAAGTAGCAGGCGGTAAGCTGCTAAGTAAACTGTCAGTGCTCGGCCCTGCTTTAATTACAACATTTATATCTACGACCCTAATCAAAGGACTCGTTGATACAACCCGCCGCTTTGAAATACTTAATGCGTCACTTGTGACCGCCACTGGTAGCGCAGAGGACGCAAATAAGGTCTTTCGTGAAATTCAGCGAATTGCATCAACAACACCATATTCTGTAGAAGAAATAACCACTGCTTTTATTAAGCTAACAAACCTAGGCCTAAACCCAAGCCAAGAAGCCTTGCGCAGCTATATGAATACGGCCAGTGCAATGGGCAAAAGTTTAGATCAGTTTATTGAAGCTGTAGCAGATGCCAGTGTTGCAGAATTTGAGCGCCTAAAAGAATTTGGTATCAAAGCCAAAAATCAAGGTGACACGATCGCGTTCACCTTTCGCGGTGTAAAAACCGAAGTCGAAAATAATGCTCAAGCAATTGAAGGTTTTTTACAAAGTTTAGGTGAAACGCAATTCGGCGGCGCGATGGCACGTCAAGCCGCCACGCTGGATGGGGCAATAAGCAACCTTGGTGATAGCTGGGACGGCTTGAAATTCACCATTGCCGAAGCTGGTGTTAGTGAGCTGATGCAAGAGGGTGTTCGCGGCGTTGCCGGTGCGATTGATGAGCTAACAAATATCATCGCCAGCGGTCAACTGGGCGGGTACCTTGATGCGCTTGCTGGTCAATGGCAAGGGTGGGCTGATGATGTGACAACCGCAATTGATACTGTTGCTTCCCACATTCCACCTGAATTAGAAAGCCTATTCACGTTAATGGGCGAATACGACAACGCTTACAAAAATTTATTGCTCAATTCACTTAAGCAATATCCTGCCAACGTGCGCGCAATGATTAAAGTACTGACCGTCGAACTAGCCAGTGTAATTGATGTGGGTAGCGCTCATGCGGTTGCGTTCGGTCAAGTTATCGGTACTCAGTTAGCCTACTTACCTGATGTCGCAAAAATCTACTTAAAGTCGTTTGCTAACGTTATCAGTGCAGAATTAACCGCTGTAGTTAACGAACTTGGTATTTACGGTGAGGAAATACTAGATCTTATTAACCCGTTCGACGGCGATTCATTCGATGTGAGTGCCGCCCTATCTCAAGCGGATGCCGTGGCTAAAGGCGTAACGAACGCGTATGCACAAGAGCGTGACAATCAGCTGGCTATAGCTCGCCAAACGCGAGATTCATTAGTAAAAGGGTATCTCGACTCTGCTAACCAACAAGTCGATATTTCGCGCAACGCGCGTGAATCAACCCTGCAAGATATTTTTGATGAGCGTCAAGCGTCACTAAGTAGTTTTTCTGCTCAGATAGCTGCCGCGACGGCATTGGGTGAGGCTCGCAAAAAGTCAGCAGCAAATGATGAGTCTTTTGATTTAGGACAGTTCGGTGTAAAGAAAGAGCCAGAGAGTGTTGGTGATACTGGCACCCCTGTTTCTGACAATGAATTAGAAAAGTTACGCGAAAGCTTAATGTCTCAAGAGGAGTTGATTGCAACTCATCTTGAACAAAAGCATGCAATGTTAGCCGGCGCTTATGCACAGGGTAAATTGCAAGAAGACGAATTTATCCAACTCAGCCTATCTGCGAATCAGAAATATTTTACTGATCTGCAGGCATACAATAATGCTCGCATGAATGTCATGCTGACCAGTAGCGAGCAAATATTTAGTGGTCTGGCGGGGTTAGCAAAAACATTTGGCGGCGAACAAAGTACTGCATACAAAGCGATGTATGCAGTGCAAAAAGGGTTCGCCATAGCCCAGGGTATTTTGAACTTATCTACAGCTATCAGTAACGCTAGTGCACTGCCGTTTCCTGCCAATATTCCCGCTATGGCACAAGCCGCTGCGACAGGTGCTAGCTTAGTTTCCACAATTAAAGGCGCTCAATACCAAGGCCAAGCACACGACGGCTTAGCTCGCGTACCCAATTCAAATGAAGGCACATACTTGTTGCGTAAAGACGAAATGGTCTTGAATCCCAAGCAACGCGAGAACTTTGAACAAGTCGTTGAGAATACCAGTGGCGGCGCTAGTGCAGCGGGTAACGTTTATCACTTTAATCCGTCGATCATTATCGACGCGACTAATGCCACACCAGGAATGGAAGAAAAAATTACTCAACAAGTGAATAACGCCCTTAAAGAATTTGATGGTGAGTTGCGCCGCGATTTCTCTAACAACGGGATGCGTGCACAAATGTTAAGCGGAAGGGCTGCATAGATGGAAGTACTCGATTTCCCAGATTTTGGCGGTGAGTTTTTCCCGTCTAACTGTGATGCCAATATTATGTCCAACTCATCAATGGATATCAGCGGTATCAACAATACACAGCAGGTGAGCGAAAACCCCGGAGAAGGTTGGGAAGTAACATACAAGTTTGGCGTGCTCTACCCAGACGACGCCAGAGCTGTGAAAAGCTTGCTGCAAAAGCTACGCGGCCATAAAAATGCAGTGACACTGATAGACACCACGTATCGACATGTAATTGATTGGCCAGCGTCACTAAGAACCGACGGCATAGGCCAGTATGGGCTAGCGCTTAATATAAAAAATTGCCCCACAAATAGTTTAATCGCGAAAAGCCAAATGCGTTTCAAACTCGGTGAACAAGTACACGAGCTAACAGACGATGCGTATTCAAACGCATCAGGAAAGTGCACCTTGCAACTTGCCAACGAAGTCAGGGACCCAGCACCGGATAATCAAACCATCATTACCGATTTAAACCAGTTGCGTATCACGTGCCGCTGGGCTGATCCGAAGCAAATTCGCCAGTTCAAAGGTGTCGGCCGTTTATACCGCAGCATAACCTTAGACTTTGTAGAAAAACGATGATTGAACGTGAAATATCATTAGCTGCCATCAATGCGCTGCAGCAATCCGAAACAGCAGTCATTCTGTTTGTTGATTTAGATTCGCCTGATGGTCGCGTGCGCGCGCACACCGGTTTAGGTGATCGTGAATTTCTTGGTGAAAATTACGTGGGCGTTGGCGAATTCGGCGGTGTAAGTGAAGTGCAAGAAGCATCTGACAGTAGCCCAAACCAAGTGCGTTTGACGCTAAAAGTACTCGACGGCGGCTTAGTAGCGCTAGTGATGAATAAAGCGATGGAGGGGCGAGAAGTAGCTGTTCATATGGCGATATTAGACGACAACCGTGTAATTGCCCATGAAGTGCCTTACGTGTATGACGGTAACGTTGCCAAATTTACTGTTCAACGTGGTGACCTTGAAAAAAAGATCCCCTATGTATTAGAGGTTACCTGCAGCGACTGGTTAGAACGCTGGTCTCAGCCCCCGCAAAATGCCAGAACCACCGATTCAGCACAGCAGCACTTACACCCGGGGGACCGTATTTTCGATTTAACTGAAATCATCAGCGCTGCCCCATTATCAGCGCTACCGACGAAAACTATCAATAACTACACACCACGGGGACGTGGGGGATACCTACGATGAAACCAGAAGAAGAAAAAGCACTCATCGACTTTTTACATGCCTGGCAAGGACTGCCTTTTGTCTGGGGCAAGAACGATTGCTGCTTGTTTGCATGCAATTCAGTTCTTGCTGTAACGGGAATTGACCCTGGTTGGAAGTATCGTGACTTATACACCACCGAGCTTGGCGCTTTAAAAGCGCTTAAAAAGCATGGCGGCGGTGATATTAAAACGGCTTTTACACAGGTTTTTGGACCGATTAAACCACGTTTAAACGCTGAAAATGGCGACTTGGTTTTAATTGATACTGAATTGGGTGATGCCGTTGGCGTAGTACAAAGTTGCAAAGTGTGGGCTGTATCACCAGCCGGTTTAGTTTCATTGCCAATTTCTCAGGCTAAAGGCTGCTGGAAACTAACCAACATGAGAGAGGATATTTAATGCCACCCGTAGTATTAGCTGTAGCCGCGGTAGTTGCCTATTCTGCTGCGTATTATTACGTTGCCGCTGCGCTATTTGTAGCCGCTGTTGCAATGGCATCCCCAGACGTACCAGATTATGACAACGAAAGCGCAAACCCGTTAGCCGCTCAGGAACTGTCAACTACCGCAAATCAGCCACGAAAGGTCATTTACGGTGAGACAGTGGTGGGTGGTCAAATTATCGGGTACCGGAAATTAGAGCAGGGAGAAACTGAGTATCACTATTTTGCTATTCACATCGCCGGCCACCCATGTGAATCGGTTGAAGTGTATGAAATTGACGGCGTCACGCCCGCTGAATTTGGCGGTGCTGTCGGTGCTGTATTTCATCTAGGTGACCAAACCACAGCCCATGCACAAGCAGTACAGTACATACAAGACTGGACGACAGAGCACGTGGGATTTGGTCTGACTAACGCCTACGTAAAAGTAAAAATTGATCCTGAGATTTTCCCTACTGGCGTTAACCAAATAAAATTCAAAGTACGTGGAAAACCTGTATATGACCCGCGCAAAGACACCACTGCTGGCGGTGACGGTGAGCAGCGTGCAACAGATAGCAGCACATGGGCGTGGAGTGATAACCCAATATTGTGTACGTATGACTACATTCGTAACTACGGTTACCGCCCTATTCCACTTCGCCGAATTCCATGGGACTTCGCAGCGTTAACAGCGAACTATTGCGACACAGTAGTCGAATACACAGATACTAATGGCGATACTCAAATCGAGCGCCGCTTTACGTGCAATGGTGTTATAAACAGCACGTTAAAGCCCGGTGACAGTCTTAAATATTTGTTGTCAAGCAGTGGTGCGCGTATTTACCGTCCTGGCGGCAAAATCTATATAAAACCGGCGATGTACGGCGGTCCTAGTACTGTCACGTTAACACCTGATGATTTTGTGGAGCAACCCAACTATCAGCCGCACAGACCTGAAAAAGAGAAAACTAATTTGGTGCGTGGCGAATACGTTGAGCCGGATTTAAAGTACCAGGTAACAGATGCCCCAGTAACCTTTGGTGCCAACTATGCCCAAGATGATGGCACTGAATTAGATAGCAACTTAAAGCTATATTTCACGAACCGCAGCACTATCGCGCAACGACTCCAGAAACGTCAGTTAGAACGAAGCCAAGCGGGCTTTACGAGTCAAGTGTCACTGCAGGGTATCCGTTTAGACGTAGTGCCCGGTGCAGTTTTGCGTTACGTAGACACACAAACAGGAGTCGACAGAGAATTTATCGTTCAGGATTACCGTGTTGATGTAAGCAAGCGCCGTACGATACTGGCGATTGAAGAGGAGCACATCGAGCTATATCAGGATGATTTCACCATCACTGAAATTAATATTCCTGCAAACACATCACTGCCTGACACGACGAACATTTCCCCTGTCGAGAATATCAACTACACGCCAACGCCAAACGACAGTCATCGCCAAGGTTTTTTGACCTGGTCACACCCTACTCCATCATCAGTGCGCAGATACATAGCGCTGTTAGTAAGAAGCCCAGACGATGGTTGGTATCATAGTGAGACGCCACTTTCCCCTACCCTAGATGTGAAAAATCTAGCGGCAGGTAATTATTCTGCGTTGATATCCGCTGAAAACCGCTTTGATAAAAGAAGCGCGGCACCTGCTTTCAGTTTCAACATTGGCTTGCCAAGCACGCCAACAAACACGCCGCTGAAGTTCGATATTTTACCAGGGCGAGTCATAATCGTTGGACCTGACTTGCCAAATAGCTCAGCCACGTACCAATGGCGTTATTCGTTTACTGACGTATTCGCTGACGCGATAACCCTAGCAAATGGCAACGGGGTTACTGTGGTGGGAACAGAACAGGGCGCCACACTGTATTTGTGGTATCGATTAGTGGAAGGTGATTTGGTTGATCCAAATTGGGTACCAGTGGTTATACCCGACCTAATCGGCATCACCATAGATGCAATATCGCCAGAAACGATTGCTGCAATTACATTGCCTGGTCTGCCTAATACGTTACTGGATACTTTAAGCGGCTTTACCAAATACTTGAACGATCAAGACTATTACAACGACGAGCTGGCCGAAGGGCAAATCGGTTTGCTAGCGAACATCGTTGAACAAGCCGCTGATATTGCCACCGTTGACACAAAAACAACTAGCGTTGCAGTGCAAGTGGGAACTGCAGATGCCAAAGCGGTTCAGGCCATCGCTGCAATAGCGAGCGAATCACAATCACGCGCGTTGTTAGAAGAGTTGTTGACGGCTCAATTTGACGAGCTATCAACCACTTATTTACGCCAAGTTGATTTATTTACAACCGCTGGTGCTGCTAAAGCCAGCGAGGTGGCGATACTCCAGGCACGGGTTGGTAATTCACCTGTATCAGCTCAAATCGAAACGTTTAAGAATGCGCAAATTGGCTATGAGAACGAAGATGGCCACTGGATAGAGGGTGCCGCTTTCGCCCAGGCATTTAATAACGTAAAAATCACGGGCGGACTGGGTAACAATCTATCTGTGTATTCGTATTTTGAAGCACTCGAAGACGAGCTTGGTCGCGTCTCTGGCGAAATTCAATTTGCAATTGATGTGGATGGCAAGGTAACGGGCGTATTTGTACGGGGCAGTGAAGACGAAAGCGTGATTACGTTCGCTGCCGGCGCTACCCGATTCGTCGGTCAAAACGGCGAGATACAACTTGGTTTTGATACGACAAGTAAAGAGTTGATGTTCTATGGCGCTGGTGAGTTCAGAGGCAAGATAAAAGCACCAATCTACGAGATGACAGGAACAGCCGGCAGTGGTTTCTCAAAATACGAATCCAGCACACCATTTGGCTCAGATGAGTTAATTTTCTGGCGGGGCCCTCGCCTTGTTGATGCGCAAGGTAACGCCGATACATCGCTAATGACAATTGCCAATTGCTATCAGTGTATAACGAAAGATAACGTGGCATATGATGCGGGTAATAGAGTTGTAAAGGGCTATCTCAGTGCATCAGCAATCAGCGCATCATCTGCAGTTATTCTCACCGACTACGATCAGCTAGCTCCGCTATTCGTAGAAGATTTCGCATACAGCCAAGGTCTGCGAGTGCCGAGAACTCTGATTCTACCAAAAGTAATTGGCCCAGCATTAGGTACCGAGGATTTTGAGTTCAACAAAAACAGAGCTGCTTATTACTTGTTAGACATCATGCTAGACATTATCGCTGCATCAGATTCAAGTCAGAATGACAGGATGAATATTGATGTGTCTGTTCGATATCAAATGGCTGACACATCGCATTCTGCACACAACCAGTACGAAATAATTTATCAGACAGTGTTGAATGATGCTCAATCTCGACATTATGGGACTGTGCCCATCACGTATCGTTACACAACTCGTTCCGAGCCCTGGGACAGTATCGAATTTAAAGTGTTTGCACGCAGTGGTTCAACCAATACCGAAGGCGATCCGATGGCTATTCGGTGCACTTATAAATTTTTAAACAACCTTCCCAGTATCAACACCCCGCATACGTCGACAGGAGACGATAATAGCACTCCTGCAAACGAAGGGACGTATCCTAGCTACGCCGGGCTTTATAGCCGCGGGGGAGTCATTGCATGACAACGGAGCAACAACTACAGGCCGCTATCGCTGCGATTCAGAGTCTAGTAGAAACCCAGCAGCAATTCAGTGCTGATTGGGCTGAGTACAATCAGCAACTAGAAACAACTATTGAAAATGTTGTTTCCAGCCTGGTCGGAGATCAAAATTGGAATGGCATTCAAGGTAAACCAGAAACGGCGACAAGATGGCCTTCATTTGGCGAGGTTACAGGTGACATAGAAGGCGTACTCCCCGACACCGCGAAAAGATGGCCTTCATTCGGGGAAGTGGGAGGTGATATAGGTGACATACTCCCTGAAACTGCAAAAAGATGGCCGGAATTTTCAGAGGTGGGTGGAAGTTTAACAAAAGAACAAATACCAGAACTTGATGCTAAGGAAGATAAACGTACCGAAGCGCTAAGTCCCGGTATAAAACGAGAAGTTAACTTAGCTCGTGTACTGACAGATTACCCCACACTGAAAAAAACAGATGAACTACCTGTTGAATCCCCTAACAACAAGAGGATGATGCGGTTTGATGATGTTAGGGGCTTGGTGCATGTAGCCATGACCGATACCTGGTTCACTGTCCCCAATACCATTGCGAGCCGTGCTTTCCCTATTTTCTATCGTGGGTTGATCCTGCGATTCAACAATAACAGTTCCTACAGTGGCACCATAAAAATGCGTGTTTACCCTATGGGTACTGGCGGCTTAGGGTTGCCAAATAACCCCACGCTGACCAATCACGAATGGCACGACTACGAAACCACGGTTACTAACCTGTACAAGATAGGCGAGTTCAGTAGTCAGTATTTCGAGGGCATTATCGAGTACGTAGAGCTTGATACCGGTTGGCATCAATTCGATGTGAACCAGTCTGATGTGAGTTCGTTAAACGCAAAGTTTGATACCGCCTTTGGGACGTTTAAGTCACCTTTTAGAACGTTCTACCAGAAAGCCGATGGCTACTGGTACAGCGATGATATGACACCAGACACCCCATATTCTATGGGGGCAAGCTGGGCGCAAGACGCTAATAATACAAGAGTTTTTACGGTGACTGGTGCAGAGGAGGGCGATGATGCCCTGCGATTCTTTGATGACAGTTTTGATGAATTTGAATTCGAAATTGTTCTGATAGCTGAATATCTAAGTAACACGCTCGCCCTAACCATTTCAAACCGTAGCCCGAATCGAATGTTTTACGCAGGTTCGGGGCGCTTTATTGCTGATGAAAGAATTTACTTCAAACGAGCAGGTTCAAACGTCTCAGGCGCAATAGAAGTGGAATCAATAAAAATGAGAATACCGCATTATGGATAGACTTTTCGATGTGAACTTATCCTCTGCCCCCCACTGGACCGATGGGCAAGAGTGGTCAGAATGTAACCCCGCGCAAGAATTAGAGAGTATCTATCGCCGTGAGTTTAGCGGCAGTGAAGAGGAAGATCCTGAATATCGTGTTGATCCTGGCGATAACTTCTTTATCGGTTCATCCCCAGCCAAGGTAAGGGATTGGACGCCTAGAACGTTGCCCTGGAACTTTAACGTAGACAAAGGGAGGGACGGAAACCCGCTATCGTTTTACTTCGGCCTGCAAATAGGCGAGCGAGATATTGATACAAACCTAGACAATCATAGCCCTTGGATGACTGGCGTGTCTGGTGATCTAATTGTGTTAAGCGTTAACTACCATCACTTTTTCGGCATCAAGCTAAAAGATTCAGACCCCTTCATAAAGCTTTCTGGTGATAACCGTGGCGGGGAAATTAACGGTGCTTTACTAAGTAATGCTGGCCTCATCAATACGCAAGGGTACGCCATGCTTGATTGGATTTTACGTAAACTCACGTTTATTAACACCATCTTCAAAGCGCTAGACATACCTATTGGCTCTAGCAATGTGTCAACACAAGATTTCGATATTAGCGGCACAGGCGATATTGGTATGGTCATTCGTGCTGGTCATTCTGAAATGGAAGTCATTGGCGGCACCATAACCAACAATAACCATGAATACAGCGAAAACGAAACGCTACTTTATGGATTAGAAGTAGACACAGGGGGAGTGGCGATTGTTCGAGACGTGCATACATCAGGCTTTAGCGGGAACGGTTTTAAATTTTCCTGCGCCGTTGAAGTTAAATACCTCACGTCAACACGCGATGGCGCAGGCATTGAATTTTTTGATACCGCAATTGCCCGCGACTGCATGGTCAGCTGGACTAGGCAAATATCGGGTGACAGTTTCGCGTACTACTTCCACAAAAGCGGAGAGCTTAACAACTGCGGTTGCAACTTAGACGAGGTCAACGGTTTAGGTGTGGTCGTTGTAGGGCTTAATTCCACCGTCACCATTAATGGTGGTGACTACCGCGCTCACTTACCCCTGCCTTTTTTATCTGCTCAAGGGGCGTGTACGGTCATCCTAAACAACGTCACGGTAAACGGGATTCTATATAACGAAACGGTAGAGTTGTTAGAAGGGGAAGCGTGGCGAGGCGAGAAAGCAACGGTAACGATGGATGCACTTCCAGTCTACGCCAACAAGACGCTGTACCTACCTTATATGCATATCCCTCAGCTTAACGATGCCATATCAGTTCAAGGGGCCGAAAGACCGTACCAAAGCGTTGTGACATTACCGAGCGGGGCAAAAGTGTTGCCTACCGTCAATGGCTCTGCTCGATATATGCCAGCAGAAGCGTGGCTTCATTTAGATCCTGGCGAAACGGCGGTTGACTATTTCCGGTACTCAACTGAAACGCTTATCTACATGCACCAGTTCACTATTCACCCTTCACCAGAAGTCGGTGCGAAAGTGGTTCAGCCTGATGCGTTCAGCGGTTCTGGATGGACTAACACTAGCGGTGTTTACACAACGTCAGGGACAAGTAACCCTTTAAGTGCGAACTACGCTTTTGAAGTTGACGAGGTGTACCAAATATCCCTAAAGCTTAGTGATTTTCAAAGTGGTTCAGTCAAACCAAAAATAGGCAGCGCAGAAGGCCAATACAGCCACAGCATTGAAGGGACAGAAGTGTGGCTCATTAGAGCCCCTAGCAGCGCAACCCAAGTTCAAATAACGGCGAGTGGTTACAAGGGCAGTGTAGAAAATATCTATGTCAGAAAGTTACTTCGAAGCGAGACACCCGCAGTACCGGAGTTAAGCGCAGAGGTTAACGGTTCAGAGGTGAATTTAAGCTGGCGCATCATTCCTGCAAGACGCTTACGTGATGATTACACAGCAGCAATCCATATCCAGAACCAAGAGCTTGATCAAAACGATAAGGACGGTTATCGCTCAGCAGTTGCAGACCGCAGCTACCTTTTTGAAAACGTAACGTGTACGGGGCGTAGAAACGGCATCAATCTTCGTGGTGCTGAGTCGCTTGAAGTCGATGGGTTTAATTTCATCGGTGGATACACAGGGCAATACGACACATGGCAGGTCGGTGTCGTGGGTGACTTGTACGGCCCGTTCGTTAAAGTTCAGCAGCTTTGCAACATGACAGGCGACCTGTTGCTTGATTCTAACTACGGTGATTACACGTCACAGTTCGGTAACTGCGACATTATTGTGATCAATAGCTCTAACTGGGATGAAAATAGTTTCCCGTATAGCGCACACATCTACAACTTAGACGGTAAGAACGGTTCGGACTCAATAACAGACCTTAAAAAACGCACTGAAATGACGCACAGCACGCTAGAGGGTGCTTGCAAGATAGTCAGAACGCATAAGCACGGTGCAGTAACACTAGCCAATAATGCGTTTATTCAGACTTACGGCACCAGAGAAGTTTTCTCAGTGGGGTACAGCGCTGCGTATTTCGAGGTATGGAATTGCACCATTGATGGCACTCGCTGCGTCACCGTTTCGCAGGTCGGCAACCAGAAGAAAGACAGTAGCTTTTATTTCGAAGGACGGGGGCCGATAGGCGGGAACCGTGAGTCAGTTGAAATCTTAAAAACATATCCAACGTTGGACGATTTAAACCGCGTGGCTATGACCGATATGGAATTCCAGTACAGCACAGACGGGGGTAGTAGTTGGCAAGCGCTAAGCGTTGAAAATGTCGGTTTGCCGGGCGTTGTCGGCGCATTCAAAAGAACGGTTTCATTACCTTCAAACACATACTCATTCCGCTGCCGGTGCCTTAACGGGGCGCTGGTTGGCGCGTGGGAAACAATAAATAACATAACAGTAAATTAGGGGTTAACGTGGCTCAAGTAACGATAGATTTAACACTCGCCAATGGTTCGGCCACACCGCCAGAACTATTTGAAGTAACAGACAATTGGTGGTTTGATAATGGGCATTTTAGAAGTGCAGCGGGGGCTTATTCAGAGCTACAGCTTGTAAATAATGCACCAGATAGTGACGTTACCCTACATATAGACCGTAGAGAGCCTGGGGTAGCAAATAAGTCAATACGCTATGAGTTCCGCAGACTTGATGCAAATAATATGTTCCGCCTGTCATGGAACATGGATTTTAACGGCATCGCATTCACATATATCGAAGATGGTGTATCCGAGGACATCGACAACCTAGTCGTTGGTTCTGCTACTTCGGCAGTATTGCGTATTGTTACATCTGGTAACTCTATAAAGATATACAAAGATGGCACACTTTATTTCGATGGGACTGATGAAAGAAACGTAAATATCGGTGGTGCACAGGTTGCAACAGTTGAAGGCTTCTACGGTCTTACATCGGTGTCGTTTACCGAAGCGGAAGCAGCCAACAACATTATACCAATAGCGGTTATCGGTGCTAGCCGTAACATCAATACTAATTTTAGCTATACTGCCGATGTTAGCGGATCTTACGACCCTAACGGCTCTGATATTACGTACCTTACCACGCTAACTACAGTACCTGCTGGTTCTTCGGCTACAGTCATTGATGGCACAACAACATCGCCCAGCTTTACCCCAGACGTAGATGGCGAGTACGTATTATCAGTAGTAGTAAACGATGGCACTGATGATAGTGAGCCAGCAACACAAACGCTGACAGCCTCATTGTCTGCCGTATTACCCTCAAAAATGCCTCAGACCCTTAGTGGGTTTGCGCTCACAGGCACGAAACTAGGTAGTTTACCCACTCACCCTGCGTTAAGTTCTAATGACAATGAATACTGGGCTTGGCCTGTTGACGGCTCTTTGATTAACGATTGGCCGCATGAGCAATACCCAATGCTACTGTATACATCAACCGACCATGATTTAAACGGTGATGGTGCAATTATCCTGCGTGTATGGGATAAGTCTCGCGGTGATTTGATAATTGTCGTAGATGGTGAAGAAGTATTAAACAACGCAGCGTTAGTCGGCTTTGAAGTAGTTTCTAATTTACCCGAATTCGACCATATTACGCAAAAAACCAACCCTATCTTTGTTGATACCGGTAAAGGGTTCCAGACAGAAACACCATCTCCAATAGTTGTGAATGGTGAAGTCATCCTTTATTACCATAACCAAGGGGTTTCGTTAGACACTAATAAGTTCAGTTCACTTTTGTACCAGACCACCAAGTATGTTACTGGTACAAATGGGGTGGACTTTTCAGACGTTAAATATCCGGGCATTGAATATAACGCATGGCATTACGCGGGTGATGGTCATGATGGTTATAAACGTGGTGGTCTTAACGTAGTTGAAAGCCTACCGTATGTTTATGTAGGCCGTGCGTTACATGGTGGTGGTGGTGCTACTCGCGGAGCATCGTACCAGTACATTGGCTCTAACGATGGTAAAAACTGGGAAAGAATTAATACTTATTGGTTGCAGCGTGGACAGCTAAAAGACGATCCATTATTCACGGATGGTGTTTATCTCGCTGTTAGCAAAATAGATAATATGAAGCGCGAAGGTGCATATTATCGAACCACAGGTACGGTACAGGTTCCTGCATTCGGCACACAAAGTGGTTACGCGATACCTGTAGAGATACTACTAGATGAAAGGTTAATGGTTGTATCGTATGCACATCAAACTATGGGCAAAGGCGCTTCTGGAACGTTTGATGATTCTAGTGTTGGCGGTATCACTGAGATTGAGATCGATGGTATTAAATACGGGTTTTACACTGGTCGCAGTAGTGTAGAAGGTGTTCAAGAAATTGGCGTTGCTAAGCTGGTAGAGGAGCCATATGACTGGACGCTATTTGCTACAAATGCTGAACGTGCAGAGCTTATTAATCTTGAAACCTCTGACTCAGCAGTAATACCTAACCTCACATACACTGGAACTGCGGAACACTCTGTCTGGAACGATGGCCCTTTTCTTACACGTATAAACCTAGAAATGGGTGGCTCTGTAAGCGGGTTCCTAAGTAACGACAGCATTACGTTGTCCGACCATAGTATGACGGAGATATACTTCGACTACTTCGGTAAGAATACAGAAACACCACAAGCCATAAAAATAGGCTTAGCGGATGCAGTAACAGGCAGCAGTCGTGAGTTGGCAATCTACTTACCCGCAACGACTGCGACTAACTTAGATGATGCACGTTCTGAACCAATGCAGCTATCTGTAGTAGGGGCTTACAATGACGGTAACACTCCAACTGATAAATACTTCGGCCAAAGTGGTAACTGGATAAACAACAATAAAGACGAGTCACCTCAATCAAAATTGCAGGTTGGTTTACGGATTATCCCAGCACTCAACCAGCTAATATTCCTAGATGGGTTAGGGGTATTGAATACCGTTGATATAACTGGCTTCGATTATGAAACGCCAATAAAGATTTTCGGCTCAGGCTACTACGTTGAAGATCCAGTTTCCACAAGTGCATGGTCATTAGGCGGTATAAAAGCTTACTCGTATACTGATAACGCGATAGCCGTTCCTGATTCTCCAACACTTACGACTGCTAGAACCGCAGATAGTGTGACACTAACAGCTAGTAACGTTGCTGGTGCCACAGGTTATAAGTATTTCTTAGACGGTAAAGAGCAGGATAACGGGGTATTTACAGTGCTTGAAGCGGAAACGGAATATACGGTTTACGCTAGGGCGAGTAATGCATTAGGTGATTCTGCACCAAGCACAATTAGCACTGTAACAACAACGTCTGCGACACCTGTTAACACTAAACCTGCTATTAACTCATTCACTGGGCCACAAACCGCAAGCGCGGGTAATTTGTCAGAATACGTAGTTACCGCTACTGACCCTGAAAATGACAGCCTTAGTTATGAGTTTACAGTCGATTCGACTGGGCCAGCAGTAACGCTTGATACAAACGGTAACGAGTGCTCATTTACTGCGGTACAAAACGCGACTGAATACAACGTAACGATTACTGCTAGAGCGTTTGACGGTGAGCTGTACAGCGACCCAGTGAGCATAACAAACGTGGTTAATGCATATGTCCCGCCTGTAGTTACCCCCGGCGACGTGCGCAACTTACTAGAGCTCAAAGCTACGTTGCTAAGCGGTACACAAGAAAAGCCATTATTAAACTCTAGCTCTGGCGCTTTATTTAAAGGCCGTGATGCTCGTATCACAATTGAGGTTGATGGTGGTGGTACTGATGTATCCAACTTCGAAGAGAGTGTATTTCAGCTATTTAAGCTCGCAGGCTCCGAACCTCTGATAAGCAAAAGTACCGACAATGGCGTCTCATACGTGGACAACAAAATCGAGATATTGATAACAGCCGCAGAGTTGAACTTCAGTGGGCGCCACTACTTTGAAACTATTGTAGTAAAAAACACGCAAGCCAACTTGCTCAGTGGCTACATCACAGTGGTTAATTCACGAGTCAACTAAAATCACGGTTGCCCTTTGGTAGCCGTTTAAACACTAGTTAAAAGGTGCGCAATGTCATTACAGCGAATCGAATACCCTGATTTAGGCGTTGATATAGAAGTAGAACAACTTGGCTCAATATTTAAGTTCTTCAAGCATAAGCATACGTCTTACTTTGGCCAATGTGTCGTAAGTACTGGGGAAATTGGCGATGGAGTACTCAAAGGTTTAATGTCCCCACGTATGTCATTTAATGAGCGCAAGAAGCTAGACGATGCAATCCGTAGAACCTTAGATTCAATGGGGTATCAAACTGGTATTTACCAAAGGAAGATCAAGGGAGGGAAGTTCAGGTCGAGAAGAGCACCAACCCGCAGAGTTTTGTCAAACTGACCTGCGGTATCCTCTACTGGTATTTGTCAAACTGACCTGCGGTATTTGTCAAACTGACCGCGCGGCTACACTTGAAAGGAGAACTCATTATACTCATTTGTACCAACCTTTTGTACCAGTTGGCACGCAAGGTCAATCCGCTAAACCCTAGAAACAACAAGGCCCTGCGTTATGCAAGGCCTTGATGGTATATGGCGGAGAGAAAGGGATTCGAACCCTTGTTAGGTTTAACCCTAAACACACTTTCCAGGCGTGCGCCTTCAGCCACTCAGCCACCTCTCCAAATTTTTGTGCTATTTGCGGTGAACGCAAATAACGAAATACTGCCAAGGCATTTGCCTAGAGCGCACGCCTAAATTAGCTTGAGCGTGCGTACAATTTACCTTGAGCGCGCGTATAGTAGGTAAAGCGAGTGTCTTAATCAAGACGTTGCGCGAAAAAACACGCTAACTGCTGAATAATTACTCGTCTTTGCCTTAATAAGCGTTATAGGCCGCCTTTTGCTTTTAATTCTTCTGAGAAATTGAGCATACGGTCAAGTGGGATTAAAGCGCCCTCACGCAGGCTGTCGTCAACGAAGATCTCATGGCCTTCATATGTAGCGCCTAACGAGGCTCTTATCGCCTCAAGGCCGTTCATGGCCATCCACGGGCAATGAGCGCAGCTCTTACACGTTGCACCGTTTCCACCAGTAGGTGCTTCAATAAACGTTTTGTTTGGCGTGAGTTGCTGCATTTTATAAAAAATGCCTTTATCCGTGGCCACAATGAAGGTGTCGTTGTCCATGGTTTGCGACGCTTTAATCAGTTGGCTAGTTGAGCCTACTGCATCGGCCATGTCTACCACACTAGCAGGTGATTCAGGGTGAACCAATACTGCCGCGTTAGGATACAGCGCTTTCATGTCAGCCAACTTCTGCGCTGAGAACTCATCATGAACAATACATTCGCCCTGCCACATCAACATTTCAGCGCCAGTTTGTTTGGCAATGTACGAGCCTAAGTGGCGGTCAGGCCCCCAGATAATTTTTTTACCTTGGCTATCTAGGTGCTCAACAATCTCTAGCGCAATACTTGATGTAACCACCCAATCTGCTCGGGCTTTTACGGCAGCCGAAGTATTCGCATAAACCACGACCGTGTGATCAGGGTGTGCATCACAAAATGCACTGAATTCTTCAATGGGGCAACCTATGTCTAAGGAGCAGGTTGCTTCCAGTGTAGGCATAAGTACTGTTTTTTCTGGGCTGAGTATTTTTGCTGTTTCGCCCATGAAGCGAACGCCTGCTACGATTAACGTTTGTTCTGCTGCATCACGACCAAAGCGCGCCATTTCTAACGAATCAGCGACACAACCACCGGTTTCTTCAGCTAATGCCTGAATTTCAGGATCGGTATAGTAATGCGCAACCAGCACAGCATTTCGCTGTTTAAGCAAAGATTTAATCTCAGCTTTAAGCGATGCTCTACGGGCATCTGATAATGGCTGTGGTTTAGCGGGAAAAGGATACTCAACCTGTTCCACTCGAAAAGCTACTGACATTGACCTACATCTCGGTTGTGACAAGGGCGTGGATTATACCCAACTGTAATAAAAAATACATACTTGTTAGTTATGGATGATTGAGTAATTTTCAAGCGTTTCATTCTAAAAACTTAAACGTAAAGCCAACATGCTGCAAATCATGAATACCACCACATTTAGGTTACGCCATGGGGCTATTCATTATTACTGAATGAATTGCATGTACTCTCAGCTTTGCTTCAAACCTAACGCAAACATATCTCATTAACTATATGGGTGTGTTTTGGTATTAACTAACGAAGCGAATAGAAACTAAAAGTAATAATTTGCTAGAAGGTATATATGAGAATAGTTGCTGAAACAGGCTGAACTTGATTAGTATTGGTAGATAATACTTTAAGAAATGATGGTGGGTCGTGCTGGATTCGAACCAGCGACCAATTGATTAAAAGTCAACTGCTCTACCAGCTGAGCTAACGACCCAATCTTTCCTGATGTTGCCTGTGTCTTGGCAACGGCGGCATATAATACTCAGATTTTTATCTGACGCAACCCAAAAGGCGTTTTTATTTTGATTTTTGTAGTAAAAAGCTTTCAACCGCTCAAAATCAACACAAATCGCGCATAATTCCTACCACAAAACCATTATAAAACTTTTTTAGACCGACAAAATGTTACCGAATTAAGTCTAAAAAAATGCGTAGTTTTTGGAATTTCTTTAAAAATATACTTATAAATATTGTGTCTGGTTCAGTACAACAGAGGTATAAAATTTCAAAGGGGTGAAAAAAACCTCTCGTTAAGAGAGGTTTTTTTATTATAGATTATTTAATCTAGATTCCGCTAACCGCTTTGCAGAAGAATTAGGGTATTCGCTAATCACTTGCTGAAAGAAGTTTCGCGCTCCACTACTGTCGCCAGTGCGTTCGGCAATGACGCCTAACTTTAATAATGCATCCGGACGTTTCACTGAATCAGAAAAACGGTTCGATACAATATTAAACTGCTCAATAGCGTCATTCCATTGCTGTTTGTTAAACAACAGCTGTCCAAGCCAGTAGTGCGCATTTGGCGCATATTCGCTATTCGGAAATCGTTGTATGAATGACTGAAAAGCAGGAATGGCTTTATCGTATTCACGAGATTTCAGAATAAGATTAACAGCACTGTCGTATGCTTCGTCCTCACCCTCTTGTGGGGATGATGAGCTTGTAGAAGGGGTAACCCCTGCAGAATTGCTTTGCGAAGCGCCAGTACCACCTACGTTTGCCAAACCGCCTTGTTTAAGTGCCTCAACACGCTTATCTATCTCAAGGTACAATTCACGCTGACGTTCAAGCACCTTTTCCAGCTCGTTGGTGTTAACTTCAACAGACCCTCGCAATTGGTCAACTTCGCTTTGCATGTTGTCCAATTGGGTTTGTAAACGGTGCTGCATTTCAGTTCTGCTTTTAACAATACGTTCTAAAACCGCAATACGCTGTTCTAGGTTGCTGCCGCCATTGGCATCTACCACTGGCGCCTGTGCGAAAGCTGAACTTGAAATAGCAAAGGCGGCACACAAGGTGACGCCTGCTTTAATAGTGTTAATTGCTGTAAAAGCCATTATCGGTAAACAACCACTCCGCGACGATTTTGCGCGAATGCATATTCAGTTGAACCCATTACCGCAGATTTTTCTTCTCCGTATGAAACAACCGTAATTTGACTGCTGCTTACACCAGCGTTCATTAGGTAAGTTTCAACAGACTGAGCACGACGCTCACCTAGTGCAATGTTGTACTCAGGCGTACCACGACTATCAGTGTGACCTTCAATAGTCACTTTCGTGCTAGGGTTTTTCACCAAGAACGCTGCATGTTTATCAAGTAAACGTTGGAATTCTGGCTTGATACTAGCGCGGTCAAAATCGAAGTAAACGGTTTGTTCGTTTTTCAGCGCTTCCATTTCTTGCTGAACCATTTCTTCTGAACGCTTCATACGCTGAGCAGCTTCTGCTTCTACGCGCTGTGCTTCAGCTTGACGAGCATCTTGCTCTGCTTGTGCTTGTTCTTGTGCAAGACGGTTACGTTCAGCGGCTAGCTCTTCTTCGCTAGGGCCAGACGAACAAGCCATCATGGTCACCACTGGCAAGGCGATAATGAAGCTCTTCATTAATTTATTCATTTGCATCCTACTAATCCTTAAATGTTATTGTTTGATATTTCAATTGTTAGAACAAAAATGGTGACCAACTTGGCGATTTCACTTGCCCATCGGCTGCAGGTAATCTGGCTTTAAAGCGCCCATCAAGAGAAACAAGTGAAAGTACTTGTGTCCCTTCATGAAGGGTACTATAAATAATCATACTACCGTTAGGCGCTACACTAGGAGACTCATCCAAAAAGGTTCTTGTTAGTACCTGAGGAGAGCCACCGTCTAATGCCTGCTTAGCAATATGGTAGTTTCCATTGGTTTGATTAACCACTACCATTTGCTTACCGTCGGGCGTTAATGTAGCACCCAAGTTCTGTTCGCCTACAAAAGTAACGCGTCTTACCTTTCTAGAATTTAAATTTACGCTATATATCTGGGGTTTACCACCCCGTTCAGAGCTAAAAATTAAACCACTACCATCAGGTAGCCATGAAGGCTCTGTATCGATAGCGCGGTTGCGCGTTACTCTAGTCAAATTTTTCGTAGCAAGATCCATAACATAGATCTCTGGGTTCCCATCTTTCGATAAAACCATTGCAAGTTGCTTGCCATCTGGTGAAAACGAGGGACTCCCATTAATACCAGGAAAATCGGTTACCGTTGTACGTTTGCTAGTATAAATGTCTTGTATGAAGATTTGAGGTCTACGGTTTTCAAAACTTACGTACGCTAGCTTTTCACCGTCTGGTGACCAAACCGGAGACATCAATGGTTCAGGTGACGACAACAAGCGTGTTTCGTTCTCGCCATCATAATCTGAAATTACTAGTTGGTATGGTTTTTCGTACGCATCTCTATCACGTACAATGACATAAGCAATACGGGTTAAGAATGCACCGCGAACACCTGTTAACTTTTCATACACTACGTCACTAATGCGATGTGCGTATTGCCTAAAGTCTCTAGGGCTAATGATAGATTGGCGCGCCGCTATTACATGTTCGTTACTTACGACTAACTCACCGTTTTTTAAAACCTGAGACTGGCCACCGTCTAACTGCCCTTTTAGTACATCGACCAGTTGGTAGGAAACTAAATATTTGTCCGTACCTTCAGGTTCAATACTACCGACCAAAACGGTATCAACACCAAGAGACGCCCACGCAGAGTAATTAACCTCATCAGCGGTTTCAGGCATTTGTGGCATTTTACTTGTCGCAACGGGGCTAAATTTACCACTGCGCATCAGGTCTGCCATGATGACTTCAGAAATATCGCTAGGCAATGTACCTGTACCTTTCCACTTAAACGGCACGACACCAATAGGTCGAGCGCTGTTTATGCCTTCAGTGATCACAATTTCTAATGTCGCGAACACCTTGGCACTAAATACCATCGCGATGGCGGCTATCCATAAACCTGTTTTCTTCATTGCACTACAGTTCCACTTTTAAGTTAATATCTTTTAGTTGCTCATAAACGTCGGGCGCATCTGAGACCGGCAGTTCTTCTGCGCGGCGTACGGCACTTTCTGCCGCTCTGCATAAGGCATCATGCCCGCCTAAGATACGTATGCTAGTCACATAACCTGTGGTAGCCAATTTGATATTCAATCTACATACCTTACCTTTGAAGCTGTCATCGTTGTACAAGTTCCGTTTTATCGTTTGCTGAATTAATGCGGTATAACGCTCTACCTCAGTCAAAACTTGTGCACGTCTTCGTTGTTGCTGAGCCGCTTGCTCTTGCGCAAGTTGCTCTTGCATAATTCTCTCCATCTCAGCATTTTCAGCGGCTTCTTTTTTCTTGCGCTCTGCATCGGCTTTCGCTTTTGCTTCACGTTCTTTGCGCTGTTGTTCCTTTTGCGCTGCCAACTGCTCTAGCTCTTTTTGACGTTTGAATTCTGCTTCTTCAGCTTGCTTCTTCTCTCTAGCCTGCTTAGCCTCTGCCGCTCGCTTACGCTTAGCTGCAGCAGCCTGCGCTTCCTTCTTCTTTCTTTGCGCTTCTGCCTCTCGTGCTTGCGCTTCTGCTTGTGCTTGTTCCCGTTTGGTATCGGCGATGGCTTGAGCATCAATAAAAGTAGCTTCAATGACCGGCGCATTTGTTGCCATTGTCGGCAAAGGAGAAGGAGAAAAGCTGACGCTAATTAGCAACACTGCTGCCACCACAAGGTGGAGTGCGATAGATTTATAAATGCCAACAGAACTTGCAGTCATCAATAAACCTACTCTGGCTCAACGGGGTCTGTCATTAAACCTACAGAAGGCACGCCCGCGCCTTGCAATAACACCATAAGTTGAATGACTTCATTATAAGCAACTTGTCCATCTCCTTTTACTACCACTGGCGTATTAGGATCTTTTTGTAGCTGAGCTTGTACTAAGGCTGCTAAGTCTTCTTGTTCCAGTGGCGACTCTTGGTCGTCTCCCACATTAAGAAAGTAGCGGCCTTTAACGTCTACTGACGCAATAATAGGTGGATTATCTTCTTGCTCAATAGGATTCGCGCTCGCTTTAGGTAAATCAACTTTAACCCCTTGCGAAATTAGCGGAGCCGTTACCATAAAGATAATCAGTAGCACCAACATTACATCGATGTAGGGCACTACGTTAATTTCAGAAACCGGCCTACGGCGCTTTCTTACATACATAATAATTCCTCTCTCACCAGTGAATTAAGCTCGCATCAATGTTCGCATTTACGCTTGCGGCTGCTGAGCTTGACCAGATACTGCCTGACGGTGAAGAATGGCAGAAAACTCTTCCATAAAGTTACCGTAGCTGTTTTCCAATTTCTCAACTTGGTGACTAAAACGGTTATACGCAATAACCGCAGGAATGGCCGCAAATAAGCCAATAGCTGTTGCAATAAGCGCTTCAGCTATACCTGGTGCAACCATGGCTAGCGTAGCTTGTTGTACTTCCCCTAGTGCGATAAAGGCGTTCATGATCCCCCAAACCGTACCAAATAGGCCGATATACGGGCTAATTGAACCCGCTGTTGCTAGAAACGGGAGTCGGCTTTCTAGTTCTTCTACTTGGCGAGACATTGTTACCCGCATTGAGCGGTAAGTACCGTCTACAATAGCATTGGTACCGGTATTTGATTTGCGTAAGCGGACAAATTCTTTGAAGCCGGCACAAAAGATAGTGCCAATACCTGATAAGTTAGGGCGAGCAGATAGCTCTTGATAAAGTCGATTTAAATCAGCGCCAGACCAAAACTTGTCTTCAAACTGACGCATCTCTTCTCGTGCGCTTGAAAGCGCCTTACTACGCTGAAAGATAAATGTCCAAGAGGCAACTGATACGCCTAATAAAAGCAACATAACAAGTTGAACAATAAAACTGGCCTGTAAAAATAGGCCGATAAAAGTAAGATCAGATGACACGCGTTATTTCCCCTAACAATGTACGTGGTAGTCGTCTAGGCTTCATAGTATCTAGACTGACACAAGCAACTTGAATATCGGCAGATACCAAAGTTACATCTTGTTTATTTTTAATGGTTTGTTGAAACGTCATACTCGCACCTTTCAATTCTACAACCTGCGTTTCAATACTCAACAGGTCATTGAATCGAGCAGGCGCATAGTTATGCATTTCAACGCGTTTGACGACAAAAGCCACCGATTGTTCCATTAATATATCTTGTTCGAAGCCAAGCGCTCTAAGCCACTCGGTTCTAGCCCTCTCCATAAACTTAAGGTAGTTGGCATAATAGACAATGCCCCCCGCATCGGTATCTTCGTAATACACTCTTACTTGGTGTAAATGCATAAATATTCTTTCACCGTCAATAAAATTAATCTATCGTTGAGATAATTGGCAGCATATCATTAACTCAACTTACCACAACCACCCCTCTCAACATCAGATACATAGAGTACTTAGCTGTTTTTAAAGATAAAATGATAAACCATTAACACCTTCGCAACACATTAGTTTTTCTAAGGCTAATAAACAATTTTACTCAATTGCAAGAATACTAACTAAGCCTATAATACGCAGCATCAGTCCTACAGAGCGTAATGGTGTATCACACGGTTATGCAAGAGTTTTTCTCCTGTTAGACATGAGTTCCCTGGATTTATTTCCTTTAACACTTGTTGTTTTGGCCCGTTCATTGAGCGGGCTTTTTTTTGTCTGAAGAAAAGTGATTTATATCGCAGATATAAGTACATTGAGTATGAGCAAACGTAAAGTCTGCTCACACAACCTTGCATACAGTGGGCAGTTAAGCTGAAGGGGTAAAGCCAAAATGAAGATAGGCACGTTGCGAGACGATACGTCCACGCGGAGTGCGCTGTAAGAAACCTTGCTGAATAAGAAAGGGTTCAATCACATCTTCAATGGTTTCTTTCTCTTCACCAATTGCTGCAGCTAAGTTGTCTAGCCCTACTGGGCCACCATCAAATTTCTCTATAATGGCACAAAGCAATTTCCGATCCATATAATCGAAACCTTCTTTGTCTACATCTAGCATATCCAATGCCTTTGCAGCGGTTTCAACACCTACCGTACCATCAGATTTAATTTCAGCGTAATCTCGAACTCGTCGCAATAGCCTGTTGGCAATACGCGGTGTACCTCTAGAGCGACGTGCAATTTCTTGAGCGCCTTCTGAGCTCATATCCAAATTTAAGTAACTCGCACTACGAGCCACAATGGTGGTGAGATCTTTAACCGAATAAAACTCTAGGCGTTGTACTATCCCGAACCGGTCACGCAATGGCGAGGTAAGCGAACCTGCCCGCGTTGTAGCGCCCACTAAGGTGAAAGGTGGCAAGTCTAGTTTGATAGAACGGGCTGCTGGCCCCTCTCCTATCATGATGTCTAATTGATAGTCTTCCATCGCCGGATACAGTATTTCTTCCACTACAGGGCTTAAGCGATGAATTTCATCAATAAAAAGTACGTCATTGCGTTCAAGGTTAGTCAGCAATGCCGCTAAATCCCCTGCTTTCTCAAGCACGGGGCCAGAGGTGGTTTTAATGCTGACATCCATCTCGTTCGCCACAATATTTGCTAGGGTGGTTTTACCTAGCCCTGGCGGGCCAAATATTAATAGGTGATCGAGGGCATCGTCGCGCTTTCTAGCAGCTTGAATGAAGATTTCCATTTGCTCACACACATGAGGCTGGCCTGTATAATCATCAAGCATTTTAGGGCGAATAGCACGGTCGATAACTTCATCTTCAGTACTCGCATCGGGCGTAATTAATCTGTCAGCTTCTATCATCAGGGCTCTGCTTTAATATAAATAGGCAACGTAGACCTATCGTTCTGGCCTAATTTAGCATTGGCTCATTTTAGCCTTAGCTTATTCTGGCCTTGCGTAACTAGGTTCAAATAGCGGCTTTTAACGCTTCACGTATAAGCGATTCGCTTTCCATACCTTCTTTATACACGCTATCGATAAGTTTGCTTGCCTGAGCTGGCTTATAGCCTAGTGCCACCAGCGCGCTCTGGGCATCTTCTCTCGTGTCGTTTACTTCTACTAGCGTATTAGTATTAAGTAAATCGCCACTTGGCGGTGGAATAGCAATGCTTTGTACTTTGCCAAACTTCGCTAATCTGTCTTTTAACTCAACCACTAACCTTTCTGCGGTTTTCTTACCAATGCCCGGCAAGCTCACTAACGCAGATACGTCTGCATTTTGAACCGCTGACAAAAACTGACCTGCTGACATGCCCGATAATATAGTTAGGCCTAGTTTAGGACCAACCCCATTGGCTTTTATTAGTTCTCGGAACAAGCCTCGCTCCATTTTATCAGCAAAGCCGAACAGTAATTGCGCGTCTTCTCGCACTACGAAATGGGTATAAACAACGACTTCTTCACCCACAGCTGGTAGTTGATAGAAACTGGTCATAGGCATATGAATTTCATAGCCTACCCCGTTTGCATCTACCAAAATTTCTGGGGGCTGCTTTTCGGCCAATATACCGCGAATACGTCCAATCATGACTGCTCTCTTACATAGTATTTTCCCAATGTAGGGAAATAAACGAATAGGAAGGTTCTATTGTTTACAAACAGTGTTTACAAAAAGTGATTACAAAAACCCATGCTTTTTATAGGCGAGCAAAGCAATTAGCGTAAACGGCCTCGCACTGTTTTACGTGCTTGCCCTGCCATATTTATTAGGCTTTGCTCGGTATGGGCATGACATAGCGCCACAGCTAGAGCGTCAGCAGCATCAGCTTGCGGTGTACCGCTTAAACTCAATAAATGCTTCACCATGTGCTGCACTTGGGTTTTATCTGCACTACCCTTGCCTACGACAGCCTGTTTAATCTGCCTAGCCGAGTATTCTGCTACTGGCAATTCACCTTGAGTGGCTGCCACAATAGCGGCGCCGCGGGCTTGCCCTAACTTTAATGCAGAATCTGGATTTTTTGCCATAAACACTTGCTCAATAGCAAATTGCGCAGGGTTGTACTGACGAATAATATCGCTAATGCCGGTATAAATATTGGCAAGCCTGGACGGTAAGTCTGCCGTTCCAACGCGAATACAACCGCTCGCCACATAAACAAGTTTGCCCTGCTTACGCTCAATAACGCCGTAGCCTGTAACCCTAGAACCTGGATCTATACCCAGTATAACCATTAAGGTACGTTTGGTACAAACATTGATACCGCCTCTTTGTTTGAAGGCGACCAAAGTCGCGCTAATGCTTGTGCTTTATCTACCCACTCATACTGCAAATGTTCAGTAAGCACCAACGGCAAGGTACTGTCTACTTGAAGAGAAAAAACGTGTTCGGTGTTAAACCGTGTTCCGGGGGGATATCGATGCAACCAGCGGCTGCGAATTTCGTATTGGTTTTGTCTATTGTGGTTAAACATTTCTATAGACAGTTGTTTGGCGTCAATCCCTGTTTCTTCCGCCACTTCTCGGTACGCGGTTTCAATTGGTAGTTCACCATCTTCCATCGCGCCGGTAACCGACTGCCAAAATTCAGGATCGTCATTACGTTGCAGCAAAAGTACCTTATGGTGCTGATCGTACAACACCACAAGGACCGACTCGGGCTTTTTATAAGCCATCGTTTACGACGGCTTTTTTACCGTTGCAATCGCCAACTCTTCCAACTGCTGTGGATTCGCAGGGCTTGGCGCAGACGTTAATGGGCATGCCGCTGTCGTGGTCTTAGGGAATGCCATTACATCTCGAATAGAACTAGCACCTGTCATAAGCATAACAAGGCGATCTAAACCGAACGCGAGACCTGCGTGAGGCGGCGCACCAAAGCGTAACGCATCAAGTAAGAAGCCAAATTTATTCTTCGCTTCTTCTTCTTCAATACCCAAAATCTCAAACACGGCAGATTGCATTTCTTCGTTGTGAATACGTACTGAACCACCACCAAGCTCGCAACCATTTAATACCATATCGTAGGCATCAGACAATGCGCCAACCGGGTTTGCTTTAAGCTCTTCTGCGGTTAAGCCGCGAGGTGCAGTAAACGGATGGTGTATAGCATGAAGCTGTCCATCGAATTCTTCAAACATAGGGAAGTCGACAACCCACAACGGCTTCCACTCACCTTCTAAGAGTTCAAAGTCTTCACCTAGCTTAAGGCGAAGTGCGCCCATAGCTTCGGTAACTACTGTGTTAGTGTCGGCACCGAATAACAAGATGTCGCCAGCTTGAGCGCCAGTGCGCTGCAAAATACCGTCGGTAATATCTTCGCTTAAGAATTTAAGAATAGGTGATTGTAAACCTTCTTGGCCAGGTGCCATTTCGTTCACTTTCATCCAGGCTAAGCCCTTCGCGCCATATATGCCAACAAACTTAGTGTACTCGTCAATTTGCTTACGAGACATGCTCGCACCGCCAGGTACGCGAATAGCAGCAACACGACCTTTAGGATCGTTAGCTGGGCCACTGAATACTTTAAACTCAACAGTTTCAAGTAAGTCAGCAATATCAGTAAGCTCTAGTGGATTACGTAAATCAGGCTTATCGCTACCAAAACGCTTCATTGCTTCGGCGTAGGTCATGCGTGGGAAGTCACCTAAATCTACGTTCAGCATAGTGCTGAATAAATCGCGGATCATGCTTTCAGTAATTGCCATTACGCCATCGGCATCTAGAAACGTAGTTTCGATATCGATTTGAGTAAATTCTGGTTGGCGATCGGCACGTAAATCTTCGTCACGGAAGCATTTTACGATTTGATAGTATCTGTCCATGCCAGACATCATCAGCAATTGCTTAAACAATTGTGGCGATTGCGGCAGTGCAAAGAACTCGCCTTTATGCGTACGGCTAGGTACTAAATAATCACGAGCACCTTCAGGTGTCGCTTTGGTCAATATAGGGGTTTCAATATCTAGAAAGCCTTCGCCTTCTAAGAAACGACGTACTGCCCCAGTTACCTTAGCGCGAAACTGCAAGCGCTGGCTCATAACAGGGCGACGTAAATCAAGGTAGCGGTAGCGTAAACGCTGCTCTTCAGAGTTCTCTTGGTTCCAATCAAGTGGCAGCGCATCAGAGCGATTGATGATTTCTAGGCCTGTGCCCAAAATCTCAATTTCGCCAGTACGCATATCTTTATTGATTTGGCCTTCAGGACGAGCACGCACTTTACCGGTAAGCTTCACGCAGAATTCACCGCGAAGTTTATTCGCTACGCTTAATACCTCTGGTAAATCAGGGTCGAATACCACTTGAACGATACCTTCGCGGTCTCGTAAGTCAATGAAGATTACGCCACCTAAGTCACGGCGTTTGTTTACCCAACCACACAGGGTAATTTCTTGCCCAATGTATGATGAATCGATGTTCCCACAGTAATCTGTGCGCATGGTCGTTGACCCCTGATATTCTTATCTTGCGTTACACGATGGTAGGCAAACCCTTGTACCTGCTTGCCATTACTCTACAATGAGGCGATCGCGCCCCTTGCCATCATGCACTATGTGTTAAATTAAGGTCGCATAGTATAAACAAATGCGCAGTAAAGCCCAATGACAAATACAAACAATCCTGCAGTAACTAAATTATCAACTTCTTCGGCGCTACCCAAGGTATTTATTGGCTTGCCGCAGTGGCAGCATAGTCATTGGCCTAAAACTTGGTTTGCTAATTACCCGAAAAGTGACAATCAACTGGTTCATTACGCTAATGAGTGTAATACGGTTGAAGGAAATACAACCTTTTATTCTCTCCCCCATTCTGATGCGGTAGCACGCTGGGAGCAATCGGTAGGTAGCGATTTTTCGTTTACCTTCAAATTTAACCAACAAATTACCCACGTTCATCAATTATTGCACTGTGAAGATGAAGTAAATGAGCAATTACAAACACTTGCGCCACTTAAGCACAAACTCGGTGTGATGCTGCTGCAACTTCCTGCAAGTTTTGGCCCTGAAAAACTAGAAAGGCTGGCTGCGTTTTTACACCATTTACCACGCCACATTACCGTTGCGGTTGAAGTCAGGCATTTGGCTTTTTTCGGTAAGGGCGATGAAGAAAAGCAATTGAATCAACTGTTAATTGAGCAAAACGTTAATCGTATTATTATGGATACTCGCGCCTTGTTTACCGGCCCTGTTTCAAGGCTAGATACAGGGGCTAATACAAGGGCGAGCAACAGTGCGCTATTAAGTGAGGTACGACATAAAAAACCTAAAGTGCCGGTGAATGTGATTGCCACCGCGAATAACCCTGTCGTTCGTTTTGTAGGAAATGATACAGACGAAGATAATATTGCGTGCTTAACGCCTTGGGTAAATAAAATTCATCAATGGCGGCTAGAAGGAAAAAGCCCGTATTTCTTTTGTCATCGACCCGATAACAAAGATGCCCCGTGGTTAGCGCAGCAGTTTATTGATTTGTACAACCAAAAGCATGGTGATACGGCAATTCCTAACCTTGCCATTGAACAACAGCCGAGCCAAAACGCCTTGTTTTAGCATGCATTCTGATGCACATAAATTTCTTTAAAAATGCTGCTGTTTTACCTCTTTAAAATAGCAAAGCCGTGCACTATAAATTAAGAATATTAACTAGTGCTTATTCTTACCTTACTATAAGATGAAAGTTATTGAGACAGTCTCAATAGTAACTTTTTATTTAAGTGAAATAATTAATGGAATCATCAACGCTTGATCGCGAAACCTTGCGATTAAAAGCCCTAGAAAATTTAAATATTCTAGACACCAAACCCGACGCACAGCTAGATGCCGTTACCAAAGCAACCCAAGAATATTTTAAATGCAAAATTTGTTTGGTGAGCTTAATTGCCGAAGACAGACAATGGTTTAAGTCTCGCCAGTGTTTAGATGTGTCAGAAACACCGCGCAATATTTCATTTTGCACTTACGCGATAGCGGAAGAAGAATATTTGATTGTGACCGACGCAACAAAAGACAGCCGTTTTGCAGGCGGCCCCTTGGTTAAAGGTGAGCCTTACATTCGCTCTTATGCAGGCGCTATTCTTCGTTCAACCGATGGGTACGAGCTTGGCACCTTATGTGTTATTCATGATGAACCGAGAGAGTTTTCTGCTGAAGAAATTCTTATGTTAAAAGAGATGGCCAAGAAAGCGGAAACCATCATTAATGAGAATCAATGGTAGATTAACAATCGCTGACAAGGCTATAAAAGCCCACTAATCTAAATGAAAAAGCTGCCACATTGGGTGGCAGCTTTTACGCTTCAAAGATACTTCCAGTGCAGATCGTACTAGCGAAAGTCTCCTGCATCTAAGTCATGCTTTTTCATTAACTTATGCATATCGGTTCGGTTACGACCGGCTAGCTCAGCTGCACGGGTCACGTTTCCATCCGTCATTTTCAAAAGCTTGTTCAAGTACTGTTGTTCGAAGGCATCGCGGGCTTCGGTCAGCGTTGGCCAACTTTGCTTAGTGGCTGATAGTGCTTGCTCTACAAGATGCAGAGGCACTACTGGCGTTTGTGTTAACGCAACACATTGCTCTACCACGTTCACCAATTGACGCACGTTTCCTGGCCAAGATGATTTCACTAACAACTGCATTGCATCGTCTGAAAACTGGCTCACGTTAACACCATGACGCTGGGCACTTTGCTGTAACAATGAACGAGCGAGTAATGGAATATCTTCGCTACGCGCTTTCAACGATGGAAGCTTTAAGTTCACCACATTTAGACGGTAATATAAGTCTTCTCTGAAAGTGCCCTCTTCCATTTCTTTGAGCAAATCTTTGTGCGTTGCCGAGATAATACGAACATCGATATCTACATGCTTACTGCTGCCTACAGGCCTAATTTGACGCTCTTGTAATGCACGCAATAGTTTAACTTGTAGTGTCATTGGCATATCGCCAATTTCGTCTAAAAATAAAGTACCGCCATCGGCTTCTCGAAATAAACCTGGGTGAGCAGCTACCGCACCAGTAAAAGCGCCTTTAGCGTGTCCGAATAACTCTGACTCAAGTAAGTTTTCTGGCAGTGCGCCACAGTTAATGGCAACAAACGGCTTGTCACGTCGGTCGCTTGCCTGATGCATAGCATTGGCAAGTAATTCTTTACCTGTACCACTTGCTCCGCTAATGAGTACACTGACTTCTCGTTGTGCAATCCGGTACGCTTGATCAAGTACATTAAGCATATCTTGAGAGCGGGTAACAATACTTTTCGCCCATTCACCGGGCTGAGCCGCTTGTGACTGACTTAATGCTTTTTGTAACAAGGTACGCAGTTCATCATGATCAACAGGCTTTGGAAGAAAACCAAATACGCCACGCTGAGTAGCCGCTACCGCGTCCGAAATAGTACCGTGGGCGGTCATTAAAATAACGGGAATATCTTTTCGAATGCCCATGATTTCTTCAAATAAACTTAACCCGTCAAGGCCAGGCATGCGCAAATCACTGAGTACCACGTCAAAAGCATCATTTTGAAGCTTTCTTAACGCCGCATTACCATCTTCAACCGCAGTAACCTGATAACCTTCACCTTCTAAACGAATGGTTAAAAGGCGAAGTAAACTTTTATCATCATCAACCAACAATAAATGGGGTTTGTTCTTGCTACTTTCACTCATTGTTAGTTGTTCCTGTTTTTATCCATAAGTGTTGCTTCAATTTGGAGTAGTTCTTCTAGTTTTTTCTGCTGAGCTTTAAGCTCAGCATACAGCTTTTGTAATTCTTGACCTCGAAGGGTGTTTTCTTTGCTTAATACACTCAACGCAGACTCAAGTTCCATTAATTGTTTGTTTGGGTTACTTACCACAACGTCAATAACCAACGCGGCAGCGTCGGTAAATTCAGGCATTAAATCATCTATAGAAAGTTGGGCTCGTAGCCTGTCTTGATACGGGGTATCGCTGGATAAGGATAAAAGGTAAGCGTGAATTTTGTCTTTTTTCGATTGACCAAGCGCTGTCAATTGCGCTTTGCGTTCAATCCAAGGCGTAGCATCAGCTTCAAGCCAAACTTCTAACCAGTAAGCCATGTCGCAATTGTAATCAAAATTTTCAGGTTCTGAAGTGAACAGGCAAATATCGTCATCTACAGCCACTTCAACGATCTGGGGTGGAGTAACTTCAATTTTCTGTTCGATTGGCTGCTTAGACAACACACTGCAACCCGACATCATCGTCAGGGCCAGTATCATACAACTTATTCTCATTTTATTTTTCCTGTTGAGGAATCGTCACCCTAAAGCACACATCAGCATAATCAACATCGACAACTTGCACGTCGCCATGCATCAGTCGCGCACAATCCGCAACAATCGATAAACCTAATCCTGTGCCTATAACGTTGTCATTTCTCGGCTCTGCGCCACGGGTGAAAGGTTCAAACAGTGTTGCAACCGACTCTTTGGCAATCCGCTTGCCCCGATTTGCAACGTCCAATATAGCAAAGTTATTATCTAAATATATATGTACATTGATGGGTCGCCCTACAGCACCATGAGCTACTGCGTTAGACACCAAATTGTCGAGTATTCGTCGGAATAACTCTTCGTCAGCCCAAATATGACTGCTTTCTACCGATACCGTCACTTCGCGTTCTTGTAACGCCAGTGCGTAATCACCCAAGCATGCATCAACCAACTTCTTCGCATCAGTTTTAACAATGTCGGGCTGAGCTTGCTGTAATAACAAATTATAATCGAGTAATTTTTCGATTAGGGTGTTCAATCTTTGCGTACTTGCGCTAAGAAGCGACAATATTTCACGTTGAGGATCATTTAAATCGCCCACAACATTTTCCGATAATAAACTACATCCCTCTTTAATGCTGGCTAACGGTGTTTTCAACTCGTGAGCAGCATGCCGCAACAATGCTGTGCGTATATGTTCCAATTGACCCAGGCGATCGTACAGCCAATGCAGATCTTTCTCCACATCTATTAACTCTCGCGGTGCTTGGCGAGACAAAGGGGGAAGATCACCTTGCTGATGAGCCACTATGCGTATTATTTGCTTTAGTTTATTGACTGGATTCACAATCAGTTGGCTTCCTAATAGGATAAGCAGCAAAGAAACACTTACCAACATCGCCGTAGACCACGCCTGCTTTGCTTGCATCGCGTTTAAGTCATCTTGCTGCACTTTGACCCGTTCGGAAATAGCAAGTTCCACGTCGTCTCGAAGTTGTGAAACACTTCGTGAGACGTTAGCAAGATACGCATTAAGTAGGAGTTGATCTTCAATTATGCGGTAATCAGAAAGGTCGCCTAATTGTTCTGACAACCTCTCGCAGGTTCTCTGAACAGATAGGGCTTGGCAAAGATTATCAGCGGCCACGGCAAATTGATCGAGTGCATTATCGGATAAGGTGGCAACTTTTTCGGTGCGAATAACGGCGTATTGGCGAATACTTCGCTCTAAATCAACAACAGCACCATCCAGGCGCTGCATATCGCCAACAACATCAACCACATAACGGGTTTCCAGCGTGGTCATTTGCCCCACTTTAGCTAAGTCACTTTGACTTTGCCACAACAGCGCAATTAATGGGATTAACGCCAGCACGAAGCTACCTAGCGTTAGTTGACGTAATGAGCCTAGCTGAACCAGCCGTTCACCAAATGAAAATTTCTCAATCAGAGTGGTATTCCTTCAAACAAGTACCGGCAGGCGCATCTGCTAGGCTTTTATTTATTTTGCTCGCTGACTGCCGCTATTTACTAGCGGCAGATTTTGCATTTCCCGGTGTCAGTTTACTTTTTGCTAATTCGTCTTCGGTTAATTTGCCATCTTCATTGTCGTCAATTAACCCGAAATTACGTAATAGTTCGGTGTGACGAACCGCTTCTTTTAGTGATATCAAACCGTCTTTATTAGTATCTAGCTGCTGCATTAACGTTTTCGCAGGTGACGCATGCGCTTCAACTACCGAAATAGTCTGTATCGCCGTGATAGTCATTAAAATCAGAAAAACCTTCTCTAGTCGTTTCATCATGAATCCTCCGCATTACTGCTTGTTTATAATTCCCTTAAACTAACTTCGATAACGCTGTTAACTCTGATTAGATAAGCTAAAATTGAGCCAAAAATACAATTAAACTATATATCATACACTTACAGAAAATAAACTGACTAGTCTCCTGTTCGATGTATCTAGAAACAGACACAGTTACACAAACTCCTGTAAATGTATCCAACAACCCAATAAAGCGTCAAATAGGTTGCAAAAACAGCCTGTTAGAATAGCCTATTTAACTCCCTTAAAAAAAGAAATGCATTGGCATTGAATGCCTACCTAGGCTTCACTATTGTCTGTATTACCGATGTAAAATTGTTTAGGTGATTGAACAAGCTCATCCATAGGAATAGGTTTGCTAAACATAAATCCTTGAATGTAGTCACAACCGTGATCAATCAAATAATGCCACTGTGTTTCATTCTCAATACCTTCCGCACATACAGACAGTGAAAGACGTTTGGCCAAATCGATAATAGCGCCCGTTACCAAACGGCTTCTGTCTGATGTTTCTAACTCATGTACAAATTGCTTATCAATTTTTAGGGTATCGATACTTATTTGGGTCAAATAACTTAGTGAAGAATAACCCGTACCAAAGTCGTCAAGGGCAATGGCGCATCCCATGTTGCTCATGCGCTTAAAGAATTTATTTGAAGACGCAAAGTTCTCTAAGTAAGCAGACTCGGTTACCTCGAATTCTACATATTCAGGGTTTACATCGTAGCGCGTAAAAATCTCATAGATATTATCAAACAGGTTGCTATCACGAAGATCGTGCCCTGATAGATTCACTGACACGCGAAAACGATGGGGAAGCCATTCTCTTAATTTGGGCAGATCAATACAGACTTTTTCAATGACCCAGCGCGTAATGGCAGATATCTTGCCGCCTTGTTCTGCGATGGGTATAAATTCATTCGGGCTGACCAAGCCATATTCGGGGTGTTGCCATCTAAGAAGCCCCTCTAAGCCGATAACCTTCCCTTTTTGATCGACTTTAACTTGGTAGTACACCATAAACTCATCATTCTTTAGCCCTTGCTCTATGGCATTAGCTAAATGGAATTTACGTTTATGTGATTCCACCATATCAGGTGTAAATATGGTAAAGCTGCCACGCCCTTTAGCTTTAGAGCGGTACATGGCAAGGTCTGCATTGCTCATTAATTCGCTTAAATCGTAGTCGGCGTCTATGGCTCGTGCTACGCCCACACTAACGCCGACAGACAATGACAATCCTCTTAATTCAAAAGGACTGGTAAAGGCATCAATTAATCGAATGGCCATATTTTCAAGAGTGGTATCTCGCGTTTCCCTGTCGGGTAGTACTAAAAATTCGTCTCCCCCTAAACGGGCGACTAAATCCCCTTCCCGCAACAGTGCGCTCACCCTATCTGCCACTTCTATCAATATTAGGTCACCGGTCTCATGACCGAGTGAATCGTTTATTCCTTTAAACCCATCTAAATCGAAAAACAGAAGCGCTAGATCATCATCATTTCTTCGAGCTCGAGCCAACTCTAAACGCAAATTATCAAGCACAAATTGCCTATTAGGTAACCCGGTTAAGCTGTCATAGTTCGCCAAGCGAATCATGGTTTCTTGTTGATCGACCAACGTTTGATTTTGTTCATAATTGATGAGTAGTTCAACCTCTATCATTTCTAACAGGAGGTTGATGTTTTCTCCTAACTCCCCAATTTCATCTCTCGAAGTAAGGTTTTGCCGTAACGCATAATCCTTTGTATCGGTGACTTGTTTGGTGAAAAAACTCAACTCACTTAAAGGGCGAAATACACGACTAATAAAAAACAATGTGCCAATAATGCTTATTACCCAAAGCACGAAGATAAGAGGAACGACATTCAGCAATAAACTTTTAACACTACCGGTGAGAGGTGCCTTAGCATCCACGAAGAGTATCAAGAAGCCGTCTGGCTTTTGCGAAGAACCTATAGCCCTTCGCGCTATAATAACGTCATTTTCCGAGGATACGCCTTCGCTTAGAACAAATGGGTCGAGCATATTGAAAAAGGGCTCATTTAACCTATCAGCAGATGGGCCTTCTTCTTCTAATAAAAGGGTAAAGTTACTGTCATAGATTCTTGCTGAAATAACATGTTCATGCTCCTTCAATAGGATCAAAACATTCGAAATAGATGAGGCTTTTTGTGTAGTTAATAACATAGCTGGCGCTACGTTTTTCACCACACCATTTGCAAGAGAAACAGTATGAGAATGTGCCAACTTGAGATAAAGCGCTTTATGTTCTAATACTGCAAACCACAACACCGCGGCAGCCATAACAGACATAGACAAGGTAACGACTATACTAATTGGGGCCTTTATAGACTTAAACACACCCACTTCCTCTAACACCACCCGCGTAATAGATTGCAATCATGTTTTAAATAATTCTTACGTAGTCATCACAATCTCAAGTGTGTATGAGATCATGGAAATTCATGATTTATTTATAGCATCATTATTTACTAATTACCTGTGTAACAAGCACTTTTTTAAAAATTAATAGCATGTGAGTGTGTTAAGTGTTGCTTTAATTTTCTGGCGAAACACGCAATTTAGCTTTAATAAAATGGGAATGCGGCACATGCAATAAATCTGATATACGCCGGATTGTATGCTCTTCAATAGGAGCAAGTTGGTTATCTGCATAAGCAATAGCCCATAAGCCTTCAAGAATGTCCCGCTTTTGGTCTGGATCACAAGTTTGATTAATTGTTTTGGTAAATTGAACTAAATCGACGGCTTCTTCTGCTGATGAACGCCCTTCTTCCATAAGTAATTTTAGCGCTTCGTCAGAAAGCTCAAACTGCTTATATAAATGCATCTTGTAAGCATTGAGCTCGCTGTCTGTAACATTATCATCTGCCCTTATTATTTCACTTAACAAAGCAGCAGTGGCAAGTTCGACTGTATGTTTCTGTTGCTCTTCTGACTCTTTCGTTTCGAAAAGCTGTAACAAAGATTTAAGCATTAGACGCTCCAAATAAACAACGAAGCTATTGCATAACACATCCACCGTTTCGAAGTGGGGATATACGGCAAATCGTTGGCATTTTTAGTTTAGTGGTAGTTATTCAACGGCTGTATTGAGCAAACAGTTTATTTTTCTCCCGCCTTTTTCAAACCACACTTTACTACTTAGCGCTCTAATGAGGCCTAGTCCTCTTCCGAATGAGTCATTACTTTCGGGGCTGGCTTTTTGCTCCCACTCAAAACCATTTCCACTATCCTCTATAGAAAGGAAGACGATTTCTTTTGCAGGATCCGACTCAATATTAATAATAATCGTCCCTTTATCTAGGGCACTAAGCAGCTTTTCTCGCTGCTCATAATATAGTTGAAAGCCTTCTGGTGAGTGCTTTAAACGTGAATCCATGTTCAAAATCCCGTGCTCTAAGGCGTTGCTAAACATTTCGGAAACCACGGTAAAAAGCACTGAGCGAACATGTTCAATTCCACTACACTGAGAGGTTTGATGGAGCATGCGAGTTTGAATGTCAGGCTGCTTTAAATGTTTAGCACTTAAGGTGATGGTGATATTCAATGGGATATCATCGGTAGCTTTATAAGGCTTAATCCCTTCTAAAGCCTGACTTTTAAAAACAACGATAGACACATCGTCGTCAAAAGTAGGCGTAGCCGAAAATGCTTTAGCGTGATCAAAAATTCCTTCGGCGGTAATATCCTTGACCTCAGCACACCATTGCTTTATCCCCTCTTCGGTTAGCATATTTCCTTGTGCATCAACCGCTTCTGTTAACCCATCGGAATAGATAATTAACTTGTCATTCGCCAACATCTCAAAAATTTCGCATTCACTGTCAAACTCGAGCTGCTCAAGAATACCTAGCGCCATATGGGGAGAAGAAATAGTTTTAATAAATTTCCGTTTGTCTGACACCACCAGCATCTGCGGCATGCCACCTTGCCAAAGGGTAATACGAGAACCATCAGAGCCAACCTCGCCGATAACCGCCGCCATAAACATATCGCTGGGTAAAAATCGCAGAAGTATTTTATTAAACTCTGTCGCCATTTCATTTACCGATAACCCTTTTAAAGACATCTCTTGAAATGCGCGCGTTACCGGCAATGCACCTATGGCTGAAGCAAGCCCGTGCCCAGTAAAATCTCCCACTAAAAAGTACAGGCCGCCACTTGGGCTAGCCTCACACACAAATACATCCCCATTAAATGTTTCAGCTGGCGTTAATGCGTGATCAAAATATTTAAGAATGTGGCTTTTATTAACAATGGCATGACTGAAAATATGCTCAACAATGGCATGCTCTCTTGCTACCCGTTGCTGATAAAATCTAAGCTCTTCATTTTGCTGTTCGATATGCGCGCTTAGGTTACGAATTTTTTCATGAGCGCGGATTTTGGCGGTTAATATATGCTTGTCGAAAGGTTTTGTTGCAAAATCATTGCCCCCTACCTCTAAACACTTCATTAGGCTTTCTTTGTCATCCAATGCGGTGATGAATAAAATAGGTAAGTATCGGCCATCGGCTAAATTTCTAATTTGGGGGGCAACCTCAAAACCACTCATCCCCGGCATCACCACATCAAGTAGCACTAAATCGGGTATCGCTTGTTCAACTATCGCTAACGCATCGTTGCCGCACGAAGCCTCAACACAATCAGTGAACCCCGCCTCACTTAGCATACTAACTAACATAGCGCGATTAATTGGCTCATCATCAACGATAAGAATTTTCATTTGATTTTTTCGCCTATGGCTTGCCTACTTCTGCGTCTCAACGAATAATAAATTTTTTGTCAAAACGCGATATTTTTAGTATTCGCTCCACGGGTGGTCGGCTATTTTCAATACTGAATGTAAGCGTTCGTTGTGATAATACTTTTTGCATATTTAGCAACATACCTAAGGCTGAACTATCCATATATTCTGTTTTAGCCAAGTCTACGGTGATGTGTTTCACGTCAGAGTCTAAATCTTGATAGGCTGAGCGAAAGGCTTCCACTTTACTAAAATCAAACTTTTCGCCCATTTCTATTATTAAAGTCTGTTGTTGATTAACTTTATCCATTGAGACATTCATTTAACGACTCCTTCTACGTGGACTACACTGGTTACTTTGTTCTCCAGAGAAAAACACAGCGTATAATTAGGCTTTACTGAATTTATTCTAGCGCAGATATTTCAGCCTGCCATGCTACAATTGTAGACAAGCCTAAATATGGCGCTTTTAACGTACAGGAAAAGTAATCAGAGGATAAAATGCAAGATTGGCAAGATGCACTGCTGGTGTACAGTACCGATAAAGGTAAAGTTAAACCTTCGCCTAAAGAAGCAAAGCGTTCCACTTCCGACGATGGTATTGTTCGCATACATAGAGAAACAAAAGGCCGCAAAGGAAAAGGCGTGTCTATAATAAAAGGGCTCGATTTAGCCCCCGATGCATTAAAAAAGCTAGGCACTGAATTAAAAAAGAAGTGCGGCTGTGGTGGCGCGGTTAAAGATGGACAAATTGAAGTTCAAACGGATGACCGTGAGAAGCTAAAAGCTTTGCTGCAAGATAAGGGCTTTAGCGCTAAAATTGCTGGGGGTTAATTCACCCTCCTACTTTCCTTAAAATACCAAAAAGAGAACGGAATGGAAAAGCTGTCAATTTCTGATTTACATATCATATTAGTTGAACCCTCTGATACACAGAGGAAGATTATTACTACCCTATTGTTGAAAGAAAAGGTTAGGGAAATTGATCCTGTAAGTACCCTTTCTGAAGCTATCTCGGCGGTTAAAGCGCATGGTGCAGACCTGATTGTTAGCGCGATGTATTTCGAAGATGGCACAGCATTAGATTTGATCAAGTTCATCAAAGAAAATGACGAATTTAAATCTATTCCGTTCATGTTGGTTTCAAGTGAGAACAGAATAAGCAAGTTGGAAGAGTTCAAACAAGCGGGCGTTTCAGCCATTCTTCCTAAACCTTTCGAGCCCCTTCATTTGTCTCGCGCGCTCAATGCTAGCCTTGATTTAATCAATCACGACGAACTTGAACTCGAGCTATTTGATATTCACGATGTTAGGGTGCTGCTGGTTGACGACAGTAAATTAGCGCGTAATCACATTCGTCGTGTACTTGAAGGCATGGGATTGCAGCGTATAAAAGAAGCCGAGAACGGCGCAATGGCACTTACCTTTATAAAAGATGAAGCCTTTGATTTAGTCGTTACCGACTACAATATGCCAGAAATGGATGGCCGAGAGCTATCTGAGTTTATCCGTTTCAACCCCGAAACTACGCATATTCCTATCATCATGGTAACGTCTGAAGCGGCCGATAGCGCCCATATGGCCAATATTCAACAGACCGGTGTGAATGCGCTATGTGATAAGCCCTTCGAACCTACGGAGGTTCGACAAATGCTAGCGGCCTTATTAGGTAACTAACATTACGAAGTTCCAAAAGACGCCTACAGTTAATTAAAGCAACAAACAGGCACCATGGTGCCTGTTTATTGCTTTAAGGCAAATTCGCTATTTGCCCTACTCCTTCTACTAAAATCTATCAAGCTTTCCCACTATAAAAATTAAAACCAATGTTATAAAAATTAAAACCAATGTAAAAACAGGTTGACACTGAAACGCTGTACGCATAAAGTCAGGCGTATGAAACAGAATAATATACATGCAGTGGCTATCTTTTTTGCGTTTATGCTCTTTAAATAGGGAGGCGCAGCTACATGCATAAAAACCTCCCTCAAGGGAGGTTTTTTTTTAGCTAATACGATAAGTGGAAAACTATGTCTGACAACGCCTTAGATGCTGTAAGAGAGCGCATAACATCTTTAGATAGCGAACTTTTAACCTTATTGGCAGAGCGCCGTGTGCTTACCAATGAAGTCGCTGAAACTAAAATTAAGCACCATATTCCAGTTCGGGATCAGAAGCGTGAAGAGCAACTCCTTGTTCGCCTGATTAAAGAAGGTAAGGACGCTGGCCTTGACCCTCACTACGTTACCCAAATATTTCACGTCATCATTGAAGACTCAGTATTAAATCAGCAAGCAATGCTTGCTGAACGTGCCAATCCAGGTAGTACTCTTCCTCTTAATCGTGTGGCTTTCTTGGGCGACAAAGGCTCTTATTCGTACCTTGCTACCCAGAAATACTTTTCTAGACGTCCTGGAGAATTACTGGAGATAGGTTGTCAGAGCTTTAGTGAAATTATTCAGAAAGTAGAGAATGCAGAAGCCGACTATGCGGTTCTACCTATTGAAAATACAACTTCAGGCAGCATTAATGAAGTTTATGACCAACTTCAACATACTCACTTGAGCATTATAGGCGAACTTACTCACCCTATTCGTCACACCTTGCTTGTTGGCGCAGACACTACCGTAGATAAAATTAAAACCGTGTACGCGCATCCACAAGTATTCACGCAGTGCAGTCATTTCTTAGCTGAGCTTGGCAATATTGAAGTGAAAACTATGGACAGTACGTCATCGGCCATGTTGACAGTAAGTGAGTTACAACGAGATGACATTGCGGCTATTGGCAGTGAGGCTGGTGGAAACCTTTATGGTCTTACTGCAATAAAAAGCAACTTGGCCAACCAAAAAGAAAACCACAGTCGTTTCATTGTTGTTGCTCGTAAAGCGGTAGTCGTGCCACTTCAAGTTCCGGCCAAAACCACACTGGTTATGTCAACGGTTCAAAAGCCTGGCGCATTAGTTGAAGCGCTTTTAGTGCTAAGTGAAAACAACATTAATATGACGAAACTAGAGTCTCGTCCTATTCCTGGTAACCCCTGGGAAGAAATGTTTTATATTGATGTGAAAGGCAATGTAGAAGATGGGCCAGTGCAAAAAGCAATTGAATCGCTACGCAGTATAACCCGTTATTTGAAGATACTTGGTTGTTACCCTAGCGAAGAAATTAGCCCTACCAAAGTCGCTGCGGCAAGTGCATTGGCGGAATAATATAAACCAGCTATACGAGCGGTACTGCGGGGTTAATGGCCATCGAAGTACCGTTTTTTGTTGCTAGTTTAAAGAAAACATACCTTATTATTTTTTACGCAATAGCTGGCCATCATCGGCCTTTAACAACAATTGTTTACTATCAACCAGACAGTTTTTTGCGTAACTGCCAAACCAGTTTCCTATAGTTAGAAACTGTTTGATAAACGCTTTTTTATCTCCCTTTTCCAACAAGTTTAAGGCTAGACCGAAACGGTCATAGAATCGTCGAAGCAAGGCGAAGTTATCAGGATTATTAAAAATAATATCCGCGTACAATTCGGGGGCTTGCGCGAATAACCGCCCAACCATCGCTAACTCTAACCGATAAATAGGTGAGCTAAACATAGTGAGGGATTCAAGATCAGGATCTTCTCCACGTAAATGCTCACCATACACAAAGGTATTGAAGTGGCGCATTACCTGAATATAAGCCATAGATTTATCATGCTCTTCGGCGGTGCTGTTGTGAATAGTTGCACCCCAGATTTTCATTTGATCGATAAGCCAGCCATAAGCGCTTTTTTCGCGCCCCTCACACACCACCACGACCTGTTTAATCATACCTGGTGCATCGGGCCCAAACATAGGGTGTAAGCCAACCACGGGCCCCTTATGCACTGCCATCATGGCCTCAATGGGCTTGACCTTGATACTCGTGATATCAGCTAAAATACAGCTTTCGGGTAACATTGAGAGCTGACCTATTACCTGTTCAGTGAGGTTAATAGGCACAGCCACTACCACTAATGCAGCGGCTGAAAGCACGTTTTCAGCATGACCATTCTCCCAGTCTTCTCTCTCGACGACAGAGACTGAATAGCCGCTTCGCTCGAACAAGCTTACGAATATTTTACCCAGTGCCCCCGCCCCACCAATAACCACAATGGTACCAACGTCAGCATTTACCCCAAGGTATCGATTATTTTGCGTATGGTAAGACTCACGCATGATACGGCGTAATAAGTCTTCAGTAAGATCAGGGGAAACGCCTAACGCTTCAGCTTGCGCTCGTCGTGAAGCAATGAGTTCTTTTTCTCTGGAAGGTACATAAACAGGCATGCCAGCTTCGGCTTTTACCTGACCCACTTGTGTAGTAAGTGCGTTGCGTTTTGCGAGAAGTTCAACGAGCTGGGTATCCAGCTCGTCAATTCCTTCACGCAGCGTATTTAATTGCTGCGAAAAATCGGCCATTCAGTGTGTCCCTCAAATCAAATGGCACTGACTACCTCACCTATTAGGCAACATCGGTGCGCTTATTTTGGCGTAAGGGTAGCACAGTTATTAATTTATCTCTGGTTTGAGCAATAAGCGATTCTGTAGTTTCCCAGTCAATACAGCCGTCGGTGATAGACACACCGTATTCCATTTCGCTTAGCTTTTTCCCATCGGATTTTTGGTTACCCGCTTTTAAGTGGCTTTCTAACATCACGCCAATAATAGACTGGTTACCTTCGAGTATTTGATTTACTACGTTTTGTGCAACCAGAGGCTGACGACGGTAATCTTTTGAAGAGTTCGCATGACTACAGTCCACCACTAAGCCAGCTGTTAGCCCTGCTTCTTGCATTTCAACTTCACACTCGGACACACACACTGAATCGTAGTTTGGTTGTTTACCACCACGTAGAATAATATGGCCATCTGGATTACCACTGGTGGCAATAACACTCACTTGGCCTTGCTTATTAATACCCATGAAACGGTGACCTGACGCTGCTGATTTAAGCGCATTTAGGGCAATATCTAAGCTGCCATCAGTACCATTTTTAAAGCCTACTGGCATTGATAGACCACTGGCCATTTCACGGTGAGTTTGTGATTCTGAGGTACGAGCACCAATTGCAGACCAGCTGAATAATTCGGCCAAGTACTGAGGGCTAATTGGATCTAGTGCTTCAGTAGCTACCGGTAATTCAAGTTCAGCCAACCAAATTAATAGTTCACGGGCTTTACGTAGTCCAGCTTCAATATCGAATGTGTCGTTAATATGAGGGTCGTTAATTAACCCTTTCCAACCCGTGGTGGTTCGAGGCTTTTCAAAGTAAACACGCATCACAATGAATAAGGTATCTTTGCACGATTCATGCAGCTCTTTTAACTTCAGCGCGTACTCTTTAGCTGCTTCAACATCGTGAATAGAACATGGTCCACATACCACCAACATACGATGGTCGCGACGGTGAATGATATCAGAAACAATTTTGCGAGATTCTGAAATGGCAGCAAGTGCTTTTTCTGAGGCAGGCAACTCAGCACTTAATGCTTCTGGGGTAATAAGCACATCTTCTGCACTTACGTGGATATTATTTACAGTGTCCTTGATCATGGGGCTCTCTTAACTACTAAAAAACGGGAAAAAATAAAACGTCAAAAGAGTATATTTTCGCGTGTAAACTTATATGTACAACAGGCATTTTCTAATTTTCTTTAACGTCATTGACTTTTTAACAACAAACGAATAAGCACGCAAGCTTTTAAGTATAATACTTTGCTTTAAGTCCAACAAATATGTTTTTTACATGACGATCGGTTAAGTTCATGCTTGATTAGTTTACTTTTCAATCAATGGTGAATTTAGCTTTTCGGCGTGTAGCCCTTCTTAAATATATTTGGTTTCCAGCCCCAATGTAGCGAACCTAGACGAATAAATACGGTTGTTATCAGTGAACCCAAAATACACCATGCATAGGGCGCATCTAACGTAAACAAGGCAGCATACGCCAAACCTCCAGAAAGACATGCTGTAGCATAAAGGTCACCACGCATTACTAATGGAACCTCTCGGCAAATCACATCCCTGAGTAAACCTCCAAATATCCCTGTGGTCATGCCCATCGTTAGCGCCACTATCATACCTGTACCTTCTATCAGCGCTTTTTCCATGCCCATGATGTTAAAAATGGCAAGCCCTGCGGCATCCATCAAAATAAAGTAATAGTTGGATAATGGCGGTAGATAGCGAATGGATATTACTGTGAGTATTACTGCGCCATAGGCAGAATATAAATAAGAAGGCGTTTCTACCCAAAAAATAGGTTGGGTAAGCAACAAGTCTCTGATGGTTCCACCGCCTAGTGCAGTGACCGAGGCCACTACAACCACGCCAAAACCATTAATACTTTTCTCATGCCCCATAAGTGCGCCCGATACCGCAAAGAACGCCACCCCAAATAGCCCTAAAAAAAGAAAGTAATCTGCCGTCATCCCTGTCTCACTCGCACATTGGTTATAGGTTTATTCTGAAAATAGTCGAGTACAGATCGTTAATTTACGAATTTCGTGTCAATATTATTGTCTTAAACATGCAAACCTATTTTATAGATGAAATTTATACTCATTTTATTCTTTGTTGTTACTACTGTTAACGCTCAGGCAGCGTCTAGCGAATATGCGTTTCCAAATAGTATAGACCCAGCCAAACGCTACGTGTTCTATTCACATGGCTTTATTGTAGAAGGGGAAGAGCGAACGCCCATACACCCTAGGTGGGGTGTTTATGATTTTCCTAGCGTTCTAAAAGCACTTGAAGACGAAAGCTATGTTTTAGTAGCTCACCACAGACCAGAAGGTGTGAGTCCTATCGACTACGCTAAACGTCTTGCTGGAGAAGTTAAACAACTTATCACCGCAGGTGTTCCCCCACAGAACATTACCCTTACCGGGTTTTCACGGGGCGGCGTGATTACAATACTCGCGTCAAACGAATTAAAAAACGCTCGAGTTAATGTTGTGATTTTAGCGGGCTGTGCAGGATTAATTAATCGTAAGCGCGATATTCAGCTATACGGCCGTGTGCTTTCTATTTATGAAACTTCTGACGACGTTGGCTCATGCAACCTTTTAGAAGCACGAAGCCGCAAACTTAAAGAGTTTAAAGAGATAGCCATCACTACAGGAAAAGAACATGGTGCGTTCTATCGTCCTATGGATGAATGGGTAATACCGCTAAAACGTTGGATTAGTGAATCAGGCCCCCAAAACGCACAATAGCACTCATGCTTACTGCTGCACCTTCCCATGTGGTTTGTTTGCATAAAGCCAATCTACCCCCTGAATAGCGGTGGTAGGAAACGCAGTAGCGTGAGTGGCCTCACCAATGAGAGTGAACTTCAGATTTACCTTATTATCATTCTGCTGCGTTATTTTTTGAGCCAGTTTTTGTGCTCCTTCCACCATATCTTGCCTTTCACCATATTCGGGGCGTTCTAATTCGCCCACGGCAAGAAAGACCTTAATTGGCGTTTTAGGTTTAACAACCGGTTCAGACAAAACAGCATGGTCGCGAAACCATACCGATGGGCTACCAATAATGTAACTACTAAACATATTTGGACGAGTAAAAAGCACATAGGCACTAAACAACCCACCTAAAGAATTTCCCACTAGCGTTCTAGGCATTCCCTTCACGCGATAGTTATTCTCTATGTAGGTAAATACCGTGTCATTGATAAAGTCAGCATGTTGCCCCGCTTTGCCAGTTTCAAGCTTCCAATCTTCAGCAAGGTAAGGGGTATAGTCGCGAACGCGACTAGAGGCACCCTTAGACCCTTTCGAATAGGATATGGCCACTATGATAGCCTGCTCCATTACGCCGCTGTTCATAGGAAAACGTGTTGCCCCGGACACAACCTGAAATGCATAAGAACCATCCAACAAATAAATGACAGGATAAGATGCTTTGGTATTAGCTCGGTAGCTTTTCGGCAACTTGATAAAAATGGGGTAAGTTCGGCTAGATGTAGTGTCTTGAAGCTCCACAACAGTACTTCTAGGTATTTTGAATTCAACGTCAGCATTTGCCACGGTACTAGCCATAGCACTAAAGACAAACACCGTTATTACCCAGAAAAAACGCAATCGCATGGGGCCACTCATTGTTTTAATTATCTATTTTCAACATCTTATCTCGCAAACTTGCATTGAGCAATTGTGCCAACACCAAGGAATACATTCCGGAATGCTACGTAGTTGGCAGTGACCTTCCAGCGCATTGATGCGCTGACATAGCGCCCACGGATGGGTTTATGCCGCACTACTCCATGGTACGGGTCAGCGTTTATAGGAGAGGGAGTCGCCCCATCAGAAGCCTTCCACAACATAGAGCTATTGCGAAAACGCCAAAGATGGATTCACGCCGCGTTTCACGTGGGCTTCTACTGGCGACTAATATTAATATTCAATGGTGAGCCTTAACCGGCTGTTCAGAAGGAAGGGCTTTGTGCGCCTCGGAAACTCTCTACAGCATGGATGCTGTAGCGAAGGCCCCATGGATGGGTTTACGCCGGGTTTCAGAGGCACACAAAGCCCTTTCCCTTCACCTAACCAACTCATGCTATAAAGTGCGACCGGAGGGATGTGGTGTTGGACTCGCTGACCTTCCAGCGCAGGACGCGCTGGCAGAACCCCCACCGATGGGTTTACGGCGAGTCATCGGTATCAGCCTTCACCTCACCAACTCACGCTATAAAGTGCGACCGGAGGGATGTGGTGTTGGGCTCGCTGACCTTCCAGCGCAGGACGCGCTGGCAGAGCCCCCATGGATGGGTTTACGGCGAGTCAGAGAGCCTAACACCACATCCCTTCCCAAAACATTTTTTGCAGGCACAAAAAAGCCCGCTAATAAGCGGGCTCTTTCGAAGTTAACAATAACGCAAGGATTAGTAATCTTAGTTAAGCTTTTCTTTGATACGTGCAGATTTACCTGAACGTTCACGAAGATAGTAAAGCTTAGCACGACGAACCGCACCGCGGCGTTTAACTTCAATTGAAGAGATAGCCGGGCTGTGTGTTTGGAACACACGCTCAACGCCTTCGCCGCTAGAAATCTTACGTACGGTAAAAGACGAGTGCAGACCACGGTTACGCTTAGCGATAACAACACCTTCATAAGCCTGAAGACGCTCTTTGTCACCTTCGGTAACGCGAACTTTAACAACTACTGTGTCACCCGGGCCGAACCCTGGAACATCAGATTTAAGCTGTGCTTGCTCAATTTTCTTGATGATATCTTGACTGACTTTGCTCATCATATCCTCTCGTCCTAGTTAACTGTCATCTCGCTGCAACTGCGTTTGGAATATTTCCAATAACCGCTGCTGCTCCTCAGTCAGAGCTAGGTGATTTAACAAATCAGGGCGACGCAGTAAGGTTCTACCCAAAGACTGCATTAATCGCCACTGCCTAATTTTTTCATGATCACCACTTAACAACACGTCAGGTACCGATTGACCATCTAGTACTTCTGGCCGCGTATAATGCGGACAATCCAGAAGACCATCGGTAAAGGAATCTTCAACTGCTGAAGCTTTATGCCCCAACACGCCGGGAACTAATCTGGCAACTGCGTCCATTAAGACCATTGCCGGCAGTTCACCGCCACTCAGAACGTAATCACCGATGGAGACTTCTTCATCTACATGGCTTTCGATTACGCGCTCATCAATTCCTTCATATCGACCACAGATTAAAATCGTACGGTCAATGCCAGCAAGACGTTGAACGCCTGCTTGGTCAAGGGGTTTCCCTTGAGGTGATAAGTAGATCACGCTACTGTTTTCGCCACCAACTTTCTTGGCAGCTTGTATAGCATCGGTAAGCGGTTTAACCATCATCAGCATGCCGGGTCCGCCACCATAGGGGCGATCGTCAACTGTGCGATGGCGGTCGTGAGTAAAGTCGCGGGGGTTAAAGGTATCAACCGATAATTTACCAGACTTAACTGCCCTGCCGATTACACCCTGCTGGGTGAATGGCGCAAACATATCTGGAAACAGGCTAACTACCCCGAACCATTTTTCCGGTGTCACTTAAAACCCCGGATCCCAGTCAACTTTAATGACCTTCGCTTCCCGATCAACCTCTTGTACAACGTCGTCGAACACAAAAGGTATTAATCTTTCTTTTTGACCAAAAGCATCGCCTACATTTGCTTTAACGTGAACCACGTCATTGGCACCTGTATTAAATACTTCTTTCACCACACCTAAGTCGTAACCTTGCGTAGTTACCACTTTCATGCCAGTGAGCTCGCGCCAATAAATGCCATCGTCCCCTAAATCGGGAAGTTGCGAAGCGCTAATGTTTATATCCAAGTTTTTGATGCGTTCTGCATCATCTCGGTTATCCACACCAACAATCTTTGCTACCAGGCCTTTACCATGCGTTCGCCATTGGTCAATTTGGTATTCGTTTTCTTCGCCAAGGAACCAAGGCAAGTACTCAAAAATACCTTCTGGTGTTTGTGTATAGCTGTTGATTTTGACCCAACCTTTTACACCGTAAGGTGCACCGATTTTGCCAACAACCACAATGTCAGACGCTAAACTCATCTATACTCACCAGTTAATTGCAACTTACGCTGCAGATTTTTTAGCTTCTTTTACCAAGCTAGTTACGCGCTCAGATAAGCTCGCGCCAACACCAACCCAGTAATCAACACGTTCTAGGTCAACGCGTAAACGCTCTGCTTGACCTTGTGCAGTTGGGTTGAAGAAACCAACGTTTTCAATAAAACGACCGTTTCTTGCACGACGGCTATCAGCCACCACTAGTTGATAAAATGGACGCTTTTTCGCGCCACCACGCTGTAAACGAATAGTAACCATAAATGCCTCAAACTCGTTGTAGCGTTACCGTTAACTTAATCCTTCTTTAGACGCTTATAAATTGAGCGCCTAAGAGAAGGCCGCCGAATTATACGGATATGGGCTGTGAATGCAAGTATAAATGCGGGTTAAATAGGGATTATGCATCCCTATTTATTATTTATTGGCTATTAGTGTGGAAGGAGTAAAAATTTCGCTTGCTTATAAGGCCTTAGCTTCCCCTAAACGATAGAGTAAAATAGCCGCTTTATGCATGTTTTGCGCAAAGGTGGACATGTCGGCCACTTCATCCTTTGTATGTCCGCCATCGCCCATTAAACCTAAACCATCAATTGCCATGTCTACATGATCTGCTGCAAATGAAATATCAGCGGCACCTGCGTTTCTTGGGTTAACCGGCGCTACAGGGCCATAACCTAAAGATTCACTCACATCACTATACATCTTTAACAGTGCATAGTTTTGGTCGGTAGGTGCCATTGGCGGATAACCATCGGCAAAGGTTAATGTCGCAGAGGTATGCGCTAGGTTGTTCGAAGCCACTTCCTGCATAACCTTTTTAGCTTTTACCAACTCGTCGGCGGTTAATGTGCGAATGCCGCCTTTCACGGTAACTTCTTTTGCCACCACATTGGTTTTACCAAAGCCTTGTACGATAGAATTCTCGGGTTGTACTTCAACTTCAGTACCACCCGCTATTAACCCAGGGTTAAAGGTAATATTACCAACGCCCGCTAACTGTTCGCGAAAACTATTTAAAATACGAGCCGTTTCAAATATTGCACCATAGCCCACATTGTCGGTGAATATTTGTGATGAATGCGCAGGCTTGCCTGCAACATCTAACTGCCACCCTATTGAGCCGCGACGTGCAACCACCGCCGTTTTAATATCGCCATCGGCATCTTCAAACCCTAGCGCGATATCTGCCCATATTGCTGCATCAACTAAAGCTTTCTTAGATAGTGAAAGTGGGCGGCCACTACTTTCTTCATCGCCTGTCATCACTACTTTAATACTGATTTTATCGAGTAAATCTAAGGCTTTCAGCGCTTGCAGTGCCGCAATAATAATCACATCGCCGCCTTTCATATCGGTGATGCCAGGCCCTGCAATATGGGTGTCATCAACGACACTGTAGTGCTGAAATGCATCATCTTTAGCAAATACTGTATCTAAATGGCCTATCATCAGAATCTTTGGCCCCGAATTGCCATAGCTGGCCACTAAGTGCCCAGCCCGATTAAATTCACTTCCATCAACCCACTGGGTATCAAAACCCATTGCATCGAACTCGGCTTGATAAATAGCCCCTACTTTTTTGACTCCGTCGAAATTCATGGTGCCACTATTGATATTCACCGTTTTTTCTAACAGCGCTTGGGATTGGGTGAGGTTATCATTAATATGCTTTGTAATTTTCTGCTCGGTGGCAGTATTAGCCATACTGGTTTGGCTAAACATGAATAGCATGCCAACGAACAAAGTGTTGAATTTGATTCTTTTGATCATGAATTTTCTTTTATTTATTATCATTTAAGGCTTGAATAGAAACAGGAAGAATAATGAGAGTAAAACGGGCGTTCTGTAATGTCTAGTGCGACGAAAAAAGGGAATGTTAGTGAATAATGTTTTATTAGAAGCCGTTAAAAATGCGTAAACAGTTTTGCGACATGGGCCCAAGTTGACCCATGTCATATGAGAGTTTTATAGCTGTAGTTTATAAACCTAACTGAGCCAACGTTACATTCGCATCGTTATAATCAAGGGCAATAAATCGATAACCTGATTCATTTTTTAAAATTAAGCTGGGAAAGCCCTGGGCGCCAATAGCTTGCCCCATGTTTATTTCTTCTATTAATGTTCGTTGAGTTTCTGCGCTGTTTAAGTCTTCTTCGAATTGCTCTGGGTTTAATCCTAACTCGCTGGCCAGTTCAATCAACGTACTGTCATTGGACGGACTCATGGCGCGAAGATAGTACCCTTGTTGAATAGCATTTATCATCGATTCTTCTTTACTGGCATCTTGATTTCTTGCAGCAATTACCGCACGGCATGACGGATACGTTGAACGTCGTGGCTCGCATTTTTCCCAAAAATCAAAGTTGAATGTGGTACCCGGCACCCGCTGCATAATGGTTTTCCAATATCCGCTGATGGCAGCTTGCATAGCACTTGGCATGGGTTCGTTAGAATCGGGCGCTAGCCCGCCTAATACATATCGCACCTCTATGTGATCTGGCAGGTTTTGTTTTATGGTGTTCCATACTGGTACAAACGCCCAGCACCAACTGCACATGGGGTCGTGCACGTAGTAGAGAATAGATTTACTACCTTGCTGTGTTACTTGTTGTCTGGGCTGATGCACTGGCTTTTCCAAAACACCCTCCTACATTTAATTAACAAATAATTTTTTAATACTTCACAAGTGAAGGTTTTTGGATTAACGTAGCCAAACGCCTTATAGACGTCTAAACATCTAAACACCTAAACGCACAAAATATAAATTAACTTTTAAGGTATGTTCAATGAAACCAGAAACCATTGCATTACACGCAGGCTATACTAGCGAAGAAACGACTAAAGCAGCAACTACTCCTATTTATCAAACCACATCATTTACGTTTGATAATACGCAACATGGCGCTGACTTGTTCGACCTTAAAGTACCAGGTTACATCTACAGCCGGATAATGAACCCAACCAACGCGGTATTAGAGCAGCGTTTAACTGAATTAGAAGGTGGTGTGGGTGCCCTAGCTGTGGCTTCTGGAATGGCCGCTATTCGCTACGCCATTGAAGCTATTGCCGAAGTGGGCAGCAATATTGTGAGTGTTAGGCAGTTATACGGCGGCACCTACAACCTGTTTGCGCATACTTTTCCTCGCCAAGGTATTAATACGACCTTCGTACAAGCAAATGACTTCGACGGTCTTGCTGCCGCTATTGATGAAAATACTAAAGCGGTGTTTTGTGAATCTATTGGCAACCCAGCAGGAAACATAGTTGATATTAAACGTTGGGCCGACATTGCACATGCCGCTGGCGTGCCTTTAATTGTTGATAACACGGTAGCCACGCCTATTCTTTGTAAGGTATTCAACCATGGGGCTGATATCGCCATACACTCCCTAACCAAATATATTGGCGGTCACGGCACTACCGTGGGCGGCATTATTGTTGATTCAGGTAACTTTGACTGGGCTGCTCAGCCAGAACGATTCAGTATGCTGACTACACCCGATCCTAGCTACCATGGCGTTACTTACACAGAAGCACTTGGCCCAGCTGCTTATATTGGCCGCTGCCGCGTAGTGCCTCTGCGTAATACAGGGGCTGCACTTTCAGCACAAAGTGCGTTTAATATTATGCAAGGTTTAGAAACCTTATCGTTACGGATGGAGCGCCACTGCGAAAACGCAGAAAAAGTGGCTGCGTTTCTTGAAAAGCACCCTTCAGTGAATTGGGTTAACTATGCGGCTCTGCCTGATAGTGAGCACTTCGACACCTGCCAACGCATTTGTGGCGGTAAAGCGGCCGGTATTATTAGCTTTGGGATTCAAGGTGGATTGCCAGCAGGCGCTAAGTTTATCGACGCCCTACAGCTAATTCTACGCTTAGTTAATATTGGTGATGCAAAGTCTTTAGCCTGTCACCCTGCTAGCACTACACACCGTCAATTAAATGCTGATGAGCTTGCATCGGCCGGCGTTAGTGAAGATATGGTTCGTATTTCGGTAGGTATTGAACATATTGACGATATTATAGCTGACATCGAGCAAGCCCTCATTGCTAGCCAAAGCTGAGCACTTGAAGCTGCTAAGCTAAGCGCTCAAAGCTTTTAAGCTTTGCACTTCAAAGTGCTTTATTACATTTAGGTACGTCGGGGTTCCAGGTTATAAATGGAACCCCAGACTTTTGTTTTTTACTTTGAACCCAGCCGTTTTCTACTCTTGTTTTTTCTTTTCTAAAATCTTTTCTTTTTTAGCTATTTCTTTGCGACTTCCGGCTTCTCTTACAAATTTTTAACCCGGCCCGCGTAAGTCAGGGCAAGCCAGGTTCCACCCACCTGATTTACTGCAACTGTAGTCGAATGAATAAATCAACTTTTCCTAATTCAGCGTATAGTCATAACGATTAATCGTTCTCGGCTTCTGTTCGAACGCATCAATAGCGCAAATTAGATACGGTTTTCCGTAGCGTCGCTTTATCCTGTTGAAAATTTAAAAGAGGTTATTTTGGCAACACCGTTAAATGAAGTGTCAACAAAACAAGTACTGCAGTGGATAGGTTCACACTTAAGCCAATACAAAAAACGTGTCGCTGGGGCCATTGCCGCCTTGTTTACTGCCGCTATAGCATGGTTAATGTTAGGACAAGGCATTAAATATGCTATCGATAGCGGCTTTGTAGAAAGCGCTTCTGAAACCTTAAACCAAGCCACGGTTATTGTATTGGTAATAACGCTAATTGCCTGCATTGCGACCTATGCCCGCTTTTACTTGATGACATGGTTGGGCGAGAGAGTCAGTGCCGATATTAGAAATCAGGTTTACTCTCATTTGCTCTCACTTCCTCCTTCATTTTTCGCAGAGCTTAGAACCGGTGAGGTTATTTCTCGCTTCACTAGCGACACTACGGTAATTCAAACCGTGGTGGGCATGAGCCTCTCGATGACGCTTCGCTCGGTAGTCACCTTTGTTGGCGCGTTGGTGCTAATGGGGATATCCAGCCCACTACTTACTTTTTGCGTCATTATCGCGGTCCCCGCCGTACTTGTCCCCATTAAAGTGTTGGCACCGCAAGTGCGCAAGTTCGCTAAAATAAGCCAAGACAAAGTGGCGGATTTAGGCTCTCACATAGATGAAAGCCTGCATGAAATTATGACGGTTCAAGCGTATACCGCAGAAGACAAAGAACGAGCCCACTTTTCATCTCGCGTAGAGTCTGCCATGGATGCGGCCAAGCATCGTATCCATTACCGCTCTTTATTAATCGGCTGCATTATGTGCTTAAGCATGACAGCGATAATATTTATTGCTTGGGTAGGCGCACGCCAAGTATTAGAAGGTAAAATGACCGTTGGGGAATTGTCAGCCTTTCTATTTTACGCGGTGATGGCAGGCGGCAGTATTGCGACTGTAAGTGAAGTGATTGGAGAAGTGCAACGCGGCGTTGGCGCCAGTGAACGCCTTTATCAGCTGCTGAATGCAACATCAGAAGTGACCTCGCTGTCTGAACACTCGGCTTCATCTCAAGTGCCTCAGGTAGCGCCCGCTATTGCGTTCAAAGACATGAGTTTTGGCTACCCAGGCACTAAGCCATTATTTAACAACCTAAACTTGAATATAAAAGCCGGTGAGAACCTTGCTCTAGTGGGGGCGAGTGGCGCTGGAAAATCATCACTATTCCAATTACTTATGCGTTTTTATGACCCCACTACCGGTGAAATCACGTTTGACGACACGCCCATTGTGGGCATGCCGCTAAGATGCTTGCGCCAACATATCGCCATTGTTACCCAAGAGCCTGTAGTATTCGCCAGTAGCGTAATGGAAAATATTCGCTATGGCAGCCCGAATGCAAGTGACGACGAAGTGATTAATGCAGCCAAAAAAGCCTTTGCTCATGAGTTTATCGATAATCTAGAAAACCGATATCACACTCAATTGGGTGAGCGTGGTATCAAGCTTTCTGGCGGGCAGAAACAACGTATCGCTATAGCCCGTGCAATATTAGCAAATCGCCCTATTCTTCTTTTAGATGAAGCAACAAGTGCGCTAGATGCCATGAGTGAACGTATGGTTCAACAGGCAATGAATCGTTTAATGGAAGGCAAGACCAGTATTGTTATCGCGCATCGCCTGGCCACCGTTCAGCATGCAGATCGTATCGTTGTGATGGATAAAGGCAGCATTGTAAGTATGGGCACACACGCAGAATTAATGAAAAGCGATACCCTGTATAGGGAATACGCTGAACTGCAATTGCTTAGCTAAGCCGCCTATGGTGCTATAACACTAGAATTTTGCTTGAGTAAAGTGGCAAAAAAAGAACGCGATAACAGCCACTAATTATCATCATTAAAAAAATAAAAAACTAAAAGATTTCGGAAAAAAAATGACAAATATGATCTCCCGATACGCGAGGGTATCGGCGTGCTGTGTGGTATTAGCACTAACCAGTGTGCCGGCTTACAGTCAATTTATGGGTGACAAACAGGCTAAGTTAGTCGTAACTGAGCCAGTCTCTTTCATGTATGAAACCCGAAAAGTGGAAGCTGTGGGCAGTGCCGAGGCGCTTCGCTCCATTGCACTTTACCCTGCTGTTGCCGATGAAGTCATCGAGGTCAATTTTGTTCCGGGCCAACTCGTTGAAGCTGGCAAAGTTTTAATAAAGCTAGATAACCGTCGTCAGAAGAATGCCGTTAAGCGTGCAGAGTTAACATTGAAAGATGCACAGCGTACACTTGATAGGCTTATCACTAGCCATGCGCAAGGCGCGGTGCCTATTAGTGAACTTGACCTTGCTCGCACTCAGCGTGACCTAGCCGAAGTTGCTTTAGAAGAAGCTATTGTCGACTTAGATGACCGGTTTATAAAAGCACCTTTTGATGGCGTTGTAGGCATTACTGACATTGAAGTGGGCGATCGAATAAACGAACAAACGTTAATCACTACTCTGGACCATAGAAGTAAGCTTTACATTAACTTCAAAGCCCCAGAAGCCGCTTTACCTGTGCTAATGAATGCGCCGGACGTGACGCTAGAGCCGTGGAGCGATCGCGAAGTGTCTATAAAAGCCGAAATTGCACAAATTGACTCGCGTATTAACGAAGCAGATCGTACTTTGCGTGCCCGCGCACTGTTAGATAACTCTGCAGACAAATTCCGCCCTGGTATGAGCTTTCGGGTAAATTTAAGTATTCAGGGCGACCGCTATGCAGCGATCCCTGAAGCCGCGTTATTATGGGGTGCTACCGGCGCTTACATTTGGCTGGCAGAGTCAGGAAAAGCGAAACGTGTTGATGTAGACGTTCATCAACGTTTACGCGGTGCAATATTAGTGTCTGGCGCCATTAGCGAAGGAGACAAATTAATTGCTGAGGGTGTGCAACGCCTTCGAAATGGACAAGCGATTACGACTGAATTGGTTGGGGGCCCCGCCAATGAGTAATGCGCCTGCAACCAACGACCTCCCCTCTTTATCAATTCGACGACCGGTACTCATAGTTGTTCTTAATTTACTGATTGCGATTGCTGGTTTATCGGCATTAAATGCACTAGAAGTACGAGAACTACCCGACGTAGATACGCCAAGAATTACAGTGACTGCCACCTACCCTGGTGCATCACCGGAAACTGTTGATGCCGAAGTTACCAGTCGATTAGAAGGCGCGGTAGCTCGGGTTAGCGGCGTAAAAAACATTTCCGCACAAAGCGAAGAAAACTCAGCACGGATAAGAGTAGAGTTTCGCGCTGGCGTTAACTTAGAAGATGCCGCCAACGAAACCCGAGAGTCGGTGAGCCGTGTTCAGCGACAATTACCGGATGATGTTGAAGAGCTTGCCATTATTCGCGCAGACAGTGATGCCCAAGCAGTAGTAAGCCTAGCTATTTCAAGCGACACCCTAGACATGGAAACCCTGACTGAGCGTGTTGATACCGATGTCGCTCCGCTTTTTTTGAGCATTCCTGGGGTAGCCGATGTCAGCATGAGTGGCGACCGAGAACGTGTGCTTAGGGTATCTGTAGATCCCCTTCGTTTAACCAGCTTTGGGCTATCGATGGCCGAAATTGCCAGCGCATTAGAACTCGCCCCTTTTGATGTGCCAGCAGGCAGTATTCAATCTTCCGATCAAGCCTTAATTGTGCGTGCAGACGCGACATCAGTCAGTGCTGAAGACGTAGGTAACATTGTCATTTCAGGTGATATACGAATTAGCGATGTAGCCAGTGTGTATTTTGGCCCAGCCGATTCCAGCAGTATGGTTCGACTTGATGGCCGCCCTGTTATTGGCTTAGGCGTTATCCGACAAGCCAGCTCAAACACCATTGAAATTTCAGATGAAGTGCTTTCTATGGTGAAAGACTTAGATAAACGCTTTACGGACATGAAGATTGTAGTGACATCTGACGACGCTGAATTTATTCGAGATTCAGTGAAAGAAGTCGTGGTGTCGTTAAGTCTTACCGTAGCCTTGGTTGTTCTTACTTTATTAGTGTTTATTGGCTCTTGGCGCGCCACTATTGTGCCAGCGCTGAGCATTCCGGTCTCACTTGCAGGTGCGTTAGGTATCATTTGGGCCATGGGCTTTTCGGTTAATATTTTAACTTTATTGGCGTTGGTGCTTGCCACAGGCATGATTGTTGATGATGCCATTGTGGTATCTGAAAACATTCAGCGCAGAAGAGCTATGGGGCTTGGTCCTCGTGCAGCCGCGGTTATTGGTACCCGCGAAGTATTCTTTGCGGTTATTGCTACCACCGCGGTACTAGCTTCGGTGTTTATACCCATCGCATTTTTGCCTTCTACCGCAGGGCGCTTATTTAGAGAATTCGGCGGCGTGCTAGCGGGAGCAGTTATCATCTCATCGTTTGTTGCTTTATCGTTAGTACCCGCGCTTACCGCTCGGCTTTCAAAAAAACAATCTACGAAGTCGGGCTTTTTCGATGCTACGTTTGGCCGCTTCGGTCACGCTTGTTTACGGCTATACCAAAGGTCATTAGTGTTCGCGTTAAAATACGCATGGGCGGTAGGCATACTAAGCTTACTAGCTGGCGGTGGTGCATACCTGCTGGCCAAGAATATCGATAATGAATTAATGCCAAGTGAAGATAGAGGCACCATTCGTATATTTGCTCGCGGCCCTGATGGTGCAGGTTTGAACTTCATGGACCGACAGGCCGAGAAGATGGAGGAAATGCTATTCCCTTACGTGGAAAACGGCACCATCGACTCAATTTATACAGTGGTAGGCCAGTGGGATCCTAACATTGTTTTTATTACTGTTCCCCTTAAGCATTGGGATGACCGCGATAAATCGTTGCAAGACATCGTGGGTGAAATTCGCCCAGGCTTGCAAGCCATTCCAGGTGCGCCGGGCAATGCTTTTGGCGGAAACAGCCTTAATTTACGTGGCCAAGGCGGTGGTTTGGAACTGGCACTCACTGGTGATACTTATGAAAACATTCATAAAGCGGCATTGGCGTTTGCTAACGAAATAGAAAATGCGTTACCTGAAGTGGGTAGACCGCAAATCAGCTATGACCCTACACAGCCTCAAATGCGAGTTAATATAGATAGGCGACGTGCAGAGGAATTAGGAGTGCCACTGCCAGATATTGCCAGTGCCCTTCGCGCCGCAGTAAATGGTGATGATATTGCTGATTTAAACGTAGGTGACCAAGCCATTCCTATCATGCTGCAAACTAATAATAGAAATTCTATTAACCCATCAGATCTGACTAATCTGTATGTGAAAAGCAGTACTGGCAACTTAGTGCCATTATCCAGTGTCGCATTTATTACTGAAGAAGGCGTGGCGGCAGAGCTTGAACGCCAAGCGCAGCGCCGTGCCATAAATATCGAAATGGATTTGCCAGAAGACTTAGCGTTAAGTGATGTGGTAGACAGCATCCGCGCACTTGGCAATGAAACACTTCCCGATGGCATGGGGTTGGTATTCTTAGGTGAAGCGCAAACCTATGAAGAAACGTCTAAGCAAGTTGCCCTAACTTATGTACTCGCATTTATTATTGTACTGCTAGTATTGGCAGCGCAGTTTGAAAGTGTGAATTCAGCCGTCGTGGTTATGTTAACGGTCCCCTTCGGTATTGCTGCGGCAATTTATGCCCTGTACCTAACCAGTACAAGCATTAACATATACTCGCAAATTGGCTTAGTGATGTTGATTGGTCTTCTAGCGAAAAACGCCATATTACTTATTGAGTTTGCCGACCAGTTACGCGACAAAGGCTACAGTGTTTACGATGCCATTATAGAAGCGGGTCGGGTTCGCCTTCGCCCTATTATGATGACATTGGTGTCCACTATACTAGGTGGTCTGCCACTGATACTTTCAACCGGCGCTGGCGCTGAAGCGCGAAATGCTATTGGCTGGGTTGTATTTGGTGGGCTAGGTATTGCAGTTGTCTTCACCTTATACCTAACGCCAGTACTTTATCTTGCCCTAGCGCGATTTACTAAACCTCGCGCCGATGAAAGCCAGCGGTTAGAAGGGGAAATGCGAGACGCTGAACTGCGCGAAGAAGCCAGTGTAAGTTAAGGCCAATACAGACGGCGTGAATACTCGCTTACTCATTTGTACCTAATGTACCTTTTAAAAGCCTCGTTTTTAACGGGGCTTTTTTATAACTCAGCGGCTAATAAAGGCTGCACTATTTAAGCTTCATCATGATTATCATTGTCGCCGATTAGGTAATTGGTGAAGCGTTTTTTCACTCTGCCATCAGTGATAGTAAAAAGTTATCACGCTGATAGTTAAAATATCGCATAAAATGGTTCATTCATGCCCATTTCACTGTTTATTTCATTCCCTAGCTTTTACAATCCGCGCGAATAAAAATTGCTGTTAGGAACTGACACCATGTTAGACGTGGCACTTATTGTCATCGCCATTCTTGCGCTACTGTGCGTTATCTTCGAAGACCTTATTCATGTAGACAAAGCCAAAACCACCTTGTTACTTGGCACTATCTCTTGGTTGCTTCTATTTATATTTTCCTCCTCTATTTCTCAGACCGAGCACATCAACGACGCATTGATGACTAACCTTACTGAGATTTCCACACTGTGGTTATTTTTGGTGGCAGCAATGACATTCGTGGCGTATTTAAACCGAAAAGGGTTAATTGAAAATGTGATGAATATTGTGATGCCAAAGAAAATTAGCCTGAAAGCATTATTGTTCTTTACTGCTATTTTCAGTTTTTGCTTCTCCTCATTAGCCGATAACATTACGGCAACTTTGGTCTCAATTGCGCTCGTACTATCTCTGGGCTTGCCATTGAAACAAACCATCCGCTTTTCTGTGTTGGTGGTGTTTGCCGTCAATTCTGGTGGGGTGTCATTAATTACAGGCGATGTCACAACGTTGATGATTTTCCTACAACACAAAGTCTCTATTACCGAGCTTCTCATGCTGATAGGTCCTTCCTTTATTACCGTGATGTTGCTAGCTGCATTATTGAGTATTGGCATTACCGGGGAAGTAAGAATTAAAAAACAGCGAAATGATATTGCAACCGTAGATTACATCATTGCCGCCATATTTCTTGCTACCATAATATTTACACTGGTCGCCAACGTCATGTTTTCCATTCCACCCGTACTTAGCTTTTTAACTGGTATGGCAGTTATGTTCATGGTGGCAACGCTCTACGGAAAACATAACGACAACGACCCCATACTTGACTACATTCGTTACATAGAATTCGACACCCTGCTGTTTTTCTTAGGCGTACTATTGCTTGTAGGTATGTTGGAACATATTCATGCACTTAACGGCTTCATGTATTTATACGATTCATTGCCTGTAAGTGTGGCTAATTATCTGATGGGAATAATGTCTTCCATGATAGATAACGTACCTTTAACCGCAGCATTGTTAAAAGCTGAAATAGCAATGACGACGCCCGAGTGGTTATCGTTCACTTATGCGGTAGGTGTGGGTGGCTCTTTATTGGTGATAGGATCTGCAGCAGGCATTGTGGCCATGAGTAAAGTGGAAGGGCTAACGTTTGCTTCCTTCCTTCGTTACTCTGGCCTATTACTACTTGCCTATAGTGTTGGCTACACCATGGTATTGCTGTTAGCTAATGCATTGTTCTAGCAAGACAATGTACTAGCAAGACAATCTACTAGCGAGAAAATGTACTGAAATCACTATTCAGTGACCCAGTCTTTGCTACCTGCCTTTGCTACCAAGCTTAGTTGCCAAGCTTTGATACAAAAAAGTAACTTGTGTGCATTACATTTAGCTAAGCGCTAGACGTTTACCGAGCTCTAGATGCATATGATGCATACGTGCTCTAGGCAGTTAGTGCGGAGCTTGGCTACTAACCTGATTGGGCAGCGTACTGCTGCCTGCTATCAATGCCTTTGCTAACAGTTTGTGAGTAAGTACTGATAACAGCTCTGTTTCTGCTTCACTTCGCTCTCCATCTACGCCAGTAATTGCCATGGCAACCTCTAGGGTTTTTTCCGCGTCAAAAGCCAGGTCATCTTTTAGCGATCGCATGAACTCAAGTTCATCCCCAGTATCAATAGCTTGTCTGGTCTGATAAATCGTATCGTTCAAGAAAGCTTCTCGGCAAATTGGACTTTGCCAGTCTAATTCTTCAACCATTGAATTGAGATAATCTTGTTCGGATAGCGTCACCATACCGTCTACTTGGTATAGCAAAACTGATAATTTGATAAGTGCTTGATTAAAGGTTTGTTGCTGTGAAAGTTGCATAGTTTCATCCTCTTCGTGCCATACGCATTGGCACCACTACTTGCCCGCATCCTGCTAGGCAGTTTATGTTTCTAACGAGAGTTTTAATGTTGCTCCTGCTCGTTGACAGCTATATTACGACACCATGAACAATTAAGTTCAATGTGTGAAATAAATGTAAAATAACTGTTTCATTATAGTCTTTTTACCGTGGGATCCAAGTAAATATGCGTATAAGAAGCCCAAACTAAGTGTGAATATAATTGAAAAGAATAGAGCCGCTAACGCAGCCCTAGGGTGATATCATTAATGTAGAAGTTGCCCGTAAACGTTTTGTCATTTTCACCATGGGGATCGAGGGCAAAAAATTGCTTTTCTTGATCGGCAAGCGCTTGATAGCCGCCAATCACTTGATACATCCAGACCTCTCGATCAAATCCTAATGCTTTTTCTTCGTAGTAGGTTAACGCGGTTTTCGGTTGGCCCGAATCAATGACTTCACAGAAAAAGTCTTCTATGGCCAACTGTAATTCATCCTTTTCAAGAGATACCGTAGATTGTGCGGTTACATCAATATCTTGTGGCTCGTCGGCTTCGTCATGTTTTCCTTTACGCTGATGAATATGCGTAAGCGAAGACACAATTTCTTGATAATCATTCTCGTGCTCAACGTTATTCACATCTGGCGCAGCAGCACTAATCACGCTGTTCGATTGATTAAACAGAATTGGCACTTGCGTCAAGTTAGTGTAGTTACCCGGCGCAAAGTCAGGGTGTTGCTCCATGTGCAGCAAGTAGCCCTTTAGCAAGCGTGTACGACCTTGGAATTCTCTGAATCGCCCGAGTAAATCTATCAAGCGCGCTTGTACTACTGAGAGTTCTTGCGCAGCTTTTGAAAAGCGCTGTTGCAAAGACACCACCAGCAAATGGCGAAGCTCTCGGTTTGAGCCAGCGATTTCACTTAATTCGTCAAAGCGGAAACATTCCAACTGTGACAGCAAGTCAGTAACTTGCCCTTGCGCCAGTTCGTTTTCACGAATTTTCGCATCTACCGACGACACATAACCAAACTCATTAGTTATACGCCCGAACAACACACGTACGCTGTTCGATAATGACTCAGACAGTTGATACACATGCTCGGTTAAATCGCTCATGTGAGCAGCAGATTCGTTGTATTTATTATAATGCAGGGCTTCTTTGTAATGCTCGGCTAAGGTTTTTAAGCTCGCTAGCGAGGCACCGATATTAGCATTAATCGTGCGGTTTCTTTCGTCTTGTAAGCTACCTTCTAGTAACGTACGCACCGCGCTTTTAAGCCGCAACTCACTTTGTGACTCTGGGCGCCAAAGCACGCCAAGCTGCACCAGTTGCTCTAATACTTTAGGGCTGTGATTTTGCTCATCAACCGTCCCGCCAATATAAGCCTGCATGATAAGGTCGCTGTGCTTACCCAATGCATTCAGTAAGCGAGTGCCTGTTTGAATAAGCGCTTGGCTCATAACAAACTACCCTGGGTTATAGCAGCATCAGCTTGCTCAGATAAACTTAGCGCTTCGGTTTCATCAATAAAACGCAGCATTTCATAAAGGTGCTCTACTTTACCGGTGGCAAGGTAAATCTGCTTTTCTGGGTTTGGCTTGGTTAAGTAGCCCATTTCAGTTAGGCGCTTAAATACCTGCTTTAACTGACCATCTAGATTCACGCTGGTAGAACCAAACATGCGGTAACGAGAAATTTTCTCTAATTGCTCGGCATACGCAGGGGTATCTTCAATAGTCGTTTGAAGTTCGTTCAAGCGAATAGCATTGCCCATGGTAACCGGCATATCAGATTCATTGGCTTGTTGTACTAACAATAACCATTCCACCAGCGGCACTAAATTAGACGCAGTATCTTGAAACTGTTGCGTTAGCATTTTGCGCTCTGCCTCACCAATGGTGAGGTAACTGGCAAAAAACACATCGCCTTCAGCTGTGCTTGAAAGTGTGCGATTTAGCATGGCTAAATGTGGCTCTAGTTGCTGGGCTTTTTCACGGTTTTTTAAAAAACGCCATGCTTCTTCGTCAGTAACCTGACAAATAAACGTCCCTTGCAATAGTGCGCTTAACACGCGGCCTTGTTCAGTCATCATGATAATGTCTCCTGGCTAGCGGCGTTCCCTTTATCTTGTGCTTTTTTTGCTTGTAGGCGAGCGGCAATGCCACTGGTTCTAGGCTGAACCACCTGCAACTGGCGGGTTACTTTGTCAATTAAGTAGCGATTTTCAAACAAAGTAAGTACTTCCGATTCAGGGTTTGGAAACGCCCCTACCACGCTAATGTTATTATTCTGACAGGCATCAAATATTTTCTTCACATTGCTTTGATGCAGCGTACCTAGTTCATCAATTGGCCAGTGTACGGTTGCTTCTGCGTCGCCTCGCAATAAACGAGTAAAGGCCAGTAAGAACTTACACAAAATAAGGTAAGCCATACCATGACTAGACGATTCATTAAGCTGACGATCGGTTCGGATAACCAAGTCGCTTTTGCCTTCACGTAAATGAAGTTCGATATCAAGCAACTTGCTGATGCCGCCAGTCAGTGCCGCGCGGCCTAAAATATCTAGCACACGGCGCATACTTAGCCCGTATTCTTCTTCAGGTAAGGTGTTGGCGCCCTCTTCCATCCAATGCTCGTAAAGCTTTCTAAACTGCTCTAGCTCTGGCCAGAATTCTAGCTCACTTATGCGAGATCGAATTTTCACAGCTGAATCAGACACGCCATCTAGGAACAACTCACCGTCGACTTCTTGGGTAATTCGGCGGCTTTGCGACACAATGCGCTTATCTATATCGGCAAGTACAAAGTAGTACTGAGACAAGTCAGCCCCGAATATTCTGCCCTGCTCACGCAGGCCTTGCAGTTTCTGAGGTACTATCACGTTAAGCAGCTGAGATAAGTGCGATACCATACGGCGATGGTCGAAGCTCTTTACTCCATGGGCGTTAATAGTGGCGCATTCTTCGCGAGCCCGTTCCCATGTATCAGAAAGCCCAGTTCCAGCTTGCGCTGCTATTAGCTGATCAAACCTTTCTACATAGGCGCGAATATCACTATAAAGGGTATCTCGTTCTTGCAAGTGCCCTTGAACTTCAGAAATACGCTGGTTCACGCTGACATCGTCATGCTTAATTTCAGTAAACTCTTTCGCAGCTTGCAGAGTAAGCTTACTGAGTGATTTACTTAACGTTCGAACTTGTTCTAGTTGATCCGTAGCTGTCTTCAGCCTAGCTTCAAGTAAAGCTTGCTGTTCTTGTAGTTGTTCCCGTGTCGCTTTGTACTCGCTTTGCTTTTGAGCTAAACCGCGCTCAGATTCCCCTAAAGATTTCCGTGCTTTCGCGAGCTCGTCCTGCCATACCACTTTTTGTTTAGTGAATATGGTGGAATACCAACGTTCATAATCAGCCACCTTATGGCGGTGGGCTTCGGTGCGGTTTATATCTTCTTTCAGTTTATTAATTTGCTTTTTAAGCTGACCTATTTCGTCTATATCTACACCGCGATTATTCAGCTCATTTTCAAGCCACTTCTGCATGTCTTCACGGTCGCGGGCAGCATTCGCTTTTGCCTGCTGCGTGTCTTTATCAATTTGTGCAATACGGCCTGTACTGTCGGCGATAAGTTGTTGCCAGTGGAAGCTATGTTCTGTTTCCGACTCTCGCTGCTGATCTTTTATTTCATCACGGCTAAGCTCATATTGGGCTTTCGCTTGCTTTTGGGCTTGAAGATTAGCATCAAGTTTGGTTTTCGCCTTTTGCTTGCGCGCTGAAAGTGCCTGCTGGTATTCGCTTAATAAGCTATCGCGGTCTTGTTGTGCACGCTTACGGCTAGCTTCGGCACTTTTCACTGCATTGTCTTTTTGCGTCATCGACAATTCAGCATTACGCACATCTTCATTGGCTTTAGCTAAGCGCGTTTCGCATTCATTTTGCGCCGCAAGTGATGCCGCTTGACGAGTTTCGGCTAATTGGAGCTGTTGCTTCAAGGCTTGTTCAGTTTGCGCGTATTCCGGCGTCTCAAGCTCTGATAGGGCTAAGTTGATGCCCATCAGCGAAGTGCTCGTTTCGCCGGTGTCTGATTTAGCGTCTTCGGCAGCTTTAGTCACGCTGGGGCTTAAGTCGTTCCGGTCTAACAATTCAGGGCGAAGTACTTTACCTAGCGATAACTCCCAATCATCAACATTGGCACGTAAGAACTCTAGCAATGAGCCCTCACCTGGGTACAGCAAGCTATTGATTTTTGAAACTGCACTTTCTTCTTTTTGAAAGGCAACGCGCGCTTTATCAAGCGCATTTGAAGCATCTTGCCTAAACTGCACCGCTTTACTGTGGGCTTGCTGAGTTTGTCGGTAAGCCGCTCGAGCTGCATCTTCGTTAACTGACGCTTCTTTAGTAGCGGCATCAAGCAAATCTAATTGCGACTGCTCAAATTCGTTGTAACCCGCGTTAGATAGCGAGGCCTTTAGTTCAGCTTCAGCTACTTTAAGCTCACCAGAGGCGGTTTGAAAATTGGCTTGTAGGGTGCTGAGCTGGCCTGCGTAATCATCGCGAATGCGGGCAATGGCTTCATGTTCTTGTTGGGTTTGCTCTGCTTTGGTTTCCGCTGCCTCTTGCCTAGCCGCTGATAGCGACTCTAACGAGAGTGACAACTTATCGCCTAGTTCAGCCAATCGTTTGTTATAAGCTGATTCAATATCTTGGTGTTTTTCAGTAAGTAATAAATAGCGGCTGTCGGCCAATTCACGGGCGTTTTGCCATTGCGCTAAATTGGCAACGTCTTCTTTTAACTGGTCGATATTCTGGTCTTGCCATTTATCGAATTCACGTTCAACGGTATCCAGTTCACTGGTGTATTTTTCAACATCGGCCCGGGCAGACGAAATAACTTGATTAAGATGATCCCGCGTATCGTGCCACTGACTATCAGTTTGTTTACGCTGGAAGGTATTCTCGTCTAATTCGTTTTTAGTGGTATCAACGCGAGTAGATAAGTGTACCTTATCAAGTTCAAAGCTATGCTTTAAGTTGGCTAACAGTTGCTCAATGCTGCTTAACGCCATATCGGCTTGTTCAAGTTTGCTGAACTCAGGGCGAATATTGTCGAACTGTTTAATTAACTGGCACTCTTTAATCCAGTCATCAACACGATTACGGCTTAAGCCTGATGTAGGCGGTGTTACCCCATCTTCTTCCAAAATAGCAGCAATCATGGCTTTGATGGTTTCCATCTTGCCTTCTTTTGAATGTACTGCTTTTGCAAGCTTTTCAATATGACGCATATGCTTGCTGGGCTCGCACAGGCTGAATATTTTGGCGCAACCTAATAGTTCTCGACCGTTACCGCTTTGGTTTAATACACCATGATCGTTTTGTACAATCGCGCGGAAATCTTTGGTGTTCAGCAAACTGGTTACCATCACGTTATTGCGTTTCATTGCGCGAGCAAGTTCCGCACTGCTTACGCTAACGTGTTTACCACTTTTTTGCTTAATTAAGTAATCGTCAATATCGAACGGTTTTCCTACTAAGCGATAGTTAACGCCCGTGCCATTAGAGCTTAAAACCGCTTGGCATATATCACCGTCGGCGCGAGCATACTCATAAATAATAAAGCTAGATAAACGAGGTAAGTACCAACGCTCAAAACTGTCGCGAGTGGCAGGAACTACGCGGCTAGGATATTCACCGTAAAAAACCGGAATGAGCCGCTGCAAGGTAGTTTTACCCGATGCATTCGTACCACAAATGTTGGTATGCCCATCAAGCTTCAATTCTACTACACCCGGTAAATGGGTATCGATGAGAACAATACGTTTTAAGCCTGCCATTCAGTATCCTATATTTTTGAGTCTTTGCATGTAGCCTGAATAAGCTACTACCACGTTAATCAACCGTCTTTATCATTCCATGTTTAACAAACTATTACTGCCTTTAGACACGCTTGTTAAATGGTTAATTAGCCGGTCAGTGTATTATGAATTGAATGATTTGCACAGATGGGAAAAGGGTTTGTGGGGGGACATAGTTAATGAGTGCTGCTTTTTTATTCAAAGGCTGCTTATTATTCACATCCGCTTTGTTCCACAGGACTAGGCTAGGCAAAAGCTGGACAAGAAGTGAGCATATTTATAGGGAGAAAAGTGACTTAATCGAGTTATCTATTTACTCTGATACCCTCGCGATTTCAGCGTTGAACCCGTGTTCAGCCAACCAGTCAAACCCATCTGATGCAGTTTCAAAGTGGCGTGTTGACCCTTTTTGTTTTTGCAGATCAATCATACGGTCAAGTTGATAGGTTTTTAATGCGTTGTCTTTATAGACTCTCGCGGTATGGGTCATATTATTTGCTTCCGCCCATACCAGCATTTCGTTGATTACAGGCTCTGCATCAGGTGTTGATAACGCCCACTCATCAAAATAAACTAAATGCGCACAAGGAGCATGACTTAGCATTCTGCCTATATTTTTAAAATCATTACTGAAACTTTCAGTAATGATTGCGTCCCATGCACCTTTTACATGGATGATGACAATATTATTGTCTCGCCTAATAACGTAATTTTTGTTCTTCACCTTAACTAAGCACTCGCTCGTTTTATCAGAAGCTTTATTTAAGTATAGAAGATAGTTAACTAAATGCTTGAGCTCTCACTCAACTTATCCGTGGCGGACTCGTTTTTTCACAATGTGAAGGCACAAAAAAGGAGCTATTAACTAGCCCCTTTTCGTTTCAGATTAGCACTTCAACTTAGTGCATCAATTTAGTATTTCAACTTAGCACCTTTAATGCTTCAAAGCAGGAATCACTCAGTTGCCGTTTTCCCTACCTTCGCATTATTATTGACTGCATAGCGCTATTAATTTAGTAAAACAGATACCGATTCAGGTGCAGTAAATGAAACACTGTAGCTAGGCGCCATATCACCAGATGCCTGATTTAGAATATTATCGAAACGCAATACAGCACTATTCGATTTTTCAGCCACATACACATTACCGTTACTTAACATCAAATCGACTGGGTTGCCTAACATGCTTAACGGACCAGAGATAGATACCGACATATCTGTTAGGCCACTTGCGTTTTTAGCACCTGGAATAACATAAAGCTTTCCATCGGTGGCATCTGCTGCACTACCCACATCAGAGATGACCAATGAGTCGCTTTGTGCATCGTAATCGATACCATGAATATTCGTAGGCGCGGCAACAGCCGTTCCCGACATTGCGGGCGTAATTAATCGGTCTTCACCGTCAATAGTGTCCATACCATTATTAAGTTTACGCACCACATCTTCAAATACCGCGACAGTACCGTTAGTCAGCGCTAAGAACGCTTGGTCTGTTTCTGCATCATAGTCAACATCCCAAGGGCTAGCGCCGTTAGATGCCGTTAGCGTAAGTAACGGAGCAACATTACCTGCAGAACACGTTGAGAAAATGCGAACACCTGGTGCGGTGGCATCAATATCGGCAACAAATATAAGATTATCGTTTGATGAAATATCAATACCTTTAGGCGCAACAAGTCCCGTGCTATCACCGCTAATCTCATGGTCGTAAGACGTATTATACATACCGTCATTACGGGTAGATTTAAGACGGTTTACTACCAATATGCCACCTGTATTGGTTGCCGTATCATCAAAGGTAATATACCCGTCCCCCACGGCGGTGTAAGTTGCGCTCTCAATACTAATAGTGCTATCGAAGCTAGCTAATTCACTGCTTAATGTGGCGCTATACTGCGTAACACCGCCGGTGGTATCGCCAGCTTCTCCAGGATTACTGGTTACACTAAGCCCCTTGATGGGCATGGTAGATAGACCATTGTCAGACGCGTCCATTTGCATTTCAACATCTGTTAATTCGGCAATTGATTCAGGCTTACTGGTAGAGGTAACAAGGTCAGGAGCTATGTCGCCACTCTCACCACTAAATATGTTAGTGAAGACAAGAATAGCGTCATTCGACTTTTCGGCCACGCGCAGGGTAGAACCGGTAAGCGCAATATCAACAGGATTACCTAATACCGTTGATGCACCGCCAATAGTTCTGGTAGGTACGGTAGCACCATCAGCAGTGGCTGCACTGGTAAGCACAAATAGTTGACCATCGTCAGCTACGGCAGCATCACCAACATCCGATACCACTAATCTGTCTGACATAGGCTCGTAAACAATACCGTGAGCGTTAACAGAAATTTGGTTTCCATCGCTATCTGAAGGCACTATAGTACGCGTCACTGTTGGGGCAAACTCAGAGGCTATCACATCATCGTATACCGCAATGGTGCCATCGGTTAATGCCACAAATAAGCGGTCTGAATCTTCATCAAATGCCACATCCCAAGGTTGGGCTGCGGTTACAATTTCCGCTACCGGAGCCACATCGCCAGCAGCTTGGCTACCAAAAATACTGATGCGCATACCAGTAAAGTCGGCAGCAAAGATAATGCCCGCGTCATTAGCAACTGCAATTCCTTTCGGGTTAGTTAGTCCTGTGTTGGCACCACTAATTTCTGTGTCAGCATCAGCTGAATACATGCCTGATGTGCTGCTTGATAATGAACATAAAGTACGTAACAAGGGCGTGTCGCTGTCTCCTGCTTGCACTACGCTGCCTGTTTGGGTGAAAACGACACCTTCATTTGCGCCTGTGGTTAGCGTTTCAAGCGTGTTCGCGTTTTGATCAACAAGACTTACGGTGCCACTATTGCTCTCACCATTATTGGCAATAAGAAATTGGCCTTGAGGCAAGCCTGGTGCGCCGTTACTTCCGTCTGCGCCATCCATACCAGCAGCGCCGTCTATGCCATCTTTTCCGTCGTCGCCATTACAACCAGATAACAGCATGGCCACCGCCACAGAAATAGCCGTTAATTTAAGTGTGTTTGATGTTGTATTTACCATTTTCATGCAGTGTAACTCCATTATACGTGCTCTCAGATTAAGTAGACGCGTGAAACTGCTAACGCCCTGTCACTTAAACCAAACGACTCGCACATAGAATTAGATGCAAAAAAATAAAAAAAGCCTCATTTAGTCAAATGAGGCTTTCAATTTAATGGATAATCAATTTTTAAAGGCTATCTTGGTGGGAACATACCGCCACCGCCGCCGAAACCACCTGGGCCTCCGCCGCCACCAAATCCACCTGGGCCGCCCGGACCACCTGGAGGCATCATGCCTTTCATCTGGCGCATCATTTTTTTCATGCCGCCGCCAGACATTTTTTTCATCATCTTCTGCATTTGAGTAAACTGTTTAAGTAAACGGTTCACATCTTGAATCTGAGTACCAGAACCTGCGGCAATACGACGCTTGCGCGACCCTTTAATAATATCAGGGCGAGAACGTTCAGCTGGTGTCATCGAATTAATGATGGCTTCCATCTGATTAAACTGCTTGTCGTTAGCTTGTTCTTTAATCTTTTCTGACATACCGCCCATACCAGGCAGTTTGTCCATCATTCCCATCATGCCGCCCATGTTCTTCATTTGCTCAAGCTGATCTTTAAAATCTTGCAGATCGAAGCCCTTGCCTTTTTGAACTTTTTTGGCCAGTTGCTCCGCCTTATTGCGGTCAACCTTACGTTCTACTTCTTCAATTAAGCTGAGCACATCACCCATGCCTAAAATACGTGACGCGATACGCTCTGGATGGAATGGCTCTAGCGCATCTACTTTCTCGCCCATACCGATAAACTTAATAGGTTTACCTGTAATATGACGAACAGAAAGGGCAGCACCGCCGCGCGCATCACCATCGGCTTTCGTTAAGATTACGCCGGTTAATGGTAGTGCATCGTTGAACGCTTTTGCTGTATTAGCCGCATCTTGGCCTGTCATGGCATCAACCACGAACAAGGTTTCAATTGGCTTCACAGCAGCATGTAAATCTTTAATCTCGTTCATCATGTCATTGTCGACATGTAAACGACCCGCGGTATCAACTAGCAGTACATCGAAAAAGTTTTTCTTCGCTTCATCAATGGCGCCTTCAACAATGTGAATCGGCGTTTGCAAAATAGTTGATGGGTGAAAAGCAACGTTCACTTCGCTAGCAAGAGTTTCCAACTGTTTGATCGCCGCTGGGCGATAAACGTCGGCACTCACTACCATGACTTTTTTCTTTTCACGTTCTGTTAGGTATTTAGCTAACTTAGCTACAGAGGTGGTTTTACCCGCCCCTTGCAGGCCGGCCATTAAAATAACCGCAGGTGGCTGGGTAGCTAGGTTTAGCTTTTCGTTAGCTTCCCCCATCACCGCTTCTAGCTCAGACTGAACGATCTTGATAAAGATTTGGCCAGGCTTAAGGCTCTTGGTGACTTCAGTCCCTACCGCACGTTCTTTAACTTGTGCAACGAAGGATTTAATAACCGGTAATGCAACATCCGCTTCAAGTAACGCCATGCGCACTTCGCGAAGCGTTTCTTTAATGTTGTCTTCTGTAAGACGCCCCTTACCACTGACATTTCGTAATGTCTGGCCTAAGCGTTCTGATAAATTTTCAAACATAGTATGAAACTTCTATTTATTTCAGACGTAATGCGCCTATTGTAACGTAAAAGGGCAACTTAACGTACCGTCTAGTGAAGGAAATTTCTTTCCTCTGTCTACTGCTCACGCATACAAGCGCGCTATGAGCCACCATTAAACTAATTCAGGTCGTTATTGTCTCATCTCGCAGGCTTGCATGCGAGGGAATTAAACGAACTCTATTGCCCCAATACATGGTACTTGCATAAAGAAAAACAAGGAGATGGTTGAATTTAAGCCCAACTTCCAGTATCAATACCGCCAGTATTGGTGATAAACACCATTTTTTACAGGAAACATCATGAACACCGCTTTCGCCATTGCCGCCGCTGCGCTTTACGCTATGGCCGCCATTGTTTTACTTGGCAAGTTTGTACATCAAGAAGGCCCAAACAAACGCTTAGGCCTAGGCATAGCTAGCTTAGGTGTTGTTGCGCATATTGCGTTTTTGCTTAACGTTATTATGGTAGCGCCTGGCCAAGACATGAGTATTACCAATGTGCTTTCACTCGTGGCGTGGATAATCACCACCGCCATGCTGATATTTGCGCGCGCTATTCCCAATCTTATTTTGCTTCCGGTGGTATTTGGGTTTGCTAGCTTATCAGTGCTGGCCTCGCTATTTATCCCCGTGTCTTACATCATGCATATAGAGTTGCAACCGGGGCTAGTGGTGCATATCAGCTTGTCTTTGTTTGCTTATTGCACATTGGTTATCGCTTTTCTTTATGCCTTGCAAATGTCATACATTACCTATCGATTGAAGCAAAAAGGCGCAACGCTTCTACATTCATCTTTGCCACCTTTGATGTTAGTCGAAGGCATATTGTTTAAGCTTTTGCTGGCGGGTACCTGCTTGTTATCTGTATCACTACTTAGTGGATTTGTTTTCTTAGACGATATGTTTAATAAAACGTATGCGCATAAAACGGTGCTATCAAGTGCCGCGTTAGTGGTGTACTTAATACTATTGGTCGGTCAGAAACTTAGAGGATGGCGCGGCAAACAAGTGATATTTATGACAGTACTTGGGGTTATTTTACTGTCACTTGCTTACTTCGGTAGTAAATTGGTTCGAGAAATATTGCTATAAATCGCCATTTATCCAAATGAATTAATCAATTTTACGTGCACACCTAGCGTATGCTGCGTATATTGCACATGTAGACCTAATTTCAAATGATAGTATTTGAACATCAATAAATGATAGGAACCCAATAGTTGGACGACATATCTACGAGTACGCTGTTTATCGCGCTCGGCGTACTCATATTACTTTCTGCGTATTTCTCTAGCTCTGAAACAGGCATGATGTCGATAAACCGATATCGCCTTAAGCACTTGCAAAATGAAGGCAATAAATCTGCCCAACGGGTTCAAAAACTTCTTGATCGCCCTGATAGACTTATCGGTCTTATCTTAATAGGGAATAACCTTGTAAATATTGCCGCGTCATCGTTAGCGACAATTATTTGTATACGCTTGTTTGGCGATTACTGGGGCTTATTTGCAGCTACCTTTGGCTTAACTTTAATTCTACTTATTTTTGCGGAAGTCACCCCAAAAACATTAGCTGCGCTTTACCCAGAGAAAGTGGCCTTCCCAAGTTCAGTCATACTATTACCCTTGCTAACGATACTTTATCCGTTCGTGGCGTTTATCAATGGCATCACCAATGGCATTTTAGCACTGCTTAAAATTAGCCCTTCAGATGGTAATGACGACTCTTTAAGCCGGGAAGAATTACGCACTGTGGTATACGAAGCGGGAAGCCTTATCCCTAAAAAACACCAAGATATGTTGGTGAGCATCCTTGATTTAGAAAGTGTCACAGCTGAAGACATCATGGTGCCAAGAGCTGAAATTGTTGCCATAGATATTAACGATGAATGGAAGCGGATTCAGAAGCACCTTACCCATGCCCAACATACCCGCGTGTTGCTTTACCGCGATAGTATTGATGATGCAGTAGGGTTTGTGCATGTGCGCGATGCACTGCGGTTATTATCAAAAGATCAGTTCACCAAGTCGAGTCTATTACGTGCGGTAAGGGAGATATACTACACGCCAGAATCAACGCCATTACATACGTTAATGTATAAGTTCCAAGCAGAAAAAGAACGCATCGCACTCGTTGTTGATGAGTATGGCGATATTATGGGCTTGGTTACGCTAGAAGATATTCTTGAAGAAATTATCGGTGATTTCACGACCAGTATGGTGCCTGATCACAGCAAAGAAGCGCACGTTCAGCAAGACGGTTCTGTACTGGTAGACGGCAGTGCTAACATTCGCGACCTAAATAAAGAAATGGATTGGAACTTGCCTACCGAAGGGCCGAAAACGTTGAATGGTTTATTGCTAGAGTATTTGGAAGAAATTCCTGAGAACAAAGTGAGTGTTCGCTTGGCAGGTTACCCGTTAGAGATTGTGGATATTACCGAAAACATGATCAAAACGGTTCGCATTATGCCGGAGTACTTCAACGCCCCCCAGTCTGGCGCTTCAGACTAGATTTTATCTACTGCTTTTTGAGCACGTTTGGCAAGCACTTGCGCTTTTGCAGCCGCAACCTTGTCAGACAACGTAGTCAATTTTGTAATAATGTCCTGCATCTCCTCGTCTTCGCGCAAATCTGCTTCCGCCATATGCGACTGCAATGAACGCTTGAGGAGTTCAGGAATAGATTTGCTGGTCATTCCACACCCTGCTTTCGAATAAACTTTGACACTCTCAATAATTATTATCGGTCAAAAACAAAACTTCTGAAGCAAAATTCACAAATAAATCTTTAGTCTAATGTAACCATTGTCATTCAAGCCAGATACACCACGTGTATCGACCTTTTATCGCTATTTGAACCTTCAGCCTTGGTAATGTGTTACCAAGGTGCCTTTTTGTGTTCTGAGCGAATAACGGATGACGGCGATGGAAGCAGTAGCGAATAAACTGGTTGTGTAAGACTGGCACAATGCGTCAACCAAATAGCTAACTAACGGCATGTGGCTAACCACCAATATTCGTTTGAGGGGTTGTTTAGAATTCACAGCACTGTGAATGCGCGCCGACAAATAATCGCTCACCAATTCTGCCGAGCCGTCGGGAATAATATCTTCATTAACTTCGACTTTATCAGCGACGATATCGAGGGAGACCATATCAAGGGTTTGACGCGTTCTGCGATAAGGGCTGATTAGCGCCAAATCCACGGCGTTATCAGGGCAATAATTCGCACACAACCACTGCGTAGCGGCCGACGATTGCTGTCTACCAACTTGAGTGAGCTGCCGACTTTTGTCATCCAAACGCGGTGCTTCTGCCTCTCCGTGGCGCATGATAAATAAAAAAATGTCGTCGTTGCTACTTTGACCTGACATAACATTACGCATACTATGTTTTATGTGCAGTTACGATAACAGAGTGCTTTAATTACGCATAGCACAAAACCTAAATAGTGGTTATTAAACTGTATTATTTCATTTCAGGGATTGTGAGCAGTTCGTGGTTTTCCTGACAATTTTGTCTTGAGTTTTTACAATGAGATCATGTGACTAACGTTCAAAAATTTGATAATGCATACCATCTTACCTTGCCTAACGGCCTTAGAGTTATGTTATGCCATGAGCCACAATCCAGCACTTCCTATGTTTCTATGGCGGTTCGTGCGGGCCATTTTTACGATCCAAACGATTGTCAGGGTTTAGCCCACTTGCTAGAACATATGCTCTTTATGGGGAGTCGACATTTTCCAAACCCAAATAGCATTAATGGGTTCATCGAGCAGCATGGCGGTAATATAAACGCGTGGACCGGCACTGAATATGCAAACTACCATTATCAGTGTGACGGCTCAGCTATTGCGCAAACCCTTCCGGCCTTTGCCGATATGTTGCGCCAACCTATTTTAAATAAAACCGCGCTCACAAATGAAATAAAGTCTATTGATGCAGAGTTTCAGTTTAAGATTAAAGACGACTTACGCCGGCTTTATCAGATTCACAAAGAAACATGTAATCCTGCCCACCCCTTCTCTAAATTTTCGGTTGGCAATGCTGATATATTTTCAAAGCACGAGGTGAGCAGCCTTCGCGAGGCATTAAGAGCCCTACATAAACAGTATTATTGTGGTCGCAATATGTGTTTGTGTATTTCAAGCCCGGTTCCTATTGCTCAGTTAGAAGCCTTGATAACGCAAAGCTTTTCGAGTTTTGAGGCTGGCGCGTTAGCTAGCGACGCTTGGCCTGCGCTTTATTCCTCTTCTCAGCTTGGTATTCAAATTAATATCAAACCGCTGCAAACTGCGCGGCGAATGATAGTCACTTTTGCATTGCCTGGTATTCACAACGATATCGATACCAAACCGCTAAATTATATTAGTCATCTACTAGGCGATGAAGGCGAAGGCAGTTTACTTGCTTATTTAAAGAGCCAAAACTGGGCGGTAAACCTTATCGCAGGCTCGGGTATTGAAGGCGACAAATTTAAAGATTTCAATATAAGCTTTCAGTTAACAGAGCTTGGATTAGCAAACCAACAAGATGTTGTGATGGCGCTATTTAGTTACTTAGAATTGGTTAAGCAGTCTATTAATGACTCATGGCGATTCGAAGAAAAAGCGCAACTTACCGCGCTAGCACTAGAATATGAAGAAAACGTCAAGCCGCTAACGATGGTTTGCGAATTTGCTCAGCACCAATTTTTATTCACGCCAGAACAACTTAGAAAGCTTCGCACGAGTATCGGTAGTTATGACGGCGCTGTCATGAAAGAGGCTTTGTCGTTCTTTACGCCTTGTAATATTCGGTTAAAAGTAATCTCTCCGGATGTAGAAACCGACAGAAGCTGCGCATATTACAACGCAAGATACCGTGTTCAACCTATTGCTGAAGAACAATTGAACGCCTTTGCGTCACCAATAACGATAGAAGCGTTATCGCTTCCCCCTCCAAACCCTTATTTAGGGGAAAGCTACGCGTTAGTATTGCCAGAAACGGGGTTTGATAACCCTACGAAATTGGTTGATAAAGACGGCGTGCGCTTTTGGTTTGCACAGGACCAGCAGTTTTTTAGTCCTAAAGGCGACATTTATTTATCGTTTGATATGGTGCATTTCTCAGATTCATTAACCGCAGTTGCTGCTAAACGAATTTGGTTAAGTGCATTAAATGACTACCTGCAAGCCAAGTATTACCGCGCTGAAATTGCAGGGTTACATTATCGAATTTATGGTCACCAAGCTGGCTTTACGCTGCATACCCGAGGCTTTACCAATCAGCAGATGTTATTAGCGGAGCAGTTATTAGAAGCCGTCTTATCGTTTAAACCATCAGAATTTAACTTTCAGCATTACAAACAAATGCAGCTTCAGAATTTACAGAACTCACTGTTGAACAAACCGACTAACCGCTTGTTCTCTAGGTTGAGCGTGTTGATACAGCGCAATACTCAAGCTCCTGTGGAATTACTGGAAGCAGTAGCCAACACTTCCTATGAAGATATGATTAACGTGCGTGACACTGCATTTGACGATTATTTCATAGAAAGCTTTGTGCATGGCAATTGGGCCAGCGAGCAAGCACAAAGCTTCGCGAAAAGTATTGATAGTAAATGTGTTAATACCAGCGGTGCGCCTTTGTCTCGCGCGGTGTCGAAACTTCCCGTTGGTGAAGCTTTTTATCATCAAGTCAGTTGTGAGCACGACGATGCTGCTGTTGTGCTGTATTTGCAAGCACCCACTGCAGGCCTACACGACACTGCACTTTGTATGGTGTTAGAGCAAATGTTGGCTGCACCATTTTTCAATGCCCTTAGAACAGAACAGCAGTTGGGCTATATTGTTGGAACCGGTTATGTTCCCCACAATCAACACCCAGGAATGGCATTTTATGTACAAAGCCCAAATAACAGTGCCAAAACGCTTCTAGATGCGATGACGGTATTTTTATTTCAACAGTTAGAAGAAATCGAGTTCTATCGTTTTTATTGGTCTACCATCAAACAGAACTTATTGAAGCAACTAGAAGAGCGCGACCTTAACTTGTCGATGAAGTCGCAAAGACTATGGATAAGCTTAGGCACGCAAGATTTAAGCTTTAATAGAAATACCCAACTTGCTGAATGCATTAGCGCATTAAGTTTCGAAGATATACAAAGCTATGCGCATCAACTTGCCAAACGAGAGCGTTGCGGAGAGTTGATTCTGTTTGCTGAAGGTAAACATGAAAAACTAGAAACGCCAAAGCATAGAACCATAAATGGAATTTCTGAGTTTAAATCCCAAATTCCTTATTATTAGCAAATAATGGTTAACAATTGAACCATCACCCACCTATAACTAAAAATCGCTTGTAGAGCCCGCGTTATTTCGGCATATTTATTGTTCTGGCTGTTAGGGATGCGGCCAGCCTAACTATAAATTATAATGATAAGGCGTAATGCCAAAGGTGTGTAGGTGCGCTCAACCCTAGCTTACTCAGTTATAGCTATATGGCTTCAACTGCTCGGAGTAATTTTCTCCGATGCGGCGGCCATAGAAGTTGCTGATTTACAATTTACTGAGTTAGATAAACGAGACGGTTTATCCAATACTGTTGTCCTCGACATTGCCGAAGACGACAAGGGATACATATGGCTTGCGACAATGAATGGCCTAAACCGATATTCCGGCTACGATATAAAGCAATACCACCCTTCTGATATCGACCCCAATGCACTTCCCAGCGGCTTTATTCAAAAACTATTTGTCGACTCAGAGGGGACACTTTGGATAGCTACTCATTCTGGATTGGCTAAATACCAACCTAAAACTGATAATTTCAAAACCTTCTCTAGTACGAACTCTTCTATTAAACTTGAATTAATTACCACCATCAGCGAGTCAAAAAACGGCGATATACTTTTTACTGATTCAAAGTTTCTTTACTCACTCTCTAAAGAAAAAGAGGAGGTAAGAATAGTAACGAAGGCTTTCGATGTACCAAGTAATATTAAAGTGGTTTTCGATGAAAGCTCAAAAATTTGGATTGGTTCGAATGAAGCCGGCGCTAAAATTTTCGATAAGTCACACTCTCAAATATATAGCTTAGACAAGGTTAACCCCTGGGGAATCAACATAGCTATAGGCGCAATGCATGATATTGAGGTTATCGAGGGAAATTATTGGTTAGCTACCAATAAAGGTGTTTTCATTTTAGGAAACAGAGGCAATTTAATTCGCTCTATTGATAAAGACTTGTTGTCAATAGAGCATGATGTGAATGTACTCAGTATCGAGCGGGTTTCCGATTCAGTTTGGGTTGGAACAGATGCAGGGCTATTTATTGTCCATGAAAATATTAACGAACCGACAAAAATTACCGCGTCTAGCCTTACTCATATTGATGCATCCACAGAAAATGTAACTGGATTGAATCAGAACCTTATTTTTAATCTTCAGAAAGACGCAACTGGGGGGGTATGGCTTGGTACACTTCAAGGCGCCTTTCGATTCCACAAAAATTACTCTGAAGTTAAATTTCATCCTAGCTTTAAGGAGAGTAATTCTGATAAACCAGTCGAAGCTACGATTTGGGGATTAGCTCAAAATTCTGAAGGTGAAATTTTATTTGCATCTCAAAATCGCGGTGTAGGCGCTTTACATGAGGTAACAGGAGAGCTTTCTTACTTAACGAAACATCCTAAACCCCAAGAGAGTACAACCTTCTGGGATTTGGCCGTAGATCAAAGTAACACTTACTGGGTTGCCTCATCAGATGGTCTTCTAGCTTACAGAAGAGAAAACGATAACCTTTATCTGATTAATCATTTTTTTGAAGGGCAATTTATAGATTATATACATCAAGATGCAAACTCTCTTTGGGTATGGTTAGACGAAGATGGGCTGTATTCAATTGATTTAAAAAAAACCAGTAACCAGTCATATGATTCACTTGTTACAAAACGAAAGATAGAGTCCAACTCGACTTTTCACCTACCAATCTTCACCGATTCTAATAATCGAGTTTGGCTTCGCCATAAGGACGGCGTCTTAATATACAGCGCTAAGAACGATCAAGTAGAACAAGAACTCGATAAACAAAGCGGTATTAACTCACTGGTATACAGCGTTTACGAGACATCGGATGCTCTTTGGCTAACGACTCGTTCAGACGGCGTCGTAAAGTTAAACAAAAGTACCTTTGAAGTCATTCAAAAGCAGAGCAGAGACGGTGGGAACGGATATATTTTCTCTTCTGTAGGCATAATGGATTCTATATGGTACGCAGACAGTGCTGGTGTTCATCAGATAGAGCTTCCCTCTCTCCAAGAAGTCACAACAATATCAAATGCTCAATTAGAGTTTAATTCCCTTGGTGAAAGCGCGATTTTGGCGACATCTGAAGGGGACATTTATTTTGGTGGTAATAAAGGCTTTAATAAAATTGCTAAATCATCCTCCAACTTTAATCATCAAGTAAAAACGCTAGTACCCGAGCTTTTTGGGTTCAGCGTATTTGGCCAGCCAAAGTTTAGTGGTCAAGAACTACGTAATGCTGACAATAGCCTAATAGAGAGTGATGTCTCTAAAGTAGAAAATATAACTTATGATCAGTCAAAGGTTTTAGATTATTTTGAGTCGAGATTTAGCGTTTCATTTGGGCTTATTAACCCAGTTTACCCCGATGAAGTTTCTTATCGATATCGCCTTAAAGGTTTAGATAATATTTGGGTTTACAATAATAAAAACAGAAAAGCCCAGTTCAATAATATCTCGTTTGGTAATTATCTATTCGAAGTTCAAGCCAGAGAATCGGGCAAAAGCTGGTCAGATAGTCGAACATTAGAGCTGAAAATATCTAGACCCCCTTGGTTACACTCAGTCGCATTGGTTTTTTATGCACTTATACTTACCATTGTTCTAGCCTTTATCATTCGACAGTATCAGTTGCGTAAATCGAACCAACTTTCCATACGTGAATCAGAGGAACGCCTTAAACTTACTTTATGGAGTTCTGGCGACGAACTATGGGATTGGGATGTGTACCGCGGTCAAGTTTATCGAGCCAACACATGGGGCACATTAGACTTCCCACAAGACGATATAAGAACCACTGGCGCCTATGATGCTAATATCCATCCTAACGACATTGGTCGGGTTAGGGATGCATTACGCAGCCATTTAGAAGGTAAAAGTGACTTCTACGAGCTTGCCTATCGCGCTAAAACCTTCAAAAACCAGTGGATATGGTTACTCGATCGCGGAAAAGTCGTTGAACGGGATCATAATCAGCAGCCGGTTCGTATGACCGGAACGTTGAAGAACATTAACCATCTAAAAGAAGCTGAAGAACAGCTGAATCTGTTTAAGCGTTCAATTGAAAATATCTCTGAGGGTGTGTTTATTACCACCACACAGTTCAAGTTTATTTCAGTAAATAACGCTTACTGTAGCTATACAGGTGAAACTAGAGAACAAGCCCTAGCTAGCTATCTGCATTTCCATTTGTATCCCGATGCGTTTACCGAAGAGATTAAAAAGACTCTGAAAACCAAAGGAAATTGGTCAGGTGAAGTAGAATCTGTTCGCGTTAATGGTGAACGCTATGAAATGGAATTAAACATTGATGCGGTGCACGACGACGATGGAAAAATAAGTCATTTCGTAGGTGTATTTAGTGATATCACCTCACGTAAGAGCACTGAAAAAGAATTACTGAAACTGGCTAATATAGACCCATTGACCGAGCTGCCTAACCGCTCATTCTATCAAGCGAGTCATCAAAACTTGGTCCGTAAAGGCGCCCCTCACACCCTGCTGTGTTTGGATATGGACAACTTTAAGAAAATAAATGACTCGCTTGGCCACCAAACTGGCGACATTTTAATTAAACAAATTGCTAAACGCTTACAACGAATTACGGGCAAAAATGCCACTTGCTATCGCCTTGGTGGCGATGAGTTCAGTGTCTTAATGGAAGATAGCGCAGATATTCATACTGTCACCCATTATGCGCAAAACCTACTCGATACCCTTGCTCGCCCTTTCATTATCAATAAGCAAGAGTTTGTATTGGGCGCAAGCTTAGGGATAGCCTTCTTCCCTGACGACGGTAATACGCCACAAGAAATGCTAAAAAATGCAGATACCGCCATGTACTTTGCAAAAAATAATGGTGGTAATAGCTATCAATTCTTCAGCGGTGAAATGAACCAAAATGCGGTTCGTCAGTTGCAAATCGAAAACTTAATTCGCCAAGGAATTAAAGACGACTTATTTACGGTTTACTACCAACCGAAGGTTGATATTGCCTCTGGTAAACTTGTTAGCATGGAAGCGTTGGTGCGTTTTGAACACCCGCAGAAAGGCATAGTGAGTCCCGGGCAATTTATTCCCCTTGCTGAGCAAACAGGCCAGATTATCGAAATTGGTGAGCAGGTGTTACGTAAAGCCTGTATAGATACAAAACGCTGGGTCTCTCAAGGCCTGTTTACCGGCCGAGTAGCCGTAAATATCTCAGTTAAGCAATTCGAACTTCCAGATTTAGACGACAGAATTAACCGAATTTTAAGCGAAGTAGGCCTATCTCCACTGCACTTAGAGTGTGAAATTACCGAAGGGACGCTAATGGAAGACCCTGAAAATGGTCTTCGGATGATGAGCCGACTGAGAGAGCGCGGCATACACCTTGCCCTTGATGATTTTGGTACTGGGTATTCATCCTTGGCCTATTTAAAGCGATTCCCGCTCAATACCCTTAAAATAGACAAAGCGTTTATTGACGATATCGCTAAAAGTAGCGTAGACCGTCATATGGCAGCAGCAATAATTAATATCGCCCATAACCTTGGCCTAAAAGTAGTGGCTGAAGGGGTTGAAGAAGAAGAGCAGCTTAATATCTTACGTCGCTATGATTGCGAGATGCTACAGGGCTTTTTATACAGCCGTCCGCTCAATGCAGAGCGTTTTGAAAAATTACTTTCTGAAAATCAAAAACTTCATAACCTGCTTGGCCATTCAAATATCTGACTATATTTTGGCGCTTACTACTTTTGGCTAATCCAAGTGTCAAAAAACACACCAAAACAACAATTAAACCAATTAAATCAACAAGTTAAAAAGTTGGCACAACTCTCGCAATATCCTCTATAACCGGTAAACATCCTTTCTATCGGTTTTGTTTGTTCGTTCTTAAAATAAAAAAATCAGAGGAATATTAAAATGTTAAAAGAGTATGCTGTTGCATTAGTACTATCTACCGCTACCCCTGTTGCTGCTGATAACCAAGAAGGCGCTAAACAAGCCCCTGAGCAGCAAAAAGAGTCTGTTACACAACCTCAAAGCTACCGCCCTAAAAGTGGTAATGGCTACGGTGTAGGTTTATAATAGCCTTCCAGAATTCCAAAAAAGAGAGTATATACTCTCTTTTTTTATGTCTGCAATTTAGCTGTGCACTAAATGTATAGCCTCAATGAGAAATAGAGAGGGTTAACCCCTTTAACCACAACAGGGCTTCTATAGCCGTTCTATTGTCTTTCTTTAGTCTTTATCTAATCGTTCTCTAACCGCTCTCTAGCCAATCCGTAGCCGTTTAAGCTTCTACCATCAAATTATTAAATCCTACCGCTCTGCGCCAATGTATATGTCTGGCAATACCAAACATAGGGAATACAAAAGGCCCTATCACTAAAGCAAGCACTGCCCAATATTTGGCATTCATTCCCCACTTTACAGCCTCTACATAAAAGAAAGCACTGCTTAACAGGCTTATCGATATTAAAACAAACAAGACACTCTCCTACTTAGCTCACTCTTAAGGGAAATAAAAAAATCTTTTAAATATAACGCCAATATTTTGACTGGTATTTTTTTAAGCCGCAGAATTGTACTGATAATTGACTAGCAAACCAGCAAAATTACTTATTACACACAAAAAAGCCGGGAACCTTCATTTCAGGCTCCCGGCTTTTTATCTGTAGCTTACATGTTAGTAAAAGGTGCTATTATCTTCAGCCATTTTCACCAATACATCTGCAGGTGCGAATTTGTCACCCACAGTGCTAGCGTAATGATTCAAACGCTCAACAACATGCTTAATTCCCAGTGTGTCCATATAACGGAAAGGTCCGCCTAGGAAAGGTGGGAATCCGATACCAAAGATAGCACCAATGTCGCCATCACGGGCATTGCGAATAACACTCTCGTCTAGACAACGAGCGGCTTCATTAAGCATCATAAGAACGCAGCGTTCAGCCACTTCTTTTTCACTTAATTTCGTTGACGGTGTTAAGCCCAATAACGAGTAGATACTTTCATCTACTTCTTTACCTGGCTTCTTACCTTCATAGCTGTAAAAACCTTTTTGGTTCTTTTTACCTTTACGACCATCAGCCAGTACTTTATCGAAAGCTGAAGGCGCCGTAAAACGCTCTCCAAAGGCCTCTACAAGGAAAGGAATGATCTTAGTACCAACATCAATGCCTACCTCATCAAGTAACTTCACAGGTCCAACTGGGAAGCCAAACTTAACTAGGGACTTATCAATGTGCTCAATAGGCTCACCAGCAAGAATTAAGCTTGCCGCTTCATTCATGTAAGGGGCTAAAATACGGTTAACATAAAAGCCTGCGCCGTCTTTAACAACGACGGGTGTTTTGCCCTGCTTTTTCGCAAACTCGACGGTAGATGAAATAACCTGATCCGACGTAGTTTCATGAGCGATAACTTCGGCTAATGGCATTTTATCTACAGGTGAAAAGTAATGAAGACCAATCACGTTTTGAGGACGAGCTGCTTTGGCAGCAATTTGGGTAATTGGAATAGAAGAAGTGTTAGAGGCAAAGATGGTGTTCTCTTTGCAGTTTTCTTCAATATCCGCGACCATTTTTTGCTTAAGATCTAAATCTTCAAATACCGCTTCAACCACAATGTCGGTATCTTGGTAGCCGCTATAATCTAAGGTGCCAGTGATAAGCGACAGCTGCTTTTGCATTTCGCTACTACGCATGAAGCGCTTCTTCACTTTCTTATTTAAAATGTCGTAGCTGTATTTCATCGCGTTAGCAATGCCTTCAGGGCGAACATCTTTAATACGAACAGGCACGCCAGCTTTAGTAGAGGTTACAAACGCGATACCGCCGCCCATTAATCCGCCGCCGAGTACGCCAACCTTTTTCATCTTCTCTGGCGCTACGCCTTCAATACCGTTTTCTTTCTTCATATCGGTAGTCGCGAAGAAAATCTGACGCAATTGAAAAGATTCTGGTGTCATCACCAACTTTCCGAATGCTTCAGCTTCGGCTTTAAGGCCCGCTTCAATGCCATCACGCATGCCAGTTTCGATGACATCAATGATGTAACCTGGCGCAGGATAGTTACCTTTCGTTTTTGCAAACGTTGCTTCCCGGGCCTTTTTGAACATCATACCGCGGCCTGGGCCGGTATTTTCAAGCATTTTGTCCATTACGCTTTTTTGCGGCGCTTCACGCTCAGGCTTACGCTTAAGGGCGAACTGCTCTGCCACTTTTAGTAACACGCTATGCGGTACTACATCATCAACAATGCCGTACTTTTTAGCTTGCTTGGCGCGCGCTGGCGCACCAGTAAGCATCATTTTCATGGCTTGCTGTATACCAATCAAACGAGGTAATCGCTGCGTTCCACCACTACCTGGCAATAGACCAAGTTGAACTTCAGGCAAACCTACCTGAGTGCTCGGTGAATCGGTACAAATTCGATAGTGACATGCTAGGGCAAGCTCTAGACCACCGCCCAATGCTGGGCCATTTATGGCTGCAACAAAAGTTGCTTTCATGCGTTCAATACGGTCAAAAATAGCTTGGCCGCCAGCCGCGATGGTGGTGGCATCTTCTGCAGTATTACACGCTGCCAACATACTTATATCGGCACCGGCTACAAACGAATTTGCTTTACCACTTACCAGCACTACACCTTTAATACTGGTATCAGCATCAATGTCATCCAGCATGGCAGATATTTCATCGCCAAAAGCGGCTTTTAGCGTATTCATAGACTCACCAGGTACATCCATGGTGAGTATGGCTACGCCATTGTCTTGCTTGGTTAACGTAAAGGCACCGGAAGTTGCTTGAATGTCATTTGTCATAGTTGTGTCCTGACTCATATTATTCTGTCTCCACAATCATAGCTGCACCTAAACCACCCGCTGCACAAGCGGTTAGTAGACCAGTACCACCACCGCGACGGTTAAGTTCGTTAAGCATTTGGGTAATCATTCGCGTGCCTGTTGCCGCAAACGGGTGACCGTAAGCAATAGAACTTCCCATAACGTTAAATTTGTCCATGTCGATTTCACCGGTAGCTTTTGCACGACCAAGTTTTTCTTGGGCAAATTTATCGCTGGCGAACATTTTTACGTTCGAAAGTGTCTGTGCGGCAAAAGCTTCATGCATTTCGATAAGCGTAATATCGTTTAATGTCATACCTGCGCGATCTAGCGCAATTGGCGTGGCGTAAGATGGCCCCATCAGCATGTCTTCCCATACATCAATGGCTGAGAAGGCATAACTCTTAAGGTAACCTAATGGCTTATAACCCAATTCTTTAGCACGGCTTTCCGTCATCATAATAACGGCTGAAGCACCATCAGTTAGCGGAGTAGCGTTCGCTGCCGTTACTGTACCGTATTTTTTATCAAAAACAGGGCGAAGCTTGGCATAGCCTTCAAGCTTAGAATCGAAACGTACGTTGTTATCGCGAGATAACGCGCCTTTATACGGTTCTGCGTAAGCGGTCATTACTTCACTGTCTAACTTACCCTCTTCCCAGCTTTGCGCGGCAAAACTGTGTGAACGATGCGCAAGTGCGTCTTGTTCTTCACGTGAGATATGGTGGGATTTCGCCATTTGCTCAGCCGTTTGTCCCATAGACAAACCTGTTGAGTATTCTGCAACCGCTGGCGGCACAGGCGCTAAATCTTTAAGGCCTAAACGCTTAAAGATATTAAACTTCTGACCCAAAGTTTTAGTTTTTTGAAGATCGACCAATGCGCGTGCTAGGTTTTTAGATACACCAATTGGCGATACAGACGTAGAGTCCGCACCACCAGCAATACCTACCTGAACGTGGCCAGCCATCATACTTTCGGCAATATTAACGGTAGACTGGAAGCTGGTTGCACATGCACGAGAGACGCTGTAAGCATCAGTATGCACATTCATACCAGTACCCAATACGATTTCACGGGCGATATTCGGCGCTTCAGGCATTTGAACAACCTGACCATAGACAACCTGATCAACCCATTCTTTTTGAATGCCATGGCGAACGAGCAGTTCGTTTACGACCATTTTACCTAAATCGACAGCGGGAACACCGTGGAAGTATGTCGCCATTTTTGCAAACGGAGTACGTAACCCCGCCACAATGGCGATACGATCACCCTCGCGGGTAGTAACAGATTGTCTTGTTGACATAATGCACCTAAATTAAGGACCACGGGAAATAAGTGGTCTGACCTGTAATAAACCCAATTTTTACAAACAATGAACAAAATAGCAAATTATCAACGTTCACGGACAGTTTTCAGCCTATTTGTGTCGAATAATCGTCGCCTATCTGAAAATTAGATGTTTTTAACGACTTGAACTAGACGACAAGGGAACCATATAAGAAAAACATAGTCTGTTTTATGCCAATTTATCTACTCGTAACATACATTTGGGCGAGTTAATTGGTTTACTTTTCCTGATAACTAGAATTTCAACGGAATAATTGCATTATGGCAGCGGAACAATTTCAGCAACTGCAGAAGTATTTAGACCAGCAAATCATTGGTCAAAGTGCACTTACCAAAAGCCTCCTTATTGCGCTTTTAGCTGATGGGCACCTTTTAGTAGAAGGGCCTCCAGGTCTTGCAAAAACCAGAGCAATTAACGCGCTTGCTAATGGTATCGACGGTGACTTTCATCGCGTTCAGTTTACCCCTGATTTACTGCCTGCTGATTTAACCGGCACTGATATTTATCGCCCTGAAACCGGTGAATTTGTTTTTCAAAAAGGCCCCCTATTTCACAACTTAGTATTAGCCGATGAAATTAACCGTGCTCCAGCTAAAGTACAATCGGCACTGTTGGAAGCCATGGCTGAGCGCCAAATAACGGTAGGCAGCAAGACCTACCCGCTTCCTCCTTTATTCTTGGTAATGGCGACACAGAACCCTCTAGAACAAGAAGGGACTTACCCACTACCAGAAGCTCAGCTCGATCGCTTTTTGATGCACGTCGATATTGATTATCCAGATGCCGAAACAGAGTTAGAGATTTTGCGATTGACCCGTGGTGAAGCATTATCAGTACCGCCAGTAACGCCGCCTAAATTAACCCAGCAAGATATCTTCTCTTCACGTAAAGAGGCGCTAGCACTACATATGGCGCCCGAACTTGAGCAGTATTTAGTGCAATTGGTGATGGCGACCAGACAGCCAGCTAAATTTGACGCCAACCTTGCCGAATGGATTGCGATGGGTACTAGCCCTCGTGCCACCATTAGTTTAGACAGATGCGCACGCGCACATGCGTGGTTAAGTGGCAGAGATTTCGTTGGCCCTGATGATATTCAAGCGGTGGTACATAATGTACTTCGCCATCGCATTATTTTGTCTTATCACGCAGAAGCACAAGGCATTACTATGAATGATGTGCTTAACCAAATTGTTGCTACCGTAGCTGTTCCATAAAAGATGAGTGATGTTCATTCGCAGTTAGCGTTACTGCAAACCAACGGGGTTAATTTGTCTACTGCTGAACTATTGCGGTATCAGCAGTTGGCAAAATTATTTAGTCTTGCGCCCAAGCGCTCGCCTCAAGCTCGCCTTGCCGGTAGCTATTTGACCAAACATAAAGGTCGAGGCATGGAGTTTGATGAAGCTAGACATTACCAACCAGGTGACGACATTCGAGCAATCGACTGGCGAGTTACCGCCCGTACCGGTAAAACCCACACCAAAATATACCGTGAAGAGCGAGAACGCCCTGTATTTTTGTTTTGCGACTTCTCGCCATCAATGATGTTTGGCACACGATTACTGACTAAATCTATGCAGGTTGCCCACATCTGTTCGTTGATAAGTTGGTCTGCGGCAGCCCATGGCGATAAAGTAGGTGCCTTGTTATTTAACCAAAGCCAGCATAAAGAAGTGAAGCCCCTTGCTCGAAAACGAGCTGTTTTGCACATTTGTCACGAATTGATGGATTTACATGCTACTAGCCATGAGCAGGTAGCGAGTAATGAGGCTGATGTCCAAGCCTTTGCCGATGCGTGTGCTCGACTTCGTCGGTTAGCTCGCCCCGGTAGCCTAGTATACCTACTGTCTGATTTTCAGCATTTAGGCAGTGCAGCACAGCAGCATTTAAGTCAGCTTTCACGTCATTGTGAAGTGAGAGCAATTATTGTCGACGATCCTATTGAGCATACACTGCCTCAAACTCGCTCCATTCAACGGGTAAGCGTTTCCGATGGCATTAACCAACAACGATGGCTATTAGGTGACAGAAAAGAAGAAGATACCTATCAACGTTGGCGTGAACAACAAAACAGTGCAATGGAACAATCGCTTAAACAAGCAAATATTTCTCGTTACCATATTTCTGCGGGACTGCCTCTTGATACCCAAATTCAAGGCATGCAACAGGAGCGCTTTTGATGCAATCAGCCCAAGGTATGTCGCAAACCGATCCTCTTGCACAGCTTAAAGATATACACGTTCCTAACAATGTAGACATCTGGCCTCTGGACTGGGGCTGGTGGTGCTTAATTGCGTTATTTTTAGCAGGCACAATAAGTCTCATTATTTATCTTGTTAAAAAGCGTAAATTCAACAAGCCTCGTCGCGATGCACTAAAACTGCTTGGAAGTATCTCATCTTTAGATGAAAACTGGCCTATGCAAATCAATAGTGTACTAAAACGTACCGCCGTGACCTATTTCAAACCACAAGAAGTAGCAGGGCTTTATGGGAACAGTTGGCATGATTTTCTATTGAATACGCTGCCAGAAAGACGCAAAAATACTATGAGCGACTCACTATCAACGCTGCATTCGCAGCAGTACGCGCCCAAATGTGATAACAAGCATTTTAACGAATGTAGTAAAGCAGCAATTGCGTGGGTGAAACACTTTAACGTCACCTCGCCTTCTAATAATAAGAGATTGCGCGCTTCACAGCAGCCATCATCGTTTGAACAGCAAAAAGGTAAGGAGGCAACCCATGCTTGAGTTCGCATGGTGGTGGGCTTTGTTCCTACTTCCCCTTCCTATACTGGTTCGATATTTAGTGCCCGCGAAACCCCAGCACGTAATGGCTGCCCTACAAGTGCCTGCTTTAAGGCCGGGTATTCAAGACACTCCCTCACCGCTTAAAAGCAGCAAAATCCCGGTGGTTATTGCATCGCTAATTTGGCTCTGCGTGGTAATTGCAGCGGCACGCCCTCAATGGTTGGGAGAGCCCATAAGCATTCCGAGTGAAGGCAGAGAGATGATGTTGGCGGTAGATTTATCCGGCAGTATGAAAATTGATGACATGGAGTTAAATGGCAGGCAAGTGAATCGACTGACCATGACAAAGTCTGTGCTGTACGATTTTATCCAGCGCCGCGTGGGTGACCGTTTAGGCTTAATATTGTTTGCCGATACAGCCTACCTTCAAGCGCCACTCACTTATGACAGAGATACAGTTTCGACTTTACTTAGCGAATCTGTGATTGGTTTGGTGGGAGAGCAAACCGCTATTGGCGATGCTATTGGTTTGGCTGTAAAACGATTTGATGAAAAAGAAGAGTCAAACAATGTACTTATTTTGCTTACCGATGGACAAAACACCGCTGGTTTTATTACTCCTGAGCAAGCAAAAGAGTTGGCGGTAAATAAAAAAGTGAAGGTTTACACCATTGGCGTAGGCGCAGATAAAATGCTTATTCAAAGTTTCTTTGGTAGCCGACAGGTGAACCCCTCGCAGGAGTTAGATGAAGACATGCTTAGTGACCTTGCTACCTCTACAGGCGGGCAATACTTCCGCGCTAGAGATGTAAATGAATTAGAAGCCATTTACGCAAAGTTAGATGCATTAGAACCTATACAGGGTGAAGCACGCAAAATGCGGCCACTTACCGCTCTTTTCTACTTTCCATTGGCGGTAGCCTTAGCTTTATCTACCTTATGGGCATTAGTAATGATTGGAAGTACATTGATTAAATCACTGTCACGCACACCTCTTTCATCAAGCGATAAAAAGGAAAGTGTGTAATGGAAGACTTTATTAACAATGTCCATTTTTTGCGACCCGAGTGGTTTATAGCACTTATTCCCGCGCTTATACTCTATATAGCTCTTAAGCGAAATACGTCGAAAAAGTCGGGCTGGCAGTCGGTTATACCCTCACATTTATACCAGCATATGGTGATAGGGAAATTTACGAAAGGGCAGAAGCCCCCATTCTGGCTGCTTGCATTAGGATGGTTGCTAGCGGTTGTTGCCTTAGCAGGCCCAACATGGGAACGCCTCCCCCAACCGGTTTATCAACTGAAAATGGGCCATGTCATCGTGATGGACATGTCTCTGTCGATGCGTGCTACCGACATTACCCCAGATAGACTTACCCGTGCAAAATACAAAGCCATCGATCTTGTAAATCAAATAGGCGAAGGCGAAATGGGTTTAGTGGCTTATGCGGGAGACGCGTTTGTAGTGAGTCCACTCACTCAAGATGCAGCCAATATCACTACCCTGCTTCCAAGTCTATCGCCTGAAATCATGCCCGTTCCTGGTAGCGACCCTTTGTTAGGTATTGAAACCGCAGCTGAGTTATTAACGAACGCTGGCTACGGTAAAGGTATGATCTACTGGATAACCGATGGCGTTGACTTTCGCCAGCAACAAGAACTACAAGAATACGTGGCCGAATTACCTTTCACCTTAAATGCGCTGGCGGTAGGAACAGATGACGGAGCTCCTATTAGGCAGATAACAGGTGAATTACTTAAAGACAGAAGTGGCGCTATTGTGATCCCTAAACTTAATAGCAGTGCAGTCAATGCCGTTGTAAGAGCTAGCGGCGGTAAATTTAGTGAAATCACCACTAATGATAACGATATTACTTCACTCGCTTCCTTGTCGTTACTTGATAGAGACGGCGAATCTGAGGAAGGTGCGAGTGATACCGAAGGCGACCAATGGCGCGAATTTGGCCCCTATCTATTATTGGGTTTACTTCCCTTAATAGCCCTTGGGTTTCGGCGAGGTTTAGTGTTTGCAGTCATAGCAGCCATCTACATGCCGATGAGCAGTGAATCTGTGATGGCGCAATCTGTCGCCCAAGAACCGCCGTCAGAGAATTCGACGTCCTCGTCAGTGTCGTGGTGGGAAAAACCTTTTTTAAATGCCAATCAAGAAGGGTTAGCAAACTACGCTGATAACGCATTTGATGAAGCCGCCTCTACTTTTGAAGACCCTGCGTGGCAAGGCGCGGCACATTACAAAGCCGGCGACTACGAACAGGCACTTGCCGCTTATCAACAACAAGGCGGTATTGAAGGTTTGTACAACCAAGGCAATGCATTGGCTCGCCTGGGCAAGCTAGATGAGGCCATCGCCAAATATGATGAAGTGCTATCACTAGATGCTAATTATCAAGATGCTGCAGAAAATAAAGCGTTATTGGAACAGTTGAAGCAGCAACAAGAAGAACAAGAACAGCAAAATCAAGAAAATCAGCAATCGAATGAGGGTGACAACCAACAAGATTCTGGCGAAGGTGAAAATCAAGAAGGTAGCGACGATAATAGCCAAGATAGCCAAAGTAATGATGGTTCAAACAGTGAAGACTCATCTGAAGAAAATGGCGAGCAGAACGCGTCTGATAATCAAAATGCTAGTGATGAAAGTGATAGCCAAAATGACCCCCAATCTTCACAAAATGAAGGGGGTGAACAAGATGATAGTCAGAACCAAAATGAGTCGGACGCGCAAGATGGTGCCAACGGTGAAGAAAACGACAAAGAAGACTCAGGCACCCCACAAAATACTGGAAATGAAGAAGGTACAGATGAAACCCAGCAAGAAACCGATGCAGCCATGGCCCAAGCTGGTGAGATGACAGATGCTGAAAAAGAACAACAGCAACGTCTTGAAAATTTAATGCGCAGAGTACCAGATGACCCCGCGTTCTTATTAAAACGAAAAATGCAATTAGAAGCGCAGAAGCGCCAAAGACAACGCATGCCTTCAAATCGGAGTGATTGGTAGATGAAAGCAATTTTATTCACTACAACCCTTTTCTTACTTTTACGCAGCATGGTTGTGCTGGCAGATGTGACTTCGGTTGAAGCCACTATCGATAAAAATCCGGTTATGCTTGATGAGGCTATTCGGTTAACCGTTGTGGCAAATGGCGGCGCAGACCGTGAGTCTTTTGATAGCTCAATATTACTAAAAGACTTCGTTGTTGGTAGAACGTCGGTAAGCAGTCAAACATCTATTGTGAACTTCGACACCAAGAAAACCACTACCTGGACTACCACCTTGTTTCCGCGTAAAGAAGGTACCTTTACCATTCCGGCTATTAACATAGAAGGCAAACAATCTGCGCCTATGTCGGTGAGTGTTATTCCTGTTCAACAGTCTGATAATGTCGCGCGCGATTACTTTGTGACTACCGATATTGATTTAAAAGAAGCCTATTTAAACCAACAGCTTTTCTACACCATAAAACTGCATTTGGCGACGAATATTGAGCGCGGGAGTTTGCAATCACCCACCATGCAAAACGCCGAAATAAAGCAGTTAGGTGATGACAAACAATATACCGACATTGTAAATGGTAGACGTTACCAAATTATCGAACGCCAGTTTGCCATTGTGCCCCAAGCTTCAGGTGAATTTACCATTAGAGGGCCAGTTTTTACTGCAGAAGTGGCTGCCGCTAATACTAATCAGCGTTTTGGATTGTTCAACCGAACTCAGCAAGTTAACCGTGTTGGACCCGATATTACGGTAAATATTAAACCGATCCCCGCGGGTATTGATTACCCCTGGTTGCCATCTGAAATGGCACGGGTTGATGAAGAATGGCCCCAAGGTGATGCCTTTGTAGTCGGCGAGCCGATCACTCGCGTGGTCACGCTTACGGCACTAGGTGTAGTGGAAGAACAGTTACCAGAAATACCAGAGTTTTATCCTCCTCACTTTAAGTTGTATCCAGATCAATCCTCTACTACCACGGTAGAAAAAGACAGTACGCTGATTGCACAACGTAAAAGTTCACTGGCGGTGATCCCAACTCAAGCAGGTAGCTTTGTATTACCGGAAGTCACTATTCCTTGGTTTAATACCTTAACCGAACAGACAGAGTATGCGACTATCCCGGCCCGCACAGTCACCGTTCAGCCAGCCAACGTTCAACCAGATGCTGGTGCAACGTCACCTTCTATGCCTACACAGTCAGGTTTCGATAATCAATCGGCTAGTAACGCAACCTCAATGCCAGCTAATCAAGCTGGCCAAACTGAAAGTGATAGCGGGCTAAATAGTGAATCACAAAATTCAGTAGCCAATAATGGCGAAGCGCAAACTCCCCATTACTTAACTTGGCTATTTGCAGCCCTCTGGGTGATCACGGCTATCGCTTGGATAGCGACTTATCTAATGCAAAGAAAGCAAAAGCCAGATTATACGGCCACTTCCGCTAATACTTTTTCAGCAGCGAATTCAGGTGATGAAGCGGCGGCATTTAAGTCGTTAATGGCGTCAGTAAAAGCGAGTAATACATCGGCAATTGCACCAGCATTGCAAACCTGGTTGAAGTGTTTATATCCTAATCAAAGAGGGTTTATAAATCCATCCGACCACGGTGCAACTAGTGAGATTCAGCCTCATTTAAATGCATTGCAGCAAACGCGGTTTAGTCAGTCGAAAGGCGATTGGAAACCAGAATCGATGCAAAGTGCGATTAAAAACGCCAGAGATACTTGGTTAAAAAACAAGAAGTCTGGTAAAAATACCTTAACTAATTTGTACCCCTCTACCTAGATACTGCGCAAAGGAAAGGCGCTTTACTTGGACTGCTAGGCACGAGTGGCTTATCAATAAGCATTAACTCGTGCTAGGGGTACGAATTTAAAGAGAAAGCTAAAAAATAGACGGTAGCAATACTACCGCGACCACCTAACCAGGAGAACTCATGAAAGCACCACTGTTATCGTTATCCCCCATTGCTATTGCAATGCTTGGGCTAATGGCTTGTTCACCCGCATCAGAAACGAGCCAAACCGCCAAGCAACCGGCCCCAGCAATAGAAACTGAAACTCAAACTGACTCCGCACGGGTTAATGCTTTTTTTGAGCGTACTTTCGAAGAAGACCTTAAAAGCTCGCCTATGTTTCAAAGCTATTTAGGCATTAAGTGGGACTACGACAAGTGGAATGATGTTTCTGAGGAGCAAAAAGAAAAGAACATTGCTAAGGCCAAAAACCGCCTTGAAACTATTGAAAGTTTCGATACGACTAAGCTGAACGAGCAAGAAAAATTAAGCCTTCGTTTGTATAAATTAGGTATTGAAAGAGATTTAGCTAACGACGAGTTTCGTCATCATAGCTATGTCGTACACCAATTTCGTGCCGCGCATACTCAAGTCCCTAGTTTCCTTATCAATATACACAGCGTAAAAAGCAAAGAAGACGCCCAAGCTTATATAAGCCGTTTAGACAATGTGAGCGAGTATTTCAAACAAGTCATTAGTCAGATGAAGCTACGTGAGCAAGCTGGCGTATTTCCCCCTGCTTGGGCTTATGATCAGATGATTGCTGCATCACAGAACGTGGTGACAGGCGCCCCTTTTGATACCAGCGATACGCCTTCCACTATTTGGGAAGACTTTAATGCCAAGGTTGATAACCTTGAGCTTGATGATGTAGAGAAAACAACCTTGTTGGGTGAAGCAAAAGCTGCGCTAGTTACTTCTGTTATGCCGGCTTACAAAGACTTTATTCAAGAATTAGAACATCAAAAAACCATTACCCCTGAAGGTGATGGTGTATGGCGCTTGCCTGATGGCGATAAATGGTATCAGAACCGCTTAAACTGGTTTACTACCACTGATTTAACCGCCGATGAAGTGCATCAGATAGGCCTTGAGAATGTTGAGCGTATTCATACAGCTATGCGCGATATTATGAAAAAGGTGGAATTTGAAGGCACGTTGCAAGAGTTCTTCGTATTTATGCGTGAAGATGAACAATTTTATCTTCCTGCCACTGAGGCCGGACGTCAGCAATATTTAGATGACGCAACGAAAGCCATTGACGATATGCGCGAAGCACTACCAGATTACTTTGGCATTCTTCCTAAAGCCCCTATGGTGGTTAAACGTGTTGAAGCGTTCCGTGAGCAATCAGCCGGTAAGGCGTTTTACCAAAGCCCTGCGCAAGATGGCAGCCGCCCAGGCACTTATTACGCAAACCTTTACGACATGAGCGCAATGCCAACCTATCAACTAGAAGCATTGGCGTACCATGAAGGTATTCCAGGTCACCATATGCAACGCGCAATAGCACAAGAGCTTGAGGGTGTGCCTCAGTTCCAAAAATTCTTAAGCTTTACAGCCTACACCGAAGGTTGGGGGCTTTATTCCGAAGAGCTTGCTAAAGATATGGGCTTCTACCAAGACCCTTACTCTGACTTTGGCCGCCTTGCGATGGAATTATGGCGTGCATGCCGACTGGTTGTTGATACCGGTATTCATGCTAAAAAGTGGAGTCGCGAAGAAGCGGTAACTTACTTAGTTGAAAATACGCCTAACCCACAATACGATGCACAAAAAGCGATTGAGCGCTATATCGCCATGCCGGGTCAAGCAACAGCCTACATGATTGGTAAGCTCAAAATCATGGAGCTTAGAGAAAAAGCAATGACTGAGCTAGGTGATAATTTCGACTGGGCCGGTTTCCATGATGAAGTACTTAAACATGGCCCTGTTCCGCTTTCAATTTTAGAAGAAAATATCAACAATTGGATAGCCAGTAAAAAAGTTAGCTAGTTGTGTATTTCAAAATTAAACGGGTTCTAACATTAGACGCGTTTGTTATTAAATCCGCTTTCTACGCAATTTAATAACCTCTAGCAATGAAACTTAAAGCAGCCTTAAGGATAACCTTCCGGCTGCTTTTTTGTGTCATAATTAACAAAATTAAAAAAATGTGGGATTTTTTATGTTTGCACGAAATAGATCTGGAAGCAGTCAGGTCTTATCCAACATGAAAGCAAAACACAAACGATACGAAGCGCTCGTCAATGCGTTTCACGCAGATATATTTCGCTATGCATACTGGCTGGTTAAAGACCGCTCGGTTGCGGAAGATATTGTGCAAGAAACCTTTTTAAGAGCATGGCGCTCACTCGACTCACTCAACGATGAAAAAGCGGCCAAGTCATGGTTAATTACCATACTGCGCCGTGAAAATGCTCGTCGTTTCGAACGTAAGCAATTCGATACTGTCGATATTGATGATGTGTCGGTGCATGATGAAACCCAAGATGCAGAAGTCGATGTACAAGACAGAGAACTGCATCGTCTATTAGGCGGGTTAAGCGACGAATACCGAGAGCCCCTTGTATTACAACTTATATTTGGGTTTAGCGGTGATGAAATATCACAGCAACTGAATTTAAATAAAAATACTGTAATGACACGATTATTTCGAGCAAGAAACCAATTGAGAGAGGCGTTAGAAAGGCAAAATGAACAGAGAGGTCAGGCAAATGGATGAATTAGAATTTAGGCGTCGAATTTACGCCGATCCAGAAACCACTGACAGTGATGTTATCGCCGCAGCGAAAGCTGATGAAAGCAAGCGCAAGTTCTGGAACGAACAAAAGCAATTCGATAAGCAGTTAAAACAAGCTGTAAAAGTAGATGTGTCTGAAGATTTAAAGCACAAACTTATTTGGCAGCAATCGGCGAACGAATTTGCAATCTACCAGAAGCGAAGTCGCTGGTATGTGGCTATGGCCGCAAGTATTGCCTTTACGGTGGGAATAGGCTTTACCATGTGGTATCACCAACCTGTAAGTATTGGGGGGCAAGCTCTCGCGCACATGCAATACGCAGAGACTGAGCGAGCACATACGTTATTACCTGTAGATTTAGAGCAAGTTAATGCAAAATTAGCCAGCTTTGGTGGCACCTTCACAGACATGATTGGTGATGTTGAAGTGGTAAACTACTGTCACTTGAGCACAGTGAGAAGTTTGCACCTTATTGTTGATACCCCACAAGGCAAGATGTCAGTGTTTATCGTACCCGAGCGAGGTGATGTAAGAGTACCGGCTGAGTTTGAAGACAAGCAATACCATGGCGAAAGCATAAAAATGCAGCATGCAAATATTATGGTAGTGGGTAATAAAGGCGCCGATTTAACTGAAATGAAAAAGGCCGTTGCCGACAGAATTCACTTTTCTGCTTAGCGTATGCTATACCAAAACAGCGGTGTCAGCTTATTTTAAATAGCGTTACACCACGATTTAGATTTACAATTTATAATCGGCCCTCGCGGCCGATTTTTTATACTAATGTATAAGATAAAATAGCGTTGCTATCGAGTAGGAATATTTAAACACTGCATAGTTTACTTTATACTATCGTCTAATAAAAATAACATCTGGTTTCGTTTTCGCTGTCTTGGTTTCACTCTTGCGGTAATAAGAAAACGCGTATTCCCCTATGAATAAATGCTTTAGCTGTGCTGTTCCCCCCTTTTGTTACTATTTTTTCAGAAAGCCCTTACCTATCTTTTTGCGTTACTAATTACCCTTACGTCAGTGAATGCGGTTGCTAACAACGTATTAAGCGAAGAAGAAAAATTTCGTCAATTAGGCAACCTCGTTAACACCATCATGTACATGTGGAATAGCCCTTCTGGTTTGAGTGACGATGAGATTACAAAATTAATCTTAGCTAGCGAAATTCAGCAGGATTCATCAGAGATTGGCAAGGTAATCAAAACTGTTCTTTATCACTTAGATGGTTCTTTATCGACATCGGATTCAAAAATCCCCCTAGATTTGGCTGAGGAAGCATCGCCAGCTGATTGGGCGTACCTTAAGAATATTAATGTAAGCCGGTATATTGCTTTAAAAGCGGTCTTTATTATGTATAAAACTGCGAATGCTCATTTAGATACTGGTGAACGTCTAGAGTACAGTATTCCCCTACTCTATTCGCTTAAACAAGAAGCCTTAAAAACTTCGGATCATCACGCAGCCGCCATAGCGAGTATTTGGCTTGCTATGGAATACTCGGAAATAAATCAAATGAAAGCGGTTGTGGAAATCGAATATGCACTACCTTTCTTAAAACATATTGACTTAGAGAACGGCCTAGAGACTTCACTTAATAAAAGAATGGCGCACTCATGGCTCGCCGATGCCTATACCACCCTTAATGACTACAGTCGCGCTGTCACTCATCAGCAATTTGTCATAGAAGATAGCAAGGAACACGACATTGCTACGTCATATGTCTATGTTGGAGTAATCAATAGTCTAAACCACTTACAGCGATTCGATGATGCTTTCACATTGGTGGATGAGGCTGAACAAGTTTCTATAAAAAACAAAGTGCTCCACAAACTCTATTCAGTTTATGGTTGAAAGTAAGTGTTTTTTTACACCGAGATGAGCCGAACGATCGAGAGCAAATAATAGCGTTAACTGAGAATTTGTCTCACTTTGAAGGCATTGCTCTTCCAACCAATATGAACCTATTACCCGTACTTTCCGCACTCAAGACAACTTATTTAGCACTTGAAGGCAGTGACGCTGAATTTAAAAAGGCGATGGACACGTTAACTTCGGATTTTAACTCACAAGCCAAGCACTCTTCTTACAGCACATCTATTTTGTTGAGTAAGCATGCTCATCTTAGCGACCTATATAGATTAAGAGGTGATTTTAAGAATGCTCTTCTCCACCAACATGAATACGATTTTATTAGAAGCCAACCAAATGGATCATATGCCCAATTGGATGAGTTAAACATCGATTCACCGTTGCAACGAGACATCACCATTAACAAGTTGCAAGAAATGGCACGACTAAAAGACAAACAAACCTTAAAGTTAAAAGCGGAGCGATTCCAAGCCCTCACTTTTGCGTTAGCTGCCCTGATGTCGACGTTTTTACTTTTCTGGTTTTGGCGTGAACAGCGTTCGCGTGCTCAAGCCAGTGAAATTGACGAGCTAACAGGCGCTCTTTTTCGACGTGCTATGTTTAAAGAAATCGCAAAACCTATGTCCAACAAAATTGCATCCTGTTTAGTGCTCATCGACCTAGACCACTTTAAACAGGTCAATGACAGATATGGTCATGTGGTTGGGGATGAAGTACTAACAAAATTTGGGCAAGTTGTTCGCCAGCGTATTAGAAAGACAGATAAGTTCTGCCGCTATGGCGGTGAAGAGTTTTTGTTATATTTGCACGATACAACAGAAGAAAACGCGAATGCCTTGCTTGAAAACATAAAGAAATCGTTAGAGAGCAATAAGAATTGGTCAGCAACTGACTCTACATTTAGTGCTAGCTTTTCTGCCGGCGTCATTCAGGTAAAAGGCGAGCGTAATATCAATAAGATTATTAAGGCATGCGACAATTTACTCTATCGCGCTAAAAGTACCGGCAGAGGTAAGATAGAAACCATGTCGTTCCCCGCTTATTTGAATGAAAACATATAAAATCAACGTCCATTTCGGCCTTGATAGGTTTCTACATTTAGAAAACTTTATTGGGGTTTGCACGTATCCACATATGCAAGGTTAATGACTTACGTAGAGAGTCTTTGCTATTGATGGTAGCATTGCATGAAAAAACATAGGGAATTTATATGGCTACGGGTACGATCATTTCATTGGGACTCTATTTTGCTGTCATGCTGGGTATCGGTCTTTTCGCTTACCGCCAAACAGATACTAATGTAGAAGGTTACATGTTAGGTGGCCGGCAACTCGGTCCAGCCGTCACTGCATTATCAGCCGGTGCATCAGATATGAGCGGGTGGATGCTCATGGGCCTTCCCGGAGCAATGTATGTTTCAGGCCTTTCCGCGGCGTGGATTGCCGTTGGTCTTGTACTAGGCGCATTAGCTAATTACATCTTGGTTGCACCTCGTCTAAGGGTTTATACCGAGGTTGCGAATAACTCTATTACTCTTCCTGATTATTTTGAAAACCGCTTTGCTGACAACTCTCGATTACTTCGTGTTATTGCCTCGGTTGTTATTGTTATTTTTTTTACCCTTTATACCTCTTCAGGGGTAGTCGCGGGTGGAAAGCTATTTGAGACCTCATTCGGTCTTTCCTACGAAACCGGTTTGTATGTTACCGCAGGCGTAGTGGTTGCTTACACACTGGTAGGTGGCTTTATGGCAGTCAGTATGACTGACTTCGTGCAAGGCTGTATTATGTTTATATCACTAATACTTGTGCCAGCAGTGGTCATCACTGAATTAGGTGGTATAGGCGCTTCTATTGATGCACTTGATACTATTAACCCTGCCCTATTCAATGCTTTTATGGATGCATCTACCAATGAGGCTATCTCGGTAATCGGTATCATATCTTTGATGTCTTGGGGTGTTGGTTATTTCGGACAGCCACATATTATTGTACGTTTTATGGCAATTCGCTCTGTAGAAGATATTCCAACGGCACGAAGAATTGGCATGAGTTGGATGATAGTTTCTATTATTGGCGCGCTAATGACAGGCTTGTTTGGCCTAGCCTATGTGACGGGCAATGGGAACAATATTGACCCTGAAACTGTCTTTATTTACTTATCTCAAATCCTCTTCCACCCACTAATTGGTGGCTTCTTGCTAGCAGCTATTCTCGCTGCCATCATGAGTACTATTTCATCTCAGCTGTTAGTAACATCAAGTTCATTAACTAACGATTTTTACCAGACTTTTGTTCGACGTGATGCGTCTGATAAGGAATTGGTCATTGCCGGTCGCGTTAGCGTGGTGGCGGTCGCCCTTGTTGCAATCTTCTTAGCTTACGACAGAGACAGCAGTATTCTTGATTTAGTGAGTAATGCGTGGGCTGGTTTCGGTGCGGCATTTGGTCCACTGGTATTGTTCAGCTTGTTCAAGCGTGAAATGACCCGTCGTGCTGCTCTCGGCGGCATGATTGTGGGTGCAGTAACTGTATTACTCTGGATTTATCTGCCAATCACTATTGACGGCGAATCGTTAGGAAGCTGGATGTATGAGATTGTTCCAGGGTTCATCCTATCTAGTCTGACCATTATAATATTGAGCAAATCAGGTACGCCTCGAGAAGGGGTGCTTGAAACCTTCGATGCGTTTCAAAAGAAACTTGAATCACATAGATAGTCGATAGGAAATTATATAAAGCCCCGTTTTACGGGGCTTTTTTGTAGGTTTCACCCGTTAACAATTGCACTATTTTCTGACAATTAGAGTATGTAACACCGGCGACCTTTGACTGAAAATTCGGCGCTTATGCCAAAATTGTATGACAGTTTTATTTCTTGGAATAAGGCAGCTATTTTAAATAGCTAAATCGCATACTACATTAGTAAATAAATGTGTTATTGTTCTATGCATAAAAATAACTCGTATATAACTTAATCTTATATAACATAAATCGGACTCGAAAATGACTGCAAGTATCCCGTCTGTTACGCATCTGAAACAACTCGAAGCCGAGAGTATTCAAATTTTCCGTGAAGTTGCTGCGGAATTTGATAATCCGGTCATGCTTTATTCTGTTGGAAAAGACTCTTCGGTGTTGTTGCATTTAGCGCGCAAAGCTTTTGCCCCTGGTAAAATTCCATTTCCATTGCTTCACGTAGACACTACGTGGAAATTCCAGGAAATGATTGAGTTTCGTGACCAGCAAGCCAAGAAACATGGTTTCGATTTGCTAGTACACATTAATGAAGAAGGTGTTGAACAAGGCGTAGGCCCGTTCTCACATGGTTCAGCAAAGCACACTGATATCATGAAAACTGCTGCACTTAAGCAAGCATTAAACAAATATAAGTTTGATGCTGCCTTTGGTGGTGCACGTCGTGACGAAGAGAAATCTCGTGCGAAAGAGCGTGTTTACTCATTTCGTGATAGCAACCACCGTTGGGATCCTAAAAACCAACGTCCTGAGCTTTGGAACATCTACAACTCTCAAGTTAACCCAGGTGAAAGCATTCGTGTATTCCCTATGTCTAACTGGACTGAGCTTGATATCTGGCAGTACATTTACCTAGAAAACATCGACATTCCTCAGCTTTACTTATCGAAGCCTCGCCCTGTTGTAGAGCGTGATGGTGTATTGATTATGGTTGATGACGAACGTATGCCAATGAACGAAGGCGAAACGCCTGAAATGCGTTCAGTACGTTTCCGTACGCTAGGTTGCTACCCACTAACGGGTGCTGTTGAATCTACTGCGGCTACCTTGCCAGAAGTTATTCAAGAAATGCTACTGACTAAAACCTCTGAGCGTCAAGGCCGCGTGATCGATCACGATAGCTCTGGCTCTATGGAGAAGAAGAAAATGGAAGGGTATTTCTAATGGCCACCGACAACGTTGTTTGGCACAAGCATGAGGTGAATAAAACCACCCGCGCTGCAAAGCTGAATCAATCGCCTCGCGTGTTCTGGCTTACCGGCCTAAGTGGTTCTGGTAAGTCTACTCTGGCCAACTTGCTTGAGAAGAAGCTTCACGAGCAAGCTAAGCACACTTACCTATTAGATGGTGACAATGTGCGTCATGGCTTATGTGGCGACTTGGGCTTTAGCGATAAAGACCGTGTAGAAAACATTCGCAGAATCAGTGAAGTAGCAAAACTATTTGTCGATTCTGGCACGCTGGTATTAACAGCGTTCATCTCTCCTTTTAAAGCGGATCGCGACTATTGCCGTGGTCTTTTAGAAGACGGTGAGTTCGTTGAAGTGTTTATCGACACACCTATCGAAGTGTGTGAAAAGCGCGACCCGAAAGGGCTTTATAAAAAAGCGCGTAGCGGTGAGATTAAAGATTTCACTGGTATCGACTCTGCTTATGAAGCACCGGAAAAGCCTGAGATACATTTAACGTATCAAGATGAACCTGCAGAGCAAACTGCTGAACGCTTATATGCGTTACTGCAAGAAAAAGGACTTGTGTAATGGCCCAGGCTAATACAATGACTAATACACTGGCACAAACCATTCTTCGCATTGCTAAAGAAGCAGGCGATAAGATAATGGCGATTTACGATAAAGATTTCGCTATTTACGAAAAACAAGATACCAGCCCGCTAACCGAAGCTGACTTAGCGGCGCACAACGTAATTGTTGATGCCCTTGGAAAAGAATCTGACCTTCCTATTTTATCGGAAGAATCGGCAGACATTTCATGGGATGAGCGCAAACAATGGCAGTCTTATTGGCTTGTTGATCCGCTTGACGGCACGAAAGAATTCATTAAAAAGAATGGTGAATTTACAGTGAACATCGCGTTAATTGAAGACGGCAAACCTACCATGGGTGTGGTGTACGCACCGGCACTTAACAAAAGCTATGTAGGTATTGTAGGTGAAGGCGCATGGACTGAAGTAGACGGCGAATTTACTGCTATTTCTGCACGCAAGCACGATGGTGCTGAAGTATGGAAAATAGTAGGTAGCCGCTCTCACCAAAGCCCTGAAATTCAAAATTTACTGTCTCAACTAGAGGGTGAAACTGAATTAGTGGCCATGGGTAGTTCATTAAAGTTATGCCTAGTGGCTGAAGGTGAAGCTCACCTTTATCCTCGCTTAGGCCCAACATCTGAGTGGGACACAGGCGCAGCCCATGCTGTAGCCCTAGCCGCAGGTGCCAATGTAACTGTGCTAGACCCGAACGATCCGTTAAATGACAACGCCGACGCTCTTACTTACAACCAAAAAGAGTCTGTGTTAAACCCCTTTTTCCTTGTGAGCGCATAACATGAACAACGAAAACAATTTATTAAAGCAAGACATACTGTCTTACCTTGAGCAACACGAACAAAAAGACATGCTACGTTTCCTTACATGTGGAAGTGTAGATGACGGTAAAAGTACCCTAATCGGTCGCCTACTTCATGACTCAAAAATGATTTATGAAGACCAACTTGCTGCCATTACTAAAGACAGCAAAAAGTCAGGTACGACTGGCGAGAAAGTCGATTTAGCCTTATTGGTTGATGGCCTTCAGTCAGAACGTGAGCAAGGTATTACGATTGACGTAGCGTACCGCTACTTCTCTACTGATAAGCGTAAGTTTATTATTGCTGATACTCCAGGACATGAGCAGTACACACGTAACATGGTAACTGGCGCATCTACATGCGACCTTGCCATCATACTTGTTGACGCCCGTGGCGGTGTAAAAGTACAGACTAAGCGTCACTCATTCCTAGTATCTTTGTTAGGTATTAAGCACGTTATTGTTGCTATCAACAAAATGGACTTGATGGATTACTCTGAAGAAGTGTACAACCAGATCAAGCAAGACTATCTGAAGTTTTCAGAGCAATTGGATATTCCAGATATTCAATTCGTACCACTTTCTGCACTTGAAGGTGATAACGTAGTAAACGTGAGCGAACACACACCATGGTTCGATGGTATTCCGCTTATGCAGATGCTAGAGAACACAAAAATTGGTGAAGACGATAATCATGATGATTTCCGTTTCCCTGTTCAATACGTTAACCGCCCTAACCTAGATTTTCGTGGGTTTGCCGGTACGGTGGTATCTGGTCAAATTGAACCAGGCGACGAAGTAACTGCTCTTCCTTCTGGAAAAACGTCGAAAGTAAAATCGATTGTGACTTTTGAAGGCGACCAAGAGCGTGCTTATGTACCTCAAGCGGTTACCCTTACACTGGAAGATGAAATTGATATTTCACGTGGCGACATGATTGTTAAATCAGGTAACTTGCCACTACTTTCTACCCAATTTAAAACACATTTGGTATGGATGGACGAAGAGCCACTTATGCCAAACAAGCAGTTCTTGTTTAAGTTTGCGACCAAGTCAACGACAGGTGTTGTGTCTCATATCGATAACCAAATTGATGTGAACACCCTTGAAGAAAAAGACGCGATGCACCTTAACTTGAATGAAATTGGTGTGGTAGATGTGAAATTTACCCAAACCGTAGCGTGCGACCCGTACAAGCGTAATCGCCCTACTGGTTCTTTCATCGTTATTGATCGCATGACTAACAGTACAGTTGGTGCAGGTATGATCATTGATGAACTTGCTAAAGATGCACAACACGCTTCTCCAGACTTCTCAGAGTTTGAATTAGAGTTTAATGCACTAGTACGTAAGCACTTCCCTCATTGGAGCGCTGTGGACATTAGCAAGCTGTAAAAGCAGGACTGGAAAATATATGGATATTAACCAGTTTATCGTGCTGGCGATTTTCGCCAGCACGATTTTTGCGCTGATTTTTTCAAATCAGCGCCCGTCTACTGTTTTTTCAGGCGCCGTGTTATTACTATTGGTATCTCAGCAGTTGTCGCTTGACGACATTTTGCTGAACTTAACCAACAAAGGGTTAATAACCCTTGTCTTGCTACTGCTAGTCAGCAGTGCAATTGATAAAACTGCGTTAATAAAGCGTATTGGTAGAAAGCTAGTGAGTACGAGCTTCTCTAAATCATATTGGAAATTGTTTTCACTCACCTTCATTTCTTCAGCGCTATTAAACAATACGGCTATTGTGGCCAGCCTTATAGGCCCTATTAAGCAGAATCAATATCACCCTGCTTCGCGCTTACTTATTCCGCTTTCCTATGCCGCCATACTCGGTGGAACAGTCACCCTAATTGGTACCTCCACCAACTTAATTGTAGATAGTTTCTTGCAAGAGCATGGTCATCCTGGGTTTAACTTTTTTGACTTCACGCTATATGGGCTAGTAGCCGGTTTAAGCTGCGGCGTACTGATGTTTGTGCTTACACCATTACTACCTAATATTGCGAACAAGAATGACAACTACCAAGAGTACATGGTAGAAGCGAAAGTAAATTCGGGTTCAGAACTCATTGGTAAAACCGTTGAGCAAAACCACCTTCGTAACTTACCTGAATTATTTTTGGTTGAAGTGGTTCGTGACGGGAACCTTATTTCTCCCGTTGGCCCCGACTTAGTGATTGCTGAAAACGATAAACTTATCTTTACCGGCAATGTGCAAAAGCTTGATAACTTAAGCCACATAAAAGGGTTAACTACTTTTGCCGAAACCGATGGAATTTTGCGTGAAAGCTTAACGGAAGTGGTGGTAGCAAACCGCGCTCAAATTATTGGACAAACCATAAAAAACCTCGGTTTTAGGGCTTTGTTCGATTCAGCCGTAGTGGCTATTCGCCGTGATGGCGAGCAGCTATCAGGCAAGCTCGGTGAAATAAAACTTAAAGCAGGTGATTTTCTATTGCTTGCCGCTGGCCCAGATTTCAATACGCGACAAAATTTAAGTAAGAACTTCTTTATATTGTCTGAGCAAAAAATCTCTCGCCCGCTTACCAACCGACAGGAATGGATAACCCTTGGCGGTTTCCTTACCGTTGTGACATTAGCCGCGGCAGATATTATTTCACTCGCAATCGGGCTGTTGTTTTTGGCGGCCGTATTGATTGGCTCTAAGGTAACCAACAACGGTGAGATGAAGCGTAATTTACCGCTGAACCTTATTATTGTTATTGTTGGAGCATTAAGCTTAGCCACCTCATTAGAGTCGTCGGGCGTTATTGCCATTTCTACTGCGCAATTGATTCCCTACTTGGCCGACACCAATTGGTTTATTGCGTTAATTGTAGTGTATTTTACTACCCTACTATTAACCGAATTTGTGACCAACAACGCAGCAGCGGCGCTCATGTTCCCCTTCGCATATGGGCTGGTTGAAATAATAGGCGCACCGCTTATGCCATTCGCCTTAGCGGTTGCCTTTGCGGCAAGTGCTAGCTTTATTTCGCCGTTTGGATATCAAACGAACTTATTGGTGTTTAATGCGGCTAATTATAAATTTAGCCACTTTATACGAATAGGGCTACCTATCTCGTTACTTTATAGCGCTATCGTACTCTGCTTATTGAACTTAACGTATTTAAGTCAGTAACGATAAACCGCTATTACTAAGTAGTAGCTATCCAATAGATGACGTTATCAAAAGGCCAGTATGTAATACTGGCCTTTTTACGTTTGTGGCATTGCTGTAAGTACAGTTAAGTTCCTCGGTTGAGTTTCTCAACTAGGCTCTCGACATAAGGCTCTCGACACAAGTTTTTACTAAAAAGAGGTACAGTTCTTTAACCCGCTCCTGTACTTAGCCTTGGTATATCAGTAACCTAAACAAAACTAATATAATATTTTATCTCGGAGCAACGGATGCATTCAGTATCAAACCCCTTTCAAGCGTGTAATGATATATTTTTTCGGCCTAATGGCGTGTTTAAAGCCGTCGGTGAAAAAAACAACTGGAGTTGGTTCCCCTTTCTTATTGTTATGATGATCACGTTAGCGGCTCAATATCTATACGTTAACTTCGTTGATATCGAATGGTTTGCGAATATTAATATTGCAGCCCAAGATGCCATGAGCCCGGCAGAAGAAGACCAAATGCGCGCCTTTTTCACCAGAAACACCCTCATGCTTTCCCAATTAATAGGCGCATTCTTTGCTCTTACCATAGTTAACGCTATTTTTGCTGTTTATTTGAATTTAACGACACGCAGTGATGACAGCCATGTTTTCGGCTTTACAGATTGGTATGGTTTTACTTGGTGGGTATCTATGCCTTACGTAGTAACAGGCCTTATCGCGGCGGCACTTATTATGTTTGCGGGCGACCATCAAATATCACCGGCAATACTTGCTCCACTGTCACTTTCTTACCTACTCGGTGTCGAAATGACATCACCATGGTTTGCATTTGCTCAAGCTATTCGGGTTGAGTTGTTTTGGACTATCTACCTCACTATGGTAGGCATTACCCAATGGACCTCATTCTCTACGAAAAAGGCGGCAATTATTGCTTCTGCGCCATACGTCGTGATTTACGGTATTTGGGGTGTGTTCGCGCTTATCTAGTATGCTATACCACTTGCAACGCGCTTCTTACACCTAAGCTTGGTGTAATAAGTGAGTTCAAACCGTCGTTATGTCGAAAAGCGGTAGCTGAATAGAAGGTTTCGCTCCCGCCCTAATAGGCCTAAAGTACTCGCTATTGTTATAAAAAGCTTCATCTTGGTTTTCGTACCACCCTGGTATGCCAAGCAAAGGAATAGGTTTTAATAGCGGAGATTTGTTAAACGCATCAAGCTCAGTGATACGTTTTACCAATGATTTGTCTACCTCTTGTCGCTGTTCCCATTTATTCATCTCGCTAAACCCTTTAGGCACACTCACTGCCAACCACTTCCCCGTAAGTCCGATAAAAGGCGAAAGCATCATCTCAAGGTTTGCATGCCCGAAAACAAAGGGGGTTATGTGGGTTCCCCACTCGTGCCTATGGGTTAAAAAACTATCCTGCCATTGATGTTGGGCTAACGTATTTAGCAACATGTTTGATTTACTCGCATCGCCTTCCTCAAGCGCCAGTACTACGCCGCATTCGTCAAAATGCGTAATGCGGTTTCGTCGCTCGGTTCTTGGGTGTGTGCCATGGTGCGCAATATCTTGCATGTGTAGCGTATTCAGTAACGCTTTTGTCGCGGGAAATTGGATCCAGATAAGGGCATTGAACAAATCATGCCAGCTATTTTCCCGCGTAGGTACGCAGTTGTCGCACGCGATAATTTCTTCATAGTAACGGCTGTCATTTTCTGTACTTTTGTCACAGCTGTTAGCCGTTCGCTTATCAAGCTCTCCTTGCGCAATAAACAAAGGGCCCTGCCATTGCGGTTGAAACGCTTCACGCAAAAGATTAAGCCTTGTAGCACTAGGAAAATCAGTGTCGTCTAACAACATGAATTCTTTCAACAGCGTATGTACTGGTAAAGACGCATTATCTTGAATATGGTGTTTACACCAAGGAGTAACAGGTATTGGCATACTTAATATTGGTTCGTCTTAAGGTTTTCTCTATACTGGGCGGTATTGTAGAGCAAACAGAGACTAACAATGAAAAAAATGTTTTTGCCCTTGCTGGTAACTGCCGTATCAGCGGTAAGTGCTTGCAGCCCCAATAGCGCGCCTGAAAACGACACGACGCAGCCTGAAACTCAAACTCAAACTCAAACTCAAAAAAAGAATATCGCGACTAACTTCGACGAAGTTTACGCCAGCATTTCAGATGCAGATATTCGAGAACCATTAAAAATACTGTCATCTGATGAATTTGAAGGTCGTTTGCCCACCACCATTGGTGAAACAAAAACACTGGATTATCTCACCCGTGAGTTTGAAAAAGCGGGATTGTCACCGGGTAATGGCGACAGCTACCTTCAAGAAGTCGCGTTAATGGAAATTACCGCTAACCCTGAAATGACCATGACAATTGGTGATAATAGCTTTGCATATAAAGAAGACATGGTTGCGTCATCTAAGCGTGAGCAAGAAACCGTTTCACTTGAAAACTCAGAACTTGTGTTTGTAGGCTATGGCGTTAACGCGCCAGAATACGACTGGAACGATTATGAAGGCTTAGATGTTACTGGCAAAACCGTCGTGATATTGGTGAACGACCCAGGCTTCGAAAACCCTGAAAGTGGGAAGTTCCAAGGCACAACGATGACCTACTATGGTCGCTGGAGTTACAAATACGAAGAAGCTAGCCGCCAAGGTGCTGCCGGCGCACTCATTGTTCACGAAACGGCTCCGGCCTCTTACGGCTGGTCAGTAGTGGCGAATAGCTGGAGTGGCCCCCAGTATGGATTAGTATCAAAAGACCAAGGCGCTAGCCGTGTTGCCATTGAAGGTTGGCTAACCTTAAGTGCCGCAGAAAAAGTATTTGCTGACGCAGGTTTTAATTTTCAAGACGAAAAGAATCAAGCCAAGCTTGGGCCTTATCATAAAGCGATGGATATCAATGCTTCGGTAACCGTGCAAAATACATTTAAAAAATCTAAAAGCCACAATGTTATTGCCACACTACCTGGCTCAGAGCTACCCAACGAGCATGTTATTTACACCGCGCACTGGGATCATTTAGGAAAAGATGAATCTAAAGAAGGCGACAATATCTACAATGGTGCCCACGATAACGCCACAGGAAGTGCTGCTATCTTGGCTATGGCAAAAGCCTACGCCAACTTAGATATTGCACCGAAGCGTTCTGTATCGTTTTTAGTAGTTACCGCTGAGGAACAAGGTTTATTAGGCAGTAAATACTACGCAGACAACGCCGTCATCCCACTGGAAGATACGGTGGCCAATATCAATATGGATGCCATGAACGTGTTAGGTAAAACCAAGAACGTCGCCGTGGTAGGCATGGGTAAGTCAGACTTAGAGGATTACCTTAAAACCGCTGCTGATAAGCAAGGCAGAACGCTTACTCAAGAAGATCGCCCTGAAGCTGGCTACTATTATCGTTCCGATCACTTCAGCTTCGCGAAAAAAGGTGTACCTGCATTGTATGCCGAAGGCGGAGATGAACCCGCAGACGAAGCAACAGCCAAATATCGTAAGCGTATGAATGTCATAGTAACGGGTTGCTACCATCAAGTGTGCGACCAATACCGTGACGATTGGGATCTAAGCGGCATTGTGGAGGATACCCAACTTTTATTTGACGTTGGCTTTCAGGTTGCGAATGCAGACCAATGGCCTTCGTGGAAAGAAACCAGTGAATTCCAACGCCAAGATTAACCCGTATTCTAAAATAAAAGTGTGAATTTACGTTGAAAGCCCTGTTAAGACAGGGCTTTTTGTTAGTACTAGATCAGGTGCTTTACGGCATATACTCTCGTCGTATGGCCCTTATATGGCCCTTATATGGCACTAAGCACAACCATTTACATAAACAACCCTTTGAGCTCTTCAGCGCCAAACGTCGCTATTTCAAACGCAATCAAGATTATAATTATCCATTCCAAAAACGATGAATGTTTATGATTTAGCTCTTCAGCTAACATCTCGAACAACTCATGAATAACATTCAGCTTGTTGGAGAGAACATCTACCCTGGGGCGGATATCTAAGTATCGCGCCGTGGCATTATAAGCATGTTCATATTCTGGATATTCCCAAAAGAACTCGGGTGTATCAAGCAACCCATAATGCAAAAAGATGTCGCTCTTTGTGCTAAATAAATGCCCGCGGATTTTCGCCAATGCGGGTCGACGTAACGTTATCTTGCCTGTTTCGGCCAACGCTTTTGGCAAATACGCATAGCGCGTAATAGTATCTTGCGCTTTATGCTCGTATTCATTGAGCTTTATTGATTGCGCTAATCCGTGGCTGATTGATAACCGAAGTAATGGATCGTCAATCGAGAGCGTAATTAAGTCCCGTTGCAATCTAAGTACATCACTAGTAAATGCAAATTGCAGATGCTCTTGATGAATACCAGACAACAACTTAGGGCTAACCTGTAACCTATTTAGCAAGGCTACACGCTCCTCTTCTACGACACCCCAAAAAACCACCACACCATACTCAAAAAGCCAAGCTTCACCGCCTGTCACTTCAATGTGCATGGCATCACGATAGCGTGAACCCTGAACACTCGCGTCCATTTGAAGGCTATCTACATCAGGAATAACATATACCGAAACTCGGTCGTTTGAAAATTGCATACCCTTTACCAGGTGTTGAAAAAACCGGCAGATTATGCGCCCAAAGAACGCAAAGAGATACAAATATAAAAACTACAAAATCAACGAGTTATAAAATAAATTTTGATATAAACACAGGAGGTAAAACTTGTATACTGCCTAGTATTTGTGCGACATTTTAGTTAATGACACTAACAGCAGCGACGCTTTGGCCAAAGAACATCGTGTTTTGGAATAATAATTTCCATTTTCTCATCATATTGTACTTGCAATTTCCTGTCAGACTGGCACATTCAAGGCATGCGAAAGCGCGATTAAAAAAAACAACAATACCTTCGCCAACTCGTTCGCGAGTACCCGACAGAAAAAACCTCAATTATTTTTCAACAAGTGAACAGAGAGAATCCGTTTTATGTGTGGTATTTTCGGTATCCTTGATATCAAAACCGATGTGTCTGAACTCAGAACCCAAGCCCTCGAATTAACAAAATTATTGCGCCACCGTGGCCCTGACTGGTCGGGAATCTGGAATAATGACAATACCATTCTTTGTCACGAAAGATTGGCTATTGTTGATGTGGACACCGGCGCTCAGCCGCTTATCAGCCAAAATGGCAAACAAGTTTTAGCCGTCAATGGCGAAATTTATAATCACAAGCAACTTGCTGACGATTTAGCAGAACCTTATCCATTTAAAACTCGCTCAGATTGCGAAGTTATTCTTCCGCTTTTTCAACAAAAAGGTGTGAGTTTTGTTGATGAATTAGAAGGCATGTTCTCGTTTGTGCTTTATGACGATGAACAAGATGCTTATCTAATTGCTCGTGACCACATGGGTATTATTCCTCTATACACAGGTTACGATGAGCATGGCAACTTCTACGTTGCTTCAGAAATGAAAGCTTTGGCGCCTATTTGTAAAACCATCAGCGAATTTCCTCCTGGGCATTATCTATGGAGTAAAGACGGTCAGATCACCAAGTACTACAAACGTGATTGGATGGAATACGATGCAGTAAAAGACAACACCACTAACCTTGACGATTTACGTGTAGCGTTTGAAAAATCAGTGAAATCTCACATGATGTCTGACGTACCTTATGCGGTATTGTTATCGGGTGGTCTTGACTCATCATTAGTCTCTGCGATTGCGGCAAAATATGTTGCTAAACGTGTTGAAGACGAAGATAAAACAGAAGCATGGTGGCCTCGCCTACATAGCTTCGCGGTAGGCCTTGAAGGTGCACCCGATTTGAAAGCTGCGAAGAAAGTGGCTGATATGATTGGTACGGTACACCACGAAATTCACTTCACCATACAAGAAGGCCTTGATGCCATTCGTGACGTGATTTTCCACCTAGAAACTTATGACACCACCACCATTCGTGCGGCAACGCCAATGTATTTAATGACCCGTAAGATTAAAGCCATGGGCATTAAAATGGTATTGTCTGGTGAAGGCGCCGATGAAATTTTTGGTGGGTACTTGTACTTCCACAAAGCACCAAATGCGAAAGAATTCCACGAAGAAACAGTACGTAAACTAGATCGTCTTCACTTGTTCGATTGTGCTCGTGCGAACAAGGCAACTTCAGCATGGGGTGTTGAAGCCCGTGTTCCATTCCTAGATAAAAACTTTATCGACGTGGCCATGCGCTTAAACCCACAAGATAAAATGTGTCTTGATGGTAAAATGGAAAAATGGATTTTACGTAAAGCGTTCGACAACGGCGATACTCTGCCTGCTGAAGTGCTATGGCGTCAAAAAGAACAGTTCGGTGATGGCGTAGGCTATTCTTGGATTGATTCTATCCGTGATTTCGTTGAGAACGAAGTATCTGACCAACAATTTGCTTCTGCTGAGTTCCGCTTCCCAGTGAACACACCAGATACCAAAGAAGGTTACTACTACCGTACTATCTTCGAAGGTTACTTCCCGCAAGAAAGCGCTGCCCGTTGTGTACCTAGTGGCAAATCTATTGCCTGTAGTACGGTTGAAGCGCTTGAGTGGGATGAAAGCTTTAAGAACAATGCCGATCCTTCAGGTCGTTCAATGAAAGACGTGCATTCAGGTGCCTCTGACTAATTCTAGTCACCTGAACTTTTAAATAAAAAACGCGGCTCTTGCCGCGTTTTTTTATGAGTTATATGTATGTTCTATAAGGGCTGTAGATAAAATCTAGAGCGAATTGTAAGCCCTACTTTACTGTTCAATTACGTACCAAAGCCGCTCGTCGGCTAACGGTGTTTCAGGCGGTAATAAGGGGTTATCAAGCGTATAGATTCGTCTGTTTTTGATGTCTAACTCTTCTAAAATTGCTTCATTCGAAGATTTAAATAACGCTTCAAAAGAGCCGTCCTCAATTGCACGATTCAATCCTGTTTCAATTAGGCGTGCTAACGTTGGGTTACTCTTATTAACGAAATAGTACATGGCAGTTGGGTAATAAACTGCCATATCGGGCTCTAATTTAAGTGATGCCGATCGCCCTTCAAGTTCAGCTGATACCTCAATAACCGAGCGAGGAAAGAAATCCCCTTTGTTTTGAAGCAATAACGAATAGGCATCTTTGAAATTCGGCACTGTGGCAACATTAAAGCCATTAGCTTGTAGTATTTTAGTGTCTGGCCATTCTTCACCTTGTAATGGTGTGAAGTTCATTAATTCATTTTTTGATGAAACCCGTGCAAACTCCGCTTCCCTGTCTACATTGATAACAAATACCCGAAGACCAATGAGTCCTTTCGCAATGGGAATTCGAATAGGGAGAAGGTCTTTTTCACGTTGGCTGTCCGTCATGCTCCACACCACGTTCACTTCACGATTTTCACGCAGTTGTCGCAATGCCTTTGAAGACAAAAGAATGCGATCTGATGGTAATAACTCGTAATTTACACCCGTTTTATCAAGGGCCAGTTTAAGCAAAGCAATGGGGTATTCGGCGCGAGCGTCAGAGTCATCTAGCGGTTTAGGGTAGTTAATTGTCCACAATGCCGCGGCACTTTGTGTTGCTACAAGCAACGAACACAAAAGCAGTGCCGTTTTTACATACTTCAACGCCATTATCGAACTCCTTTGCTCACGCTTATGTAATTTATTCTATACCAATATATTTATGTGTTTGTAAGGATAGTCGCCAATTACGGGCTATGCAGGTTTGTACTGCAAGTTCGGTCGCCCTTGGTTGCTGACTTATCGGCTGTAAACAAACCTGCTTACCTGCTAACGAAGAGACATCGGCTAGCAGCGCATCTAACTCATCAATGTGTTTTTGCATGGCAATAGGGTGTTTTATTTCATTCGCGCGCTCAAGGGCACTCAGCAAAACTGGCATGCCCCCTTTCATATTAATTTTAGGTGATACCGTCACATAAGTTCTATCATCACACAACACTTCATAAGTACCGCTGGTTTCTATTTGAGTAGAAAAGCCATTGTTGTGTAGCAACGTGGTAAGTGGGCGCAAGTCATACATACAAGGCTCACCGCCGGTGATAACCACATGCTTTGCCACATAACCTTGTTCAGAAAATAGCGACAATAGCTTGTTTTCATCAATTTCAAAAAAGTGCTCAGACTCGTTGGTCTTATCAATAACTTGTTGTGCCGTGGTTACCAAGGCGTTATCCAGCGTCCAAGTATGTTTGGTATCGCACCATGGGCAACCCACAGGACATCCTTGTAAGCGAACAAAGATAGACGGGATACCAGTATGTGCCCCTTCCCCTTGGATGGTTTCGAACATTTCATTGATGTTCAGCGTGATTAATTTCGACAAAATGTCACCCTTTAACGATTGTATGTTTCGATTTTACCAAGGATCACATAAAATTCGGGCATAATTTCTCAAAACTTTAAAACTATGTCAGAAAACGTTGTTGTTATCTATTCAGGTGGAATGGACTCATTCACTGTTTTACACAAAGCCTTACGTGATGGTAAGACCGTTCACGCCCTTTCTTTTGATTATGGTCAGCGCCATAAGAAAGAATTAGATTATGCGGCAGCAGTGTGTAAATCGTTAAACGTGCCCCACAAAATTGTGGATATCAGTGCTATTAATAGCTTAATAGGTGGCTCATCGCTAACCTCTGATATCGATGTACCAGAAGGGCATTACGAAGAACCTAGCATGAAGCAAACGGTCGTGCCTAATCGTAATATGATTTTGCTGTCGTTAGCCGTGGGCTATGCCGTAAGTTTAGAAGCAAACGAAGTGTATTATGGCGCGCATTCGGGCGATCATGCTATTTACCCAGACTGCCGTCCTGAGTTTGTGGAAAAGATGAGTGATGTTTGTCGCATTGCCAACTACACCCCGGTAGAGATTGTGACGCCTTATATTAAAGACAGCAAAACAGCGATTTTAACCGACGGGTTGAAAATGGGCTTAGACTACGGCGAAACGTGGACGTGTTATAACGGAAGAGAGAAAGCTTGCGGCAAATGCGGGGCCTGTGAAGAGCGCTTAGAGGCGTTCAGAGAGAATCACTGCACTGACCCACTTAGCTACGAATAATCGATTTGGCGCCTACTCAGGCGCCTTTTAGCTTATTCACCGTTACGCGAAGTGAGTGGCTTATGGCCACTGAAATAAAAGCACTACACCCCAGTGCACCACCAATTCCATCTAGCAATGGCAGCAACACCATAAAAATGACGGCAAAACATAACGACGAAATAGTTAGCAAGTAATACGAAAAACGATGTGGTGCGCTCATACCTACAAAACTACCTCCGAAAAACACCGTGGCCCAAAATTCAGCTGCATCGGGTGAACGAGTTTCACTTATTAGTACGCTGTGAATAAGTAGCACTGAAAAGTAAAATACAATAGTGAGTAAACTGGACGCTCGAATTACATTAAACCTTGGCAGCTTGGCTAACCGGTAAGTGGTGAACGCGCCGGCAAGGGTAGTGATAACAACTAATAATTCCGTCAAAACAACGCCCTTAGAAAAATAAGGCTACTGACTGCGGTAAATCCAATAGCCCCTAGCCGACCACCAAAACCTTCGAAAATATTGCGCGTTAGGGTATAGACGCCAGCCCCTACCACAGAAATAAATAATAGCGCTTCCCACCCCGTGATAATTGCACTTGAACACATACCAGCGAAAGCGCCAGCATAAATAGCGGCTTGAGGGTGATTGCCATACTTTTTAGGCCAATGCCAAAAACTGCCTACTAAACCCGTAAAAGCAGCGGCCAACACTACTGGTACATCAAAATAATGATGCAGTGAAAAGCATAAATACGTTCCGAAAAAGAACGACACTAATTTAACTAAGAAGAAGATAAACCATTCCTTTTTGGTTGAAACGAAAAACGCCCTGTTTTCACAAGGCGTTTTCATACTTAATTTGCGTACCTAACCTACTTTTGACTTTCAGCTATAAAGTAAGTGAGCTCTTTGATGCAGTGTCGTAACACTGGGTTCAATCGTGTGTTCTTGCCATTCATTACAAATAGATCGTGGCTAAAGTTATACAAGCTGCCATTGGCGATAGGTACTAGCCCTAGCGCTGCGCCCTGCTCTTTTGCCATGTAGTCAGGCAACAAACCAATATACTCACCTGTCATGATGGCAGACATTGCAGCGTCGAAGGAGTCTGAAAAGGTTTGAATAGCAAGACGAGACTCATTATCGATGTAGTTTGCTGAAGATAAACCAGAGATACCAATGGCCGGATAGTCTTCAATTTTTATATTTTCAGGCAGTGCCGCAGTATCACGATATTTAGCTAACGGGTGTGTAGGTGAACAATATAAACGCCCATCTGTGGTGATCCCTATAGGATGAAAAGTCACAGATTCGGGTTTTACCATATCGTAGGTCGATACCACCAAATGACATTCACCGGATAAGGCAACATGCTCTACTTCATTGTATAAACGTGTTTGGATATTCACGTGGATATCATCAAATTTTTTCATCGTGCTTTTAACGGCTTTACTCACCGCTAAATGCATAGAAAGCGGCAGACCAGCCATAAGCACGAGCGTAATGTGACCTGAGTAGTCGTCGTGCAATGATTTCAAATTAAACACAAAATTATCGAAGGCGTTAAAAATACGCTTGGTTTCTTGGAAAACCACTTCGCCTTCTTTTGTCATTTGAAAGCCACCACGACCGCGGTGGCATAATACCAAATCTAAACGTTCTTCAAGCTTCTTAATTGCAGCACTGATATTTGGACGTTGCATGCGCAACACAGGTTCTGCAGCAGTGAAACCATTACAACTTGCTACCGCATAAAACACACGTAACAATTTGATATCCGACTCTTGAAGACGATTTAGCATAAAGGCACCATTATAGGTATAGTTATAGATACTTAAGTATCAACTATATGCAACTGGCGCCTCGATTACAACGACAATTTAAGGTGAATCTCTGCGATAAACATACTGTTATATGCGATTAAACAAAATTAACGTGATTATTTTCTAAGCAGAATCACCAACGAGTTCATTACGACAACGCAACGACCTGCTTTCTTAGAGCCTCTACGTCGTCTCTTAACGACGCAGCTTTTTCAAACTCAAGCTCTCTGGCATATTCAAACATCTGCTTTTCAAGCTCGGCTATTTGATCCATTAACTCAGTCGCACTTGCCGCCTTCTTCTGTTTCTTCTTCTCTTCTACTTTGCGAAGCCTTACTTTACCGGACGCTGGATGAGCCCCTTCACCCAAATCCATAATATCGGTAATCGGCTTATTCAAGCGCATCGGCGTGATGTTATTCGCTTTATTATGTTCAATCTGTTTTTCACGGCGACGCTCAGTTTCGTCCATGGCTTTTTTCATCGACTTAGTAATTTTATCGCCATATAAAATGGCGCGACCGTTGATGTGACGTGCCGCTCTACCAATCGTTTGAATTAGCGAGCGCTCTGCGCGCAAAAAGCCTTCTTTATCGGCATCAAGAATTGCTACCAGTGAAACTTCAGGCATATCTAAGCCTTCACGAAGCAGGTTAATCCCTACCAGCACATCGAACTTACCAATACGTAAGTCACGAATAATCTCAATGCGTTCTACCGTGTCGATATCTGAATGCAAATACCGTACTTTAACGCCATGCTCATTTAAGTATTCACTTAAATCTTCGGCCATTCGCTTAGTGAGCGTAGTAATAAGTACCCTTTCATCAAGCGCCACTCGTTTGTGAATTTCCGATAATACGTCGTCAACTTGGGTAGCGACGGGGCGCACTTCAATGATGGGATCTAACAGCCCTGTGGGGCGCACCACTTGCTCTACAATGTCGCCATGGGTCTTTTTAAGTTCATACTCACCAGGAGTAGCCGATACGTATACCGTTTGTGGGCAAATTTGCTCAAATTCTTCAAATTTAAGTGGGCGATTATCAAGCGCTGAAGGTAAACGGAACCCGTATTCCACCAAGGTTTCTTTTCTAGAGCGATCGCCTTTGTACATGGCACCAATTTGAGAAACCGTTACATGGGATTCATCAATGAACATGAGGCCATCCGCAGGAAAGTAATCTAATAACGTTGGGGGCGGCTCGCCAGGCGCTCGGCCAGAGAGATAACGTGAGTAGTTTTCTATGCCCGAGCAATACCCAAGCTCCATCATCATCTCAATATCAAATTGAGTACGCTGAGAAATTCGCTGCTCTTCTATTAGTTTGTTAATTTCTAGCAGCTGCGCCTTTCTAGACTTCAATTCCCCTTTTATGTGCTCGATGGCATCAAGGATTTTTTCTCTTGGGGTTACATAATGGGTTTTCGGAAACACCGTTGCCCGTACAACCGATTTGTCGACTGCGCCTGTCAGCGGATCGAACAAACTAATTTTATCAATTTCATCATCAAACAGCTCAACACGCACCGCTTGTTTCTCTGAGTCCGCAGGGAATATGTCAATCACATCGCCACGCACACGGAATGTCCCCCGCTCGAAGGCTAAATCGTTACGCTTGTATTGAAGCTCGGCAAGTCTGCGCAAAATATCTCGCTGATCCATAGTATCGCCCTGTCGCAAATGCAAAAGCATTTTCATGTACGACTCGGGGTCACCCAAACCATAAATAGCCGAAACACTGGCTACAATCACAACATCTCGGCGTTCCATCAATGCCTTTGTTGCAGACAAACGCATTTGCTCGATATGATCGTTTATCGATGCATCTTTCTCAATAAACGTATCGGTACTTGGTACGTATGCTTCTGGTTGGTAGTAATCGTAATAAGAAACAAAATATTCAACCGCATTGTTAGGGAAAAAATCTTTCATTTCCCCGTATAACTGTGCCGCCAAGGTTTTGTTATGCGCCAGAATGAGCGTTGGTCTTTGAACTTCGCTAATAACATTCGCCATGGTAAAAGTTTTACCAGAACCGGTAACACCTAATAGGGTTTGCGCTGCTAAGCCACTTTCTAGGCCATCCACCAAGGTTTCTATGGCAGCGGGTTGATCGCCCGCTGGCTTGTAGCTTGAATGAAGTTCAAAACCTTTACTCATTTATTAAATACCTTATTTACCTTGCCACCTAGGTAGCATGTTGTTCCTGTTTAAATACCGAGAGCGTATTTTTAAATACAACAAAAGACACGGTCGCCATGGCAATGTTTGCCACTACCGTTCCCCAATACAATCCGGTTAAACCGAAAAAGTAACTTCCCGCGATACTTATTGGCACAAAAAATACAAACAATCTGATAACACTCAATGCCAATGCACTCAAAGGGTGGTGCATCGCATTTAACGAAGAATTCGTCAAAATAATAATACCCTGCATGCCATACCCTAAAGGCACTATCATTAAAAACAGTTGAATGAGTCGGCTCACCTCCGGCTCGCTGGTGAAGGCAACAGCAATCCAGCCGGAACACACCCACATAACAACAAATACGAACAACTGCCAGAAAAGCACAAATTTTAACGACACCATATAAGCGCTATGCACTCTATCAAATCTATTTGCACCCACGTTTTGGCTAATAAATGGCGGTAAAGTCATAGAAAGAGCAAGTACCACAATACTGGCAATAGACTCCATTCTGCTTCCTACTCCCCAAGCTGCTACCGCTTCGGCACCATAACTGGCCACCACTGCGGTCATTACGCCACCAGCTATCGGCGTAAGCATATTAGCCCCAGCCGCCGGCAAGCCTATTTTTAATATATCCCCGCTTATTGCCTTTAGTTCTAGCAATGAAAGAAGTCGGGGCAGAATAAGGTTTCGTTTAACCGCCAGTAAATAAAGTATCCACACTGCACCCACCATCCACGCTAATAACGTAGCAAGGGCAGCGCCTTTGATGCCCATTGCGGGAACCGGACCTGCACCGAAAATAAACAAGGGGTCGAGCAATGCATTTAAGCCCCCTACGGTTGCCATAACAATACTTGGGGTACGCGTGTCGCCACAGGCCCTTAGTACACTGTTTCCCACCATAGGCAATGAAAGGAAAATACTCGACGCGTACCACAAGGACATATAATCCCTTATATAGGGTAATAATGTTGGCGAGGCGTTTAGCAAAGTAAAAATGGGTTCAATGGTGAAGTAACCAATTAACGCCAGCGTACCCACTAATAGGGTAGAAAGCATCAGCGAACCAGTCGCGTAATTCTTCGACTCACTTAATTCTCTACTGCCTTGCAGCTTGCCAATAATAGCCGACGTACCGATGCCTAACCCAATATTTAAACTAATAACGGTAAAGGTGACGGGAAAAGTAAAGCTAATGGCAGCGAGAGGCTCAGTGCCGAGTAAACTGACAAAGAAGGTATCGATTAACCCGAAACTCATCATCATGACCATGCCCAGTATCATAGGTATTGTCATGCGTTTTAGGGTAGAAGGAATATCACCGTTTAAAAGATTCGCTGCTCGGCTCGGGGACTCGTCTGTTTTCACAAACCCTCTCAATAGTTGATTGGTAGAAATAACTGGCGCTAATAAATACTGACTATCGTATATAACTAAACTTGCCTCACAACAAGATGCTGACAGTAGTCTATGTGAGACTGACCACATTGGCTATGTTAAATCGACCAAGCTAGGTTTGGGCTTGGTCAGGTGTCGGTTTTGCCACCTGAGCATCTTTTAAATTAATACTAATGGCTAATTTACACGTTTTAGGCAGACATTGGCGCAGATGTCGTTGAACACACTTTTTTGCTAGCTAATGTTAGAAGCCTTGTCAGGTTAGTTTATAAATTAAGCCAATTTACTGTAATGACAATTTCATTACGGCTAGATTGCGCTTTTAAGACAGTCGTTCGGTCGATTAACCCTAGGTTGCCTTAAGAACTATGCCGAACAAAATGTAAAATTTATGTAAACCTTTCATTTCTGACTGTTATATCGTTGAAAAAGTAACTGATAGTCGACGAATTAACACACAAGATATTTTTTGTCCAACAGATCTATTAAGATCTTAACAAGAGATCTAGCGTTAACACATAAGTTATTGAAATGATTTTAATTTTAGTGCTAACGGGCATATGAAGTTAACGATCATGACCACGATGATCTTACCAATTTATCCTCAAGTTAATAACTATCAACATAGTTATCCACAGAATTAGTGGATAAGTAGCTCTACCCCAGCAATTACGCCCTATGCTGGGTAACCCCTTCCTAATTATGTAAGTGAAGACTAACCTTGAGATACTAAGCCGTAGGTTACATATTTATTAAACACTGTACACAATACCAGTATACAAAACATTTTTTATTCTATTTTATTATATAGGTTTCGTATTTTGCTACTCCAAAAAACGAGTCGCTGTTCGTTAATATTCACTCCTTCGATAATACAGTTAAATACGGCGATACGAATACTCGCTCAGTAATTAAGCATCACTTTCTTGGTTTTGGTGCAAACTTGAGCACAAAACCCCTGAAAAGCTATTTTTTGACCACTTAGCATAAAAAATTGATTAAGGTTGTTGACAGAAACCCAGATGCTCTTTAATATTCCGCCCCGTTGAAAAGCAGGTCCCCTTTAGCTCAGTTGGTTAGAGCGACGGACTGTTAATCCGCAGGTCCCCCGTTCGAAT
>OJGO01000015.1_pt1 | contig 157494 bp, 130 predicted proteins | sample 1594871 | NCBI WGS metagenome assembly OJGO01 (sample SAMN05416798, study PRJEB24817) | seawater metagenome | isolation source: Sea water | place: Canada:Atlantic | collected 2013-07 | reverse complement strand
TATAACTCTTTACCATGCTGCTCAAAAACCAATCACGAAAGATCAACACGCCTTAGACACTTAATTGCTTTATAATTGTGTGTACTAAGGAGAAAAGATGTCTCAGCGATTTACAGAAGAATTTAAAATACAAGCCGTCAAACAAGTTACCGACCAAGGTTATTCGGTGGCAAGCGTTTCTGAGAGACTGGGAGTGACTAGCAGTTCGCTGTATAACTGGATAAAAGCCTACGGCCCAGAGAGTGAAGAACATAGGCAGTCTCAAGAACAATCCGACCGAATTAAGCAGCTAGAGAAAGAGCTTGAAATTCAAAACTCCATCACACAAAATCGAAAAGAGCGTTGCAGTGATCACTTGAACTTACAACCGTATTTTTCGCGGGCGAGTCAAAGAAAAATACGCGTTCATAAAAGCTAGGCTCAAGAATTACCCAATAAAACTCATGTGTGAAGCACTTTTAATACAACGAAGTGGCTTCTACGCATGGGTGGATAAACCGAAATCAAAGCGACAGTTAGAAGATGAGCGCCTGATGGGGTTAATTAAGCATTCTTGGCTAGAAAGTGGCTGTGTCTATGGGTATAGAAAAGTCACGAGTGACCTTAAGGATTTAGGCGAAGCTTGCAGCAAACATCGCGTAGCTAAATTGATGAAGCTAGAAGGTATAAAGGCACAAGTCGGTTATAAAAAGCATAAAGGACACTTCAGCGGCAAGCCTGCGGTTGTTGCCGATAATGTGCTTGATAGGCAATTCACGGTTGCCACACCGAACAGATACTGGGTCACTGATATTACCTACATCCGAACTCACGAAGGCTGGCTCTACCTTGCCGTCGTTTTAGACTTATACTCTCGCGCTGTTGTTGGCTGGTCGATGAGTTCTCGCATGGAGTCTGAGCTTGTTACTCAAGCCCTGCTAGCTGCGGTGTGACAACGAAAGCCTAAAAAGCAGGTACTTATACACTCAGATCAAGGGAGTCAATTTACAGGTTATGAATGGAGTGACTTCTTAACTGAACATAATCTCAAAGCCAGCATGAGCCGTCGAGGGAACTGCCATGATAATGCCGTCGCAGAGAGCTTCTTCCAACTACTTAAGCGAGAACGAATAAAGAGAAAAATTTATACAACACGTGAACATGCAAGAGCCGACATATTCGATTACATCGAAATGTTTTATAACTCTAGACGCAAGCATGGTGACGCGAATAATATGCCTCCACTGGCTTATGAAAAGCTAGAAGAATTCAAAAGAAAATCTGTCTAGTAAAGTCTGGTCGATTCAGGCAGCGCCCCCTTAATGTAAACGCAATGTAATTAATAATTTTCAAATATAAGGGCGTGGATAGTTTTATCCAACACTCATATCATACCAAAATTATTTATTATTCTTACACTTTGGTAAGTCTGTTGTGGTGGGAGTTTTCGTTGATGAGTATCTTCTAAAAATAGGGGTGTAGAGACATAAAAAAACCGCTTAAGGTGAATTAAGCGGCTTAATATTAAGTGATAGGTTTGAGCTGTCGACTTAACCGACTAAATGAGTAATAGAGTATCGGTCTCGGGTTTCGCTTGATTTCTTTTTAATTTCTTCCAAGGCTTTGGCCTCTGATGCTTCAAATAAAGCATTAATCAATCGATTAAAATGTCCATGCATGGCGGTTCGCGCGCTTTGTGAATCACGTGATTTTAACGCCATAAATATACGCTTGTGCTCTTCTAGCCGGTATTGACTACTGGTACCGCAAACGCTTTTGTACGACGATATGATTTGAGGTTGAGATTCTCTTAACTTCCAATAATGTTGAATAGATAACAACAGCGCGTTATTACGAGTAGCCTTGGCGATAATAGAGTGGAATTCTCTATCGGCTTTTTCCGGCTCGTCGTCATTTTCCATTGCAATAAGGGTGTCGTTAAGACTATTAAGCTCTTCATCGGTTATCGAAAGCGCCGCCAGTGCTGCCGCTTCGCCTTCTACCAGCGCGCGGGCTTGAGTAAGCTCAAAAGCACTAATGCGTTGTACTTCACTTTGTTGAGGCTGATTGTCTAGCACATACACACCAGAACTTACTTTAACTTCCACGCGGCCTCGCACCTCAAGTGCAATAATGGCTTCTCTGATGGTTGGTCTGCTGACGTCAAAATTTTCAGCAAGTTCTCTTTCGGGCGGCAAGCGACTTCCAGGGGGATATCGGCCAGCGTCAATTTGCGCTTCTATTTTTTCAACGATATGCCAGAACATGCGACGATTTTTCATCAACTAAACCTTATAACTGCAATAATTAGGTACAAACAGATACAACTTAATCGGTTAAATTGTACTTATTGTTCAACACAATTCAATTGCTTTAAAAGGTTCAAGCATACCGGTGCCTAGCTGCGTTTGTTCTGCTAAATCCGCTAACAAAACCTACCATTTAAAACAATCAATTCAGGATATCTACGTCTTATTCTACAAATACAGAAGTATTTGTTAAAAGAGGCTTATCAAATCATATATTTATATGCACCAAAGAGATTAAAATTATGCTGTTTACAGTCGAAGGCGCTCAAAAACTAAGGGTTTGAAGGATTTTACTTATTATTAGTTATAGCATACAGGGGTTATTGGTCAACAATTTGAGGTGGATTTCTGCGCTTTTAATTGTCAATTGGTTAACATTTTGTGTTCGTTTTTTTACTGGTTTCATCTGTTCAGCATTAACATAATTGATTACTCATAACAAAGTTTCGAAAACGGTTTCGAAGAAAATACGAGTGTGGAAAAGTTTAGCGGTATTCTTGAAGATTTCATTCCTAACGGCGTATACGGAGACAAGGTACCGGTTGAAGAGATGATAGATTTATATATTACCCCGTGGAGTAATGAAAAGGGGAAAGCTGCCTTCTTCCGCAATATGCGTAGACTGAATAAAGAATACACCCAAGCCATTGCGGGAAGCCTTCCTACTCTTACTCATGAAACATTGATACTGTGGGGAGATAAAGACGAGTTCCAAAAGCCGAAATATGCACCAATGTTAGCGGATGCTATTCCCGATTCTTCTATCAAGTGGATAGAGGGCGCTGCACATTGGGTTACTGATGAGCAACCTGAATCTGTGTCGGAGTCACTCGTAGCGTTTTTATAATTTCACCAACGTACTTCTGGCGGCTGAACACGGGTAAAATTGACGACTGCCTTGCTAGCCGCCTCCATCTTCTTCTCCTCCTTTTGAATGATTAAAACAGGGCTATTGCAGGATGTGTTTGTTAGCGAAGACTGTTTAGCATAAACACGTCTATTTTGTGTTTATGGTATTGCCATGTCGGGGTTTAAGAAAATATCCAGTGCCATCGTGGCCGTCTTTATCGTGTGTTTTATTGTCTTTTCCTGCGCGGTCTATTTCCAAATTCGCCAAAATATAAACGATGAAACATCCAGTGCGCTAAACCAAGTGCAAGAGATGCTTAAAGCGAATATGAATGCTAACGATATCAAGGCAGTTGCAGAGCAAAGCCCACACCTATCGGTATCAGGCTTTACTGGTCGGTTATCAATGCCTACTAATTATCATTCTGACAACCAACCTATCTATATTCCCATCCATGAAAATCAATATTTGGTAGTAAGAGCGCACAATACTGCCGAATTGGTGCAGAACATGAACCTTTTTTGGCTAGTGGTCGCGTTATTTTTTACAACCTTAAGCGTATTGCTATTTACGCTAAAAGTTGCCGTAGCGCAGCACTTGAAGCCTTTAAATCAATTGGGCTATGCTTTACAACAACTTGTAGAGGGGAAAGCGACGAATGATTTTGAAGACAGTGATATTAAAGAAGTTAAGCGTGTTATTGGGCAGTTTCAGCGCTTACAAGATTCACTCCAAAGCAAAGAAAGGCAGTTGGTTAAAATAGATAAGAAACTCGCGTTGTTACAAGAGCAAGAAAGAAGCTATCTTGCTAGAGAGTTACACGATAATGTGGGGCAACTACTTACTACCATTAAAGCTCACGCCTATATTTTAGTGAATTCAAATGAGCCCAGTGTGCTTGTGTTGTCTGCCCATAAAGTGCAGGCCATGAGTCAGCAAATTAGTGACGCCATTCGCCACTTAACGGTCCACCTTCATCCGTTAGTGTTAGACAGAGTATCGTTACAGCAATCCCTTGAAAAACTGGTATTCGAACAAGAATTAGCGTTACCTCAAACCCAGTGGCAAGTTTCAATCAATTTAAACAAATTTGCCCAAGAGCATGAGCGAGATATTCATATTTATCGCTTCGTTCAGGAAGCGATTAACAATGTGGTAAAGCATGCTGATGCGTCAAAAGTATGGGTGAATATTGCTGGTGATAAGCAAGGGCTTACTATCAATATTCGAGATAATGGGAAAGGGTTTGATGGAAACGCTGTTGAAAGTATTGGTATGCTGTCTATGCACAGTAGAGCCAGATGTATAGGCGCTACCTGTGCTGTAAAATCACACCAAGAAGGTGGCGTAAGGGTACAGTTATCTCTAAGTTTACTTAGCACTGAAGACTTGCGTCAGGTTAACGTGGCATGAATATCTTGCTAGTAGATGACCATGCTGTAGTAAGAGAAGGTTATAAAGCTTTGCTAAATGCCATGATGCCTGAATGCACCGTTTTAGAGGCGGCTGATGGGGAGCAAACTCATCGTCTACTTAAAACGCACAATATCGACACCTTGGTTCTGGATATTAATCTTGCGAAAGAGAGTGGCTTATTGCTCGCCGCTGACTTTTTAGCCATGCAACCTAATTTGAAAATCATATTTTTTAGCATGTTTGAGGATTGCGCCATATTACAGCGGGCAATGCAAACGGGCGCTATGGGATATATCAGTAAAAGTAGCCCGCCGGATACGCTTATATCAGCGATAAAAGTGGTAGCCAAAGGGCAAAAGTACATCGAACGTTCGTTGGCGGTGAATTTGGCTAATCAGCTGTTAAACGCTGATGTCGATATTGCTGCAAAATTGACGAAGCGTGAGTTTGAAATCTTCATGGCAACGGCGATGGGTAAAACCCGATTTGATATTGCCAAAGAATTAGCCCTGTCTGCGAAAACAGTGTCAAACGCGCTAACAGTGATAAAGCGAAAGTTAAATACCATTCCTTCAGAATTTACCGAGTTAGCCACAAAACATGGTTATATTGGCAAGGCATAAACTTCTTTTCCCCTCCTAAAGTAGGAGCCAAATCGGCCTATCGCATTATGGTGGATTGGCTGCAAAAGTACGATTATCAAATGACACAGTAAGCGATAACTAGCAGCGTGTTGACGCGCTAAGCATTCAAAAAAGGTGTCATTATGATTTACGCAAATCCAGGAAGTGAAGGTTCAGTACTCAGTTTCAAAGAAAGTTATGGTAATTTTATCGGTGGTGAGTGGGTTGCGCCAGTTAAGGGCGAATACTTTATTACTACGTCTCCTGTCGATGGTAGTGATATAGCCAAAATTCCACGCTCTACTGCAGAAGATATTGAGCTAGCCATTGATGCTGCTCATGCTGCCAAAAAAGGGTGGGCGGATACGTCAGTCGCTGAACGCTCGAACATTCTGTTAAAAATAGCTGATCGTATTGAAGCTAATCTTGAAATGCTCGCGGTTGCAGAAACATGGGATAACGGTAAGGCCGTGCGTGAAACACTTAACGCCGACGTCCCATTAGCTGCCGATCACTTCCGTTATTATGCTGGCTGTATACGTAGCCAAGAAGGTACTATCGGCGAAATTGATAAGAACACAGTGGCTTATCACTTCCACGAACCATACGGTGTAGTAGGGCAAATCATTCCATGGAACTTCCCACTACTTATGGCGGCATGGAAACTCGCACCGGCTATCGTCACCGGCAACGTAGTGGTGTTAAAACCTGCAGAACAAACGCCAGTGTCTATTTTGGTTTTTGCTGAACTTATTCAAGACTTGCTGCCACCAGGTGTGCTCAATATTGTTAATGGTTTTGGTGCAGAAGCGGGGCAAGCGCTTGCTACAAGTACCCGAATTGCGAAAATCGCCTTTACTGGCTCTACGCCAGTAGGCGAGCATATTCTTCGTTGCGCGGCTGAAAATCTTATTCCATCTACGGTTGAACTAGGCGGTAAGTCGCCGAACCTCTTCTTTCCCGATATTATGGATCACGAGCCGGAATTTATTGATAAATGTGCCGAAGGTTTAGTACTTGGTTACTTTAACCAAGGTGAAGTATGTACTTGCCCATCTCGTGCGGTTATTCATGAAGATATCTACGATGCCTTCATGGATAAAGTGATTGAAAAAATTCACAAAATTAAGCGTGGCAACCCGCTTGATACCGAGACCATGGTAGGTGCGCAAGCGTCTAGTGAACAATTTGATAAAATCCTTAAGTACATTGATATCGGCAAATCAGAAGGCGCTGAAGTTGTCACCGGTGGTGAAAAAGAACAGTTACCAGGTTTAGATAAAGGCTATTACATTCAGCCCACCATATTGAAAGGGCACAACCAAATGCGTGTGTTCCAAGAAGAAATTTTTGGCCCAGTAATCGCGGTGCAAACCTTTAAAACCGAAGAAGAAGCGATTGAAATTGCAAACAACACCAGCTTTGGTTTAGGCGCAGGGTTATGGAGCAGAGATGCAAATATCGCCTTTAGAGTAGGCCGAGCTATTGAAGCTGGACGCGTGTGGACTAACTGTTATCACCTATATCCTGCCCATGCTGCATTTGGTGGTTATAAAAAATCGGGCATAGGCCGTGAAACTCATAAGATGATGATGGACCACTATCAACAGACTAAAAACTTGTTGGTGAGCTACGACATCAATCCACTTGGTTTCTTTTAATTAAGTGGGAAGGCAGCACCTAGGTGCTGCCTTATTTTGTTATGCTAAAAGCGTATCTACTACTTTGTATTTTGCTCTGTTTATCAGTAACCGCTGTAACGCCGGTTTTCGCACAATCCGACGCCACTGACATTCCCGAAGACGTACGCCAATTATTCCCTACCGCTACTCGTGTAGGCAATGCGCACACTGACATTAACGTAATACCGGTTTATCAATTGCAGCAATTGCTGGGTTACGTGTTTGAATCGAAAGACTTTGTCGACTTTATTGGTTTCTCAGGTAAACCAGTCAATGTGTTAATTGGACTGGACACCCACGGTAATTTTGCCGATCTGGCTATAAAAAAACACAGCGAACCCATTTTTTTGCATGGATTAGGTGAGCAGTCGCTAAGAGATTTTATCGCGCAATATAAAAGCCACAATGTGAAAGAACGTTTCGTGGTGGGTGGAAAAAGCCATGTGGGCAAAAATGCGACCTACTTTGATGGTGTGACAAAAGCCACAGTGTCGGTACTGGTGATAAACGATACTATTGTTACCTCTGCATTGGCGGTAGCACGGGCTAAGTTAGATGGTTTTGTATTGCCCAGCACACGCATTATTAATCCTGATTATTTTGAAACTCTCACCTTTGAACAACTAGTAGCGGCCGGTTATATCCAAAAACAAACCATTTACCGTAGTGAAATAGATGACCTTCCTACCGAAGTTATCGACGCGGCGAATGCTTTTACCGACCCTCAAGAGTCATTATTTTCCGAGCACTTTTTCGGCTTTCTCAGTTTACCTATTGTGGGGAAAAACCTATTACGGGAAGAGGAATATCTTAGGCTTCAAGAAAGCTTAAAACCTGGCGAAGTAGCCTTGTTGGTAATGAATACCCAAGGCTTTAGTTTCGTGAGTGATGAGTTTATTCCTCAAACTGCGCCAGAGTTTTTTCGCCTCTCGCAATCCGCATTTACTATTGATGCTAGAGACTTAGATTTTTATAGCTTTTACGACCCTAGTTTTAAGCAACCGATGCCAGAGTTTGAAACCATAAAGGTACTTAGGATTAAATCACAAGGTGGGCTGTCCCTCGACCAAGAAATGACGGTCTCGATTAGTTTGCCCTTTAGCCCTCGGTTTATGGAGCAAGATGAGCACCTGTTTAACCACACGTTTTTATTACCTGACGCGCTATTCATGGAAAACCCCGAAGCGCAACAACGTGCTAGCGTGCCGCTTTGGCAGCAGTTGTGGCAAAGCAGGTGGTTGGAACTCAGTATTACGCTTGTTTACTTAGTTGCGCTGTCGTTGTTCTTTGGTTTCCAACGAAAGCTAATGAAATATTCGCGCATGGTGCATGTTGTTAGAGGGGCATCATTGCTCTTTGTCTTGTTTTTTATAGGCTTCTACGCGCAAGGGCAATTGTCGGTCGTTAATATTTATACATTGCTACTCGATTTAGCCGATGGTTTTTCTATTGAAGTCTATTTGCTCGACCCTGTTATTTTTGTGTTGTGGTGCTTTGTGTTTGTGTCGCTATTTATTGTAGGGCGAGGGCTTTATTGCGGCTGGTTATGCCCTTTTGGAGCGCTTCAGGAAATTATGGCAATTGTTGCACAAAAGTTAAAAATAAGGCAGATTCGAATAAAGCCAAAGCATCATATATATGCGCAAAAGCTTAAGTATGTCGTGCTGGTTGGCTTAGTTGCAACGTCGTTTTACTCATTAACATTGGCCGAAAAATTAGCGGAAGTTGAGCCCTTTAAAACCTCGATCACGCTCCATTTTGTACGCTATTGGCCGTTCGTACTCTATGCGCTTTTACTATTAGGATTAAGTTTAAAAATTCACAAGGTATATTGTCGCTACCTTTGCCCGTTGGGTGCTGGATTAGCTGTTTTAGGCCGCTTCCCTTTTGTTAAGCTCTTAGAGCGTCGTAAAGAATGTGGTAGTCCATGCCAACTCTGTAAGCAGAAAAAATGCGGTATAGATGCCATCGAACAAGATGGCAGTATTGATTATGCTGAATGTGTGCAGTGCTTTGAGTGCGTAGTGACGTTAGATAATCCTAACCTATGCAAAATTGATAAATATAAAAAAAATAAGGTGCCAACACGTGTCAAAAACTTCCATCCTGTCCGCGCTGAGTAAGCCTGCCAGTCAGTCAGTGTCTGCGGTATATGCGGCGGCAGATGCGTGTCATGACGTTGCCAGTGAAATTCTATCTAAAACAACGTTAGATGAAATAGAACTGGTACTTTTTCATACTTCAACGTCGTTCGATTTAGATGAAGTTGCGCAGAATATGACATCACTGTTTGTCAATGTGCCCACGGTCGGTTGCACTAGTGCCGGAGAGTTTAATAAAAACGGGTATTGTACCGAAAGCTTAGTTGTTGTTGCCTTCTTAAAGCGTGATTTTTCCATAGCTACCGCGTTAGTTTCAAACGTAGATAAAATTAATTTTGACGAAGCCCATGACATTGCAAGTGGTCTGCGCCATACCTTGCAGGCAAGAGATAAGCGGTACGATACCAATCAGCACTTTGTCATTTCTGTGCTAGACGGGCTAACCCGACACGAAGAACATTTTTTAGAGACCTTTGCCACAGCGTTCGGCAATATTCCTCATTTAGGCGGCAGTGCTGGTGATGATTTAAAACTTGAAGCCACCTATGTTTTTTATCAGGGGAAATTTCATCAAAACGCAGCAGTGTTAATGTTGATAGGAACCGGTAAAGCATTCTCTGTTTTTTCTGTCGATCATATCGATTCGCCCGTGTCTAAGCTGGTGGTCACCAAGGCGGACCCTGAATCTCGAACGGTTTATGAGATTAACGGCGAACCCGCTGCGCAATACTATGCGAGTTTACTTGGGTTAAAGGCTTCTGATCTAACCCCGGATGTGTTTTCAGTATTCCCATTGGCGGTACTAGTAGGGGATAGGTATTTTATCCGCTCAATACAAAAAGTCGATTTGGCCACCAACGCTATAACGTTTTACTGTGCGGTTGATATCGGCATTATTCTTACCTTTGTGCAACTTGGTGACTGTATCGATGCTATGGAGAATAAGTTAGAGACATTAACTAAGGAGTTGGGGGAGTCTGAGTTTGTATATACCTGTGATTGCTTCTTGCGGCGTTTAGAAATTGAACAAAACAAGAAGGGAGCGGAAATTCAGCGATTACAGCAAAAATATAATGTTGGCGGGTTTAATGCTTATGGCGAACATATTCATTCTGTGCATTTAAATCAAACTTTTACGGGGGTGTATTTTGCTAAAAATTGACCCGCACCTAACCACTGATCCTCTAAGTAATGAAGAGAGCCAAGAACGTAATAAGAAAGAAGCGCACACGGAAACAGATGGAAAGGAAGCCACAGAGCTAGAGGTGCTCCGTCGTGAGCTCTCGCGCCAAATCGATGAAAATGAAAAGCTTGAAAAAATTAACGCTGCGCTTATGTATCGCATCGAAGAAGGTGGATTCAATCACCATAGTTACCGGGCCTTTGAACATGCCGTGCAGTTATCTGAAAAAGTAAACGAGAAAACCGAAGCATTGCAAATCGTGCTGCAGAAGTTAGAAAAGTCGAATACTGAAATTGCACGAGCTAATCAAGAAACTAATCAACTCAAGCAGCGCCTAAATGACGCTATCGAAAGTATCAACCAAGCTATGGTATTGCTCGATAGTAAAGGGGCAGTGGTTTATTTCAATCGGCACTTTACCTCTGTGTGGGACAACCATTTAATTACGCCCAAAATTGGTGACCATTATTATGATATTACTCAACTTGCCAAACATTTAGGGGTTATTCGCCGCGTGCTTCCTCCTGACTCCGAAGGGCGTGTTATCTATCAACTGTCTAATAGCCGGTGGTATCAACTCACTATTCGTCGCACACAAGAGGGCGGGAAAGTTATCTTGTTTAACGATATCACTGAAGTGAAGTTAAATGAGTCAAACCGATATGAGCAGGTAATTAAAGAGAAAAACAAACTGCTGCAAAGTCTTATTGATAATGTTGATGTTGGTATCTTGCTTATTAACCAAGAGGGCGGCGTTGCCTTTTGGAACGATACGTTTATAACCCAATCTAATTTGTCGAAGCAGGCAATGTTTGATTGTAAGAATATTTATTCTCTGCAAATGCATGCTGACTGGAGCGGTTTAAACCTTGAGAACGGGGGTGATACCACCCAAATTATCAACGAGAACTTGGTAGTCGATAGGCGAATTACTCTGCTATCTGACGGAAACACCCTGTGTACTTTTACCAATGTGACGTCTCAGCATCAGTATGCGGAAACCTTGAAGCAGAACGAAAGTTGGATCCGCATGATCACCGATAATGTGCCCGCACTTATCGCCTATATCGGCACAGATAAAAACTTCTTATACACCAACAAGGGTTATCGAGATTGGTATGGGCTAGGAGAAGAACCCTTGTACGGCGTAGCGATGGAACAAAGCCACCTCAAACACGTCTATCCTCGTCTTATTCATTATGTAGAGCGAGTAAATAAAGGAGAAGTGGTTAGTTTTCAAAGTGAAGAAACTAACGCAAAAGGTGATATTGGGTTCTTACAAAAAGTCTATCTACCCCATTTCAATGATAAGAATGAAATAGAAGGGCATTTTGTTCTTGCTACTGATGTGTCACACCAAGTAAGAAGTAAACAACAGCTACAAGCAGCGAAAGACCAGCTAGAGTCAAATGTAGAAAAGCGTACTCGAGAACTCAATCACGCAAATATTGCGCTGCAAGAAGCGATGAATTCAAAGAGCAAATTCTTAGCGGCCATTAGTCATGACTTAATGCAGCCTTTAAGTGCGGCTATTTTATTTAATGAGTCTTTAAGAGACCAAGTACAAGCATCTGCTGAACCAATAGTAAGTGCCTTAGATAACTCACTATCCGACTTAAACAGCCTAATCCGTACTCTGATTGAGACATCGAAATTAGACGCGGGTGTGGTGCAACCTGACAAAAAGCGAGAGGATGCACTCCCATTGCTAACGCAGTTAGCTGAGGAGTTCAGCCACATCAGTCACGACTATGAAGTAAATTTTCGTTATAAATTCCAAGACGCTATTGTGCATACCGATTTAAGTTTGCTGTCACGAATTCTTCGTAATTTACTAAGTAATGCCATGAAATACGGTGCAAAAGGGAAAGTGCTTTTTGTGGCAAGGACGAAAGGCAACCATCTTCGCATCAGTATATTCGACCAAGGGGTTGGAATAAGCCAAGCCGATCAAGCTGTAATCTTCAAAGAATTTAGTCGATTGGAAAATGACTTTAACTATTCTTACAGTTTAGGACTTGGGCTTTATATCGTTGATAAAATGAGTCGTCTACTAGAGCATGATATCAACGTTATATCTACGCAAGGGGTAGGATCTTGTTTTACTTTAACGGTGCCCCTTGCATCTATTCAAGCAATTGAGCACGAGGCTTCATTTGATGCGGTATCTCAAGATAGCTTGCCTGATAACCTTTTAGATAAACAAATTTGGCATATCGACAACGACGCCAATATGCGGATAGCCATGCAGACGCTATTCGAAAATTGGGGTGTGGAAGTCGTTACATTTTCAGGTTTTGCACAATGCATGGCAGTGATGGACAACTGCTTTGACGAGTGTGATTTGCTTATTGTCGATTATCATTTAGATGACGGAGAGAACGGGTTAGAAATTGCGAAGCATATTAAGCAAACCATGCCGGCTATGCCCATTATGCTGTGTACGGCCAATCATTCTAAAGCGCTAGAAAATGAATTAGAAGGGACAAATATACAGCTGTTGCACAAGCCGATTAATTCACTACGCTTGAAACAAGCACTTAAATCGGCTGTTTCTTAAGTACTATTCGCATAAACCCATAGGGGGAGGACACTAGGCACAACACATATATGCTGTGTACGTATTAGTTAAATACGTACTGATTAAAATCGATATTGGCAGCGCTAGCTACCACTTTAACTCGATTGCTTGCCCCTAATTTCTTCAAAATAGATGAGACGTGTGATTTCACGGTTGTTTCTGAAATATTGAGCTCATAAGCGATAACTTTATTAGCTAAACCCTGGGTTAAATATTTCAAAACCGCTAATTCTTTTCTGGTTAACGAGCGAATTTGATCAAGAGAAATAGCGTCTTCTTTTTTCACTCGGTTTCTTGTCGATGATGTACGTAAAATTTCAGAAGGAAGGCATACATTACCCTCAAAAATAGACTCCACTGACGTGGCAATTTCTTCTATTTTACTACTCTTTGATATGAATCCTACTGCACCATAAGAAATGGTTTGCAGAATGTTGTGCTTTTCCGTTTCCGCCGAGATGATAACGACAGGAAGGTTAGGGTGCTGATTCCGAATTTCAAGTAAGCCATTGAGCCCGCAGGTTTCTGGCATATTTAAATCTAGCATCACAAGATCGAAAGCAGCATCAGCTTCGAGTACCTCAAGCGCTTCAGAGAGTGAATTAGCTTCAATGGTTTGAGAGTCGGGAAATTTTTTGCCTAATATCGTCACCATGGCGTGACGAAAAATAGGGTGATCGTCAATGATAAGAATTCTTTGCATACTATTACTACCCTCGGCTTAGTAAGTACCCAAATGCACTCACACAATACGTAATCTACCGCTATGTTTGTTAAAATGATTTTAACAAAATAGTTACAATGTGGGCAAGCAAATACGACCGAAGTCTTATAACAAAAAAGCCTTAAAATTCATCATAAATTGCTTAAAAGCGCTTTACGCTTTTGTTCGTATTCTTCTTCAGTAATTAACCCCTCTTTTCTAAGCTTTTCAAGGGTTTTGAATCTTTCTATTAGCGGATCTTCATTCGGTTTTAATGCTTCCTTAACAATGTCGGGCGACAGTGGCGTTTTATGTAACTCTGCTACGTTTACAGTGACCCAATCAGTTCTAGTAGGCTTCATGGTTACACCCGATAAAGTGAACGCTAGCTTTTCATTGAAAGGGAATTTTGATACTACTCTTTCACCATAATTAAAGTCGTATTCAACAAGCCCTTGGTTAGTGGGGTCGTAGGCCATTTCGTAGGCGCTGTTTGCTACTCGATTGTGTTCACCAATGATGAGATTAAGTAGGCCTTCGTTGAAAAATGCTCTACCTGCTATAAAGTAAGTTTGTTTTTTTAGTCCTCCTAGGGTTCTTTTTTCTTTCGCCAAGGAAAATAATATATCTTGATGAGGCTTTGCTTTTTTTAGGCCTATGCTTAAATACTTCGCGAGGTTGTTTTGTTGTTTCTCTGTAAATAGAGGTTCAGTTGTACTTTTATTTTTTATTATTTTTATACTAGATAAAAATTTTAATATGTCTTGTTCATCTATCTCGACTGGTTGAGAAGTTAGATTTTCGGTTAATTCACTCTCTGCGATGTCGCCATTTTTTAATTTTTTCCCATCAATATTGTTGTCTTGTATTTTAATAAGAGAATTTTCACTTTCACGCCATAAAATAGTATCTGATGAAAATGATGGCGTGGAGAAAAATACCATGATAATAATCACTTGAATTCTTAACATTAATCTCATCATAATTTAGTACCAAGTAAATATAAGCTTCGTTTAAAATTACTTACTCTTAAAAAACATCTAAATAAGGAGCAGAATTGCTCCCTATTTGAGTCGAGAGTTAGAAGAAAATGGTGCCACCTAACTGAATAAGCGTGAGATCTTCTGCATTATCATAAAGTGACTGTGCTGCTTCAGAGCCACTGACGCTGAGACTTAAATTTTCATACTTTGCATAAATGAGAAAACGAGAGCCAAAATACTGCTCTGCCGCAATCCCCCATTGATTAAGTTCAGAGCCTACTACACCGTCTAGATGGGCCATACCGTATTGGTCGTTATAGCTTGCGTATTCTGCGTAAAAAGCGGAGTCGCCAAAGGCGTTATATTGCTTGCGAATACCGGCTTTAAAGTAATAGGCATCTGTGTCGTCCCCTGAGCCGATGATCGCATCATCAGTTTCTTCCATTTGATAGGTAGCTACACCGAAAATACCAGATTCAAGGTGCATTACGCCGGTTTGAAATTGTAAGGTTGATGAGCCGTCGCCGCCTACATTAGTGCCGCCGTCTTTATTCACTGAATAGCCACCATGTAGGTTTGTTTTAAACCCGCCATGTTCGGCTGAGTACTTAACCGCGATGTCGTATATTTCATCATTGGCATAGCCAACTGCCACGCTAAAATTACCCATTTTAGGCAAGTCATAACGTACGCCGTTCCGGTAAATCCCATTACAGTCAAGGCCGATACCGAGCCCAGGTGTGGCTAAGCATTGTGCAAACTGACCCCAGGCAACATTAGTCGTACCTTCGTCAATGCCGCGAATGAAGAATCCATTAGCGCGGAATAATGGCGAAATGCCAGACCAAATAGTGCCAGAGGGATCGGCAAGTACAGCAATATTATCGGTCGGTAAGCTTTGTAAGCCGATGGTGACTTTCCCCCAATCCCCACCAATGTGAAGGCTACTACCTAGAAGCCCAATATCGCCGCCATTGAAGGTATCTAAATTATCTTGGTTTGCGAACAGAAGGGGAGTTTGGTGGCCACCGCCTGAATAGTTAGGTGTACCTGAAAGCGGCTCAATAATGACTTCGAAACCCACATCTAATCCGTGCTCTTCTAATTTGTAATCACCAGAAAGGGTAATGCGGCTGCCAAGTGTGGTGCCATTATCTGAAAGTTGAGCGACATCACTTCCAATGCCATCATCGTAATACGTTAATCCTTCATTAATCCAGCCAGAGATATTCCAAGAGTAGTTTTCTTCTTCTGCGTAGCTGTTCAAACTTAACGTACTTAAAATAGCGATAGATAAATATGATTTAACAAGCAATTTATTTTTCATTTTACTGTCCCAGTGTGAGTGGTGTTTTTTAATAATGAGAATTTATTTTTCTCATGTGCCCTAATTTAAGTTTCGGGTGTCAGTAAAATTGATAATAGATTTATATAGCTTTTGAACCATTGGACGTAAGGCTTGTTAGCCTCGTTCTTTAGGACTAAGAAAAATTAGGCGCATGGCGCCTAATTTATATTTTTGGTTTATATTTTTAATTTAAAGCTGCGCCAAATTAAAATTTAGCTTTCACATTTAAACTTACCATTCTAGGTTGCGCTGGACCTACAAATAGGGGGCTTTCCACATCGGGATAGATATCTTCTAATACTTCATCAGCTTCGCCGTAAGTGCCGAAGGTTTCATACTCTTTATCGAATACATTGTTCACCCGTAATTGGGCACTAAATGTGTGATTAAACTGATGGTTTAAATAAAGATTAGTAACAACATAGCTATCTAAGGTGTCATTTTCATTGGCTTCATCACCACGGAAGTATTGGCTAGAGGCTGAAATGATTTCTGCACCCAAGGTGGTTTGTTGGCTAAACGCGTAGTCTAGGTAAAATTTGATATTGTGCTTTGGTTGCCCAGGAATGGTATCACCTGCCTCAACTTGTCTATTTGCTCCTAACGGATTGAATGGGCTGAAAGAAGTAAAGGAAGACTCAAAAGTCGCGTCTAAATAATTATAATTAAATCGATAATTCAGCTTTTTCCAAAATGAGCTAATGCTGAACTCAACGCCCTGTCTACGGGTGGCATCAATGTTAATAAAGTAGCCTCTGGATGCCACCGAGCCTGCCTGCTGAAAAATGATGTCATCTTCACTCTCACTACGGTAAACATTTAGCATCATGTCGATGTTGTTAAAGGTCGCGGCATAGTTTGCTTCAATGGTTTGTGTGACGACTTGATCTAACGGCGGATCTGCAACAAAACCATTAGGTAGGCGGCATGGATCATCTTCGTCTGCACAGCTTAATTCCGCAGGGCTTGGTGTTCTAGATGACTGGCTAAACGCTAGGTTTAACTGCGACGTATCACTAAGCGCAATATCTAGCCCTATGGCAGGGTTGAACTGGGTAAATCTATGATCGCCATCAAGAGAGTCATCACCGTCTTCGCTTAAATCTTCCATTAGTACATGGTCGCGATTGAACCGGCCCCCTATGTTGAGTGATACTTTGTCTGTAAGCTGGGTAGTATTAACAAAGAGTAAGGACCACGCCGAGGTGTCTACATCAAGCCTAACTCGTGCTTCAGCAGATTGGAGCCCTTGAAGTGGAATGACAGTTCGGGAGTCGCTTGCCGTGTCATTTTCTAATATGCCAAAGGTGGTATCGGCAGAATAGTTGATATCACCTTTATTGTAGGTAGCGCCAATTACCAGTACCGATGGTTTGCCTAATAATTCATAATTGCTGGCAAGCTGGGAAGAAACCCCAAAGGCTTCTGAACTTGATAATCCAGTGTTGTAAGTGCCGTCTATCTCATCAGGAGATACATCTGAAATGTCAGATAGCGCAGTATTTTCATCGTATCCAATGAAAGCAACGGCTTCTACATCATCGCCAACGGTGGCTAGTTCGTCATCATCCTCTTCAAAATCGTCGTCATCGTCATCAAGGCCATCGTCATCGTCATCATCTTCCAGTTCACACAAGGTGATGCGGCCATCTGTAAATTGACAGGCGCCAAAGTCGCTGTCATCTCCGTTTATGGTGGTGGTTTCATTGTCGCGATAAAAAGCATTGAACGAGAGTAGGTGATTGTCACTTAGCTGCAAATCGCCTGAAAGGCTAAAGTGATGTAGCTCATTATTGGTTTGATCCGGGTGGGTATAAACCGCTTCACGACCTTCAATTTCTAACAACTCAATTGGTGAAGCCCCATTGCCCAATAGCTCACTATCGGCATACAAGTAGTTAAAATCTATTCGTCGTTTACTGTCTTGATAAGACACTGCACTGAATACTTGGTTTACCTCTGAAGGCGAGTAATCACGCCATCCATCTTCTTCATAATGATTGGCATTAATGTAATAGCCCCAGTTACCATTGTTTCCACCTGATTCTATCGACAGCGCAGACTGGCCATATTGCCCTACGGTGGCATCTACTTCGTTGGCATCGAAGGAAAAGCCTGTTTTCGTATTTAATGCCAGTGCGCCCCCAAGTGTATTTTGACCGAATAACGGGTTCGAGCCGGAATAAAGTGACACTGTATCGATAGCATCAAGGGGCATTAGATCCCAATTTACAGTATCGCCAAACGCCTCGTTAATTCTGCCACCATTTAGGTATACCGAAATTCCCTGAGGCAAGCCTAGCAATGGCGACGCGGTGAAACCTCGGTATTGTAAATCGGGTTGAAAGGGGTTGTTTTGTGCATCATTTAAATTCACGCTGGCAAGTTGTGCTTTCAAGAGTTCTGGCAAAGAGCGACTTACACTTGCTTCTATCTCCTCTTGAGACAGCGATTGAACGGTTCCAAAAATTGGCGCTGCATCACTCCCGGTTTGTAGTGTGGTTGCTCCATGGATTTCTATTACTTCTACATCGTTGTTTGCTAGCAGACTGTCTGTTTTAGTATTGGCGGAGGCGTTACTGCAAAGCGCTAGAGACACGCTTGAAGCGATGAGTGCGTAAGCTAAAGGCGTTGTGTGTTTTATTAGCATGTTCCTGATTCTTCTATGAACGAGTATGCAATCAGTATCGTGTAGGTGGGTCCCGAAAAATATCCTCCTAAAGAGGGAGGAAAGCTCGTAAATTGGTACTACATGAAAATCCCAAGTAACGAATTTTTATTAAGTAGGGCTTTTACTTATACCAGTATTAAGGTCATTTTGGGTGAGCGTGTTTTTACACCAAACTTCGCGGAGCGACGCCTGCCTATCTTGCGCCCCATAAATAAAGGTATGCTCATGAAAACGCGCTACCCCTAGTGCATAACATTCTCCGGTAGTACGAGGTTGCCAAAACGAGGCGCTAGTCATGATAACTATAAGATGGCGATGGAATTGGGCATCAACCCTGTATACCCAGTTATTGCCAATACACTGAAACCGTTCCTCAGAATTTTGTGCCGCCTTAACAGACGGTTCGGCGAGCTTATGCAGTAATTTAGGTAATGCTGGTAAGTTTTCTAGTGATAATAGCGAGGGAAAGTCGGCCGCGAGTTGCGCGCTTTTTTTGTCTTTTAACTCAACGGCAACCTCTGTTGTAGAAACCCAATTATTTTTTTTGGGTCTGTCTGCGCGCTCACTTTTGTCATACGTTTCATGCTTACCTGTTCGGCAAACATGCACATTATTAAGGTGCTCGGTAAACGGTTTTGTTTTTAAAGACGAGTGTGGTTCGCTATACCGAGAATTCGCTTGCTGGTGATAATCTCGAATAAGTTGCTGTACTGCTTGGGGTAATTTATTGTCTGTAAATAAACGAGGTTTGGCTTCTACGTTGAACTCAGTTAATACCGACACCACTTTTTTATGCGCATCTGTACGCGCTTGAGTACTGGTCTTGGTATTATGCACAAATCGAAGAGCAATCATGCCTGCATGGTTTACTTCATCATCGATAAAGAAGTGGCCTAAAGCAATAAACCTGCTTTTAATCTGGTGTTCGACATCAAGTAAGTCGTAAGTAAATTCCTGTGGCACCCACCACGTAGACACATCGTTTTCGATAGGCTTCACTTGATGATTATTCGTAAGGTGACGTCTCATGTGGCAAACAGGAACTGAGGTATTTCGTTTCAAAGTACTTGCGGGCACTTCAGCGGCCTCATTAAGAGGCATAGCATCACATAACTTTGTATTACAGCCTTTGGCATTAATTTCTGCTATAGCCTGTCTACTTAATGAGATGATTTCATCGCCGTCAGTATCTGCACCACTGACTAAAAGGGTGATGTGTTCACCGTCATACCATCTCTTCTTATAATCAATGAGGTCGTCAAAACCAATTTTTAATACCGAATCAGAAAACCCTCCGGCATGTTTGTAAGCCATGGTACTGGTATCACATCGGCGTATGGCCATGTTATTCAAATAATCGATATTGCGTTCAAGCAGCGTGAGTTCATTAACGAGAACGCCACTTCGCTCTGCTTCAAATTTACTCTTTTCGTAATGGGTATTCACTAGGCCGCTATACAGGTATTGAATCGCACTGATAAAAAGCGCTTGATTATAAGATTGCACATAAAAATACGTACAGCCTGAGTAGGTCGTCGCGTTTATCGACAAGGGTAGCAAAGCATTTGCTACAAAAAGCTCATGGTCGGCAGGGTAGTAAGGCGACCCACGAAAACACATGTGTTCAGCCAGATGAGATACGCCTGAGTGATCATGTGCTGGCGTATTGACAACAAATACACCCGTGAATGGTGATTTTCTGCATTCTAGATTGCCCATCTTATTTGGATTCGCCGCAATGCCTGTATTAGTGCCATTGCCAGAACTGTCATGAAACCGAGTACTACCTGCGCTGATTATGTGACTTGAGCTACTTGAGCCACCTTCAGGCCTTTTAGCATTGCGTGACACATACCGGATGTTAATCATCAAAAAGCGCTCAAGCGGTCACGTCTTGTATCATCTTTACAGGGATAGCATTTTTCACTGTGCGAAATTTTAAAGTAGAGCTTGCCGGTTGCCCGGCTTTATCGGTAATAGTTTTCATCAAATGGTGATCGGGTGACTTATCGCAAACCGGATCGGTTTTGTGCATATCCCCGGTCAGCAAAAAGGCTTGGCAACGACAACCGCCAAAATCCTTGTCTTTTTCATCACAGGTCTTGCATGGCGAGGGCATCCAGTCATCGCCTCTAAAGTGATTAAAACTAAAATCATGTTCCCAGATATGCTGTACCGATGAGTCTTTCACGTTAGGAAAGGTAAGAGGTAGAATTTTGGCACTGTGACAAGGAAGCGCACTGCCATCTGGGGTTACCGTTAAAAAAGTAGTTCCCCATCCATTCATACACGCCTTTGGCCTATTCTCGTAGTAATCGGGTGTGACAAACATAAATTTAGGGCCGCCACATTGCTGGTCTCTATACCGGTTAATGGCCTGCTCAGCTTCTTCTAGCTGGCTTTGTGTAGGTAGTAAGTGCTCACGGTTTTCATACGCCCAACCATAATATTGAACCGTCGCAAGTTCTACAAAATCGGCCTTAAGTTCAGTGCTAAGCGCCATGACTTCTTCAATTTCATGAATGTTTTGGGCGGTAATACAAAAATTCAGCACCATAGGGTAGTTGTAGGCTTTAACTAACTTGGCAATATTCAGTTTTTGTTTGAACGAGTGGCGCTTATTGCCAATAAGGTCGTTAACTTCAGCATTGGCTGATTGAAAGCTAAGCTGTATATGATCAAGCCCCGAATCTTTTAATCTGGCAATGCGCTTTTCCGTCATGCCAATGCCGGAGGTGATCAAGTTGGTGTAAAAGCCAAGTTCGCGGGCATAGGCGACTAACTCTTCTAAATCTTTGCGCAACAAGGGTTCACCACCGGAAAAGCCTAACTGAACCGCACCCATTTCCCTGGCTTCCTTAAACACCTTCTTCCACTGAGACGTAGTGAGCTCGTTAAAGGTTTCTTCCATATTCACGGGGTTAGAACAATAGGGGCAATGGAGCGGGCATTGGTAGGTTAACTCAGCGAGTAGCCATAAAGGTGGAGTAGTGGCTTTGGTAGGTTGTGAAGCCTTGGTAGCGTGCGTTGCGTGGTTAGTCATACACCACCCACTTTTTTTCTTCAGCGTGTTGCAAAAATACGGTTACGTCTTCTTCTAAATCCTCAGGTGCATCGGGAAAGGCCTTTCTAAGCGCTACTGCAATGTCATCTGTAGAGCGCACACCATCAACAAGGGTTAAGATTTCTGACGCCGAAGGGTTTAGCTTAATCATGCCCTCAGGAAATAGAAGCACATACCCATCTTGTACTTTTTCGTATTGTAAGCGAAACAAAGGGTTCATAGACGGCGTGTTAGATTTGTTTGTCATTAGAATCTCCCTGTATGGCAAACCTGTTGATTGGCAATGCCATCGAAAGGTTTTCTGCCATATTCATAAGCGAAACAAATAGCATCGGCAATGCTCCACAGAATATCTATTTTAAATTGAAGAATGTTCAAAGCACGCTCTTGTTGATTGCGGGTAACAAAGTGGTCGAGCGTTATTTGAAGGCCGTGTTCTACATCGCGCCTTGCTTGCCCTAAACGCATTTGAAAATAGGTAAACCCTTCTTGGTTTATCCACGTGTAGTGAGTGGGCCAGGTATCAAGACGGCTTTGGTGTATTTCAGGCGCAAACATTTCGGTAAGTGATGAACAAGCGGCTTCTTGCCACGATGCGCGGCGTGCAAAATTTACATAGGCATTTACCGCGAATTTTACGCCGGGCAATATGTGAAATTCATTAAGTAATTCATCGCGGTTAAGCCCTACCGCTTCCCCTAGACGGAGCCATGCTTCAATACCGCCTAAACTGGTATCACCTTCCCGGCCATCATGGTCGATAAGCCTCTGAATCCAGGTGCGTCTTACTTCTTGATCTTCACAGTTTGCTAATATGGCGGCATCTTTAACTGGAATAGCCATTTGATAATACAGCCTGTTTGCCACCCAGCCTTGTATTTCTTCTTTACTGCAATGCCCTGCATTCATACGTTTATGGAAGGGATGATGGATATGGTAATACGCACCTTTTGCGCGTAATTGCTGTTCGAATTCTTCTTTTGTCCATGCAGGTTTCAACATGTTACACCTCTATTTGCATGCCATCGTAAGCCAGCTCAATATTCTGCTCTTGCAATGCATGAAAGGCTGATGAATCTTCATTCAGCACGGGGTTAGTGTTATTAATGTGAATAAGGACTTTGCGCTTAACATTAAAGCGGTTAAGCAGCGCAATGGCACCATTTTCGCCATTTACTGGCATGTGCCCCATCTGCGTACCGAGCTTTTGGCTAAAGCCATGGTCAATCATTTCTTCATTCACCCATAAGGTGCCATCGAAAAGCACGCATTCAGCGTCGGCCATAACCTGCTTCACGGTGTCGTTGGCTTGCATACACCCTGGCGCATAAAAAAGTACGTGACCTGTTTGAGTATCGGTAATTTTAAGGCCAATATTATTGCCCGGAACAATGTTATCGCGATAAGTAGAATAGGGCGGCGCGTTCGACTCTAATACTACAGGTTGGAATAAAAGCCCATCTGCGCCTTCGGGCACAAACGTATGGTGAAAGTCAGTACTAATGGAGCGTTGCTGAAGGCCGCCGTGCCAGTGTTTAAGCACGGTAAATAAGGGAAAGCTGGTGGTTAAATCTTCGTTTACTACATCGGTACAGTACACAGGAAGTGGTAACCCTTCTCTTAGTGTAAGTAAGCCGGTGGTATGATCTATTTGGCTATCGGTGAGCACTATAGATGAAATACGTGTGCCACGGGCAACGTGCTCTTCAGGCCAAAGCTGAGGATGGCTATTTATTTGTTCCCGTAAATCGGGAGAGGCATTAATTAATACCCATTTACTCCCGTCGACACTTACCGCAATGCTCGATTGGGTGCGGGGGGTTGTTTTAATGGTGTGCTGACGTGCGCCTTTGCAATTTTCGCAATGACAATTCCATTGAGGGAACCCGCCGCCTGCGCCTGCGCCAAGAATCAATACCTGCATAACTACTCCTTGGGTATTTGAAAAAGGCTGCAATAGCAGCCTTTTGATTACTTATCACGATGGCTTAGGTCTAACGGTTGCTGATATATAGCGTTACTTCAAAACCTAGGCGCATTTCAGTGTATTGAGGTTTAGTCCACATCGTCATTTCCTCTGTCTTTTTGGGTGAGTTCAATATGAGTATATGTTGATTATCTGTTAACAGATATCCTTCTAAAGGAGGAGAATTACCATGAATCATGATGATTTTTGGACAGTGGCTAGGCGTTGCAAATAGGCCACCAGTAAGGGAATAGGGCGGCCGGTAGCCGAATTGGCAGTACCATATTTAAATGCGGTACCAGCCACATCCATATGAGCCCAAGGAAAATTTTTAGCGAAGCGGGACAAAAAGCAGCCTGCGGTAATCATACCTGGTGAGTTTTTCCCTGCGTTTGTCATATCGGCATGAGAAGAGGCTATAGCGTCTTGATATTCGGGCCATAATGGAAATGGCCAAATTGGATCTTGGGCGTGTTCACCAGCCTTAATTAGTGCTTGTTCTAGTGGGCGGGAATTACTCATTACACTGCTGCATTGGTACCCCAAAGCAGTAATAGCAGCGCCGGTTAGCGTTGCTATATCTATGACTGAGTGGGGGGCGAAACGCTCACTGTAACTTAGTGCATCGCACATTAGCATGCGCCCTTCAGCATCTGTGCTTATCACTTCAACGGTTTGTTTTGAGTGGGTAGTAATAATATCGCCGGGCCGGTATGCATTACCGCCAATACTGTTTTCAGCGGTAGCCAATATTCCAATAATGTTAATGTTTAAGCCGAGTTCTGCAACCGCTTTTATTACTCCAAGTACGCACGCTGCACCTGCCATGTCGTAAATCATGTGGTGCATATCTCCTCCTCTTTTTAAGGTGATGCCGCCCGAATCAAATGTTACACCTTTCCCTATTAAGACTACCGGCTTGGTATTTTTGGCGTCATTGCTTTGCGTAGCGCCATTTCCTGAATAACGAATCACCGGCATAGAAGCAGGAAATGCCGATGCGCGATTTACTGCCAAATAGGCATTCATACCTAGCGATTCCAATGTATCTTGATCGATAATCTCGGTAGTAATTTTAGAATACGCATCCGCGAGTATTGTCGCCTGGTCGGCCAAATAAACTGGGGTACATAAATTCGCTGGCATGTGAGACAAATCTCGCGCTAAGCCCATACCATTTGCTAGTGCGGCCTCATAATTAACGCAGGCCAGTAGTGCATCTGAGGTATTGTCCGATGCTAGCGCAGAGTCTCCATTAAGTGCTTTGACTGAAGCTTCATTTAGCGCCTTATCTAAAACTAGGTTAGCTGCCACGTCTGTTGACGATACTTGGAGGTTTAAGCACGGCATTTCGTTAGATGACAAGTGAGGGGAAGATTTATATCCTTTAAATTGATAGCAACAAAAATGAAAAGCTCGCAATAGCTGGCGAACCAGCGCTATATCTAGTTCTCTCTGTTTGCTTGCGCTTTGCATAGTGAGGGAAGTAGTGTGGTTGATAGTACTGTAAGTCGTTTTACAAGGTAGTACCAAAGTGATTGTTGCCGCCTTTAACGAAAGCGCGTACTTAAACATATCAACAAATAGCTTACGTGTGCCGTGAGAAGCCGAAGGATGATCAAAACTAAGGCTGATATTTTCTTCTAAATTACCCGCTCCCCATATAAGGCATCGTTTTGCCGCGGTCTCTACAGGCCGGTGAAGTAACACTTTTTGGCCTTGCGAGCCTACAAATTCTTCATCGTTAAATATCTGCTGAATGAATGCTTGAGTGCTATGTGGCATGTTTTCAATGGTGGGTTGTATATCAGTGGGTGAGCAAAGCCATATGACGCAATCGGCGACTACTTCGTGTAGGTTGCTGTGAGGTGCTAATGTTACGTTTGTCATGGGCGCCCTTGTTGGTTTGCTTTTATGCGCTGTTTTTTCCCATCGCTCTTATTTCCAGCCCCCTTGTTTCCAGCGCTGTTGATTGAAAAGCTAGCAGCAGGTTTTGGCCTAAAGCTCCTTACGGCGAAGGTAAAGGTAATTAGAGTGAGCACAAGTACAATCACTAGCTCTTTTGCTGCAAGCTTTTCATACAACCCAAAGCGCAGTAGCTCAACGCCACTGGTAAAAGGATTAAAGGCGCACACTTGATACAGCCATTCGCTTGCTTCTTGCATTTTCCACAATGGATAAAGCGCACTTGAAAGGAAAAACATTGGAAAGATAACGAAGTTCATCACACCAGCAAAGTTCTCTAATTGCTTAATGGAATTCGCCAGCAATAAGCCCAGCGAGCCAAGAAAAATAGACAGTAATGCAATGATAGGAAGCGCGTAGATATAACCCATTAAGGGTAATTGCACGTCAACAAGTAAAGCAAAGCAAAAGAATAAATAAACCTGTATTGCTGAAACCAGTGTGTTGGCCACCAATTTACTACAAAGCAGAAATGAACGGGGGACTGGGCTCATTAGTAGTACCTTCATACTGCCCATTTCTCGGTCGTAAACCATAGATAGCGAGCTTTGCATACTGTTAAACAACACAATCATGGCGGCTAACCCTGGTACAATGTATTCCTCATACAAAATGTAAGTTTCGTAAGGCGGTATCATAGAAAGCCCTAATGCCGAACGAAACCCCGCGGCAAACACAAATAGCCATAACAAGGGGCGAACTAAGGCACTTAACAGCCGAGAACGTTGCTGCCAAAATTTCAGCATTTCTCGGTTTAATACACCCATAAAACAGCGCCAGTACATCATGCCGGAACCTTAGTCTGTGTAATTTGCTTGCACTTATAGAGGGTATTGATATTAGTTTGCACGAGTTAATACATCCCAAAGCTGATGAATATCCGAGACCTGATGTTTAGTAAGCAGCGCCGAGCAAATATCTCGTTCTACTAATTGCCCATTTAGTAATATGGCGAGGGGATCCGTCGGCGATACTTCTTCAAATAGGTGAGTAGCCCACAGCACAGTCACGCCTTGTTTCACTGCTAAGTCATGAACCACCGAATGAATTAACCGCCGAGAAGCAATATCTAACCCTACGGTGGGTTCATCGAGTAATAAGGTACTAGGTTGGTGAATAAGGCATCTTGCCAGCTCAACACGACGGCGGTGGCCACCATTTAAATAACGGATTTTAGTGTTCAGGCGGTCGCTAAGATCAAGTTTCGTCAATAAATCAGTAATACGTGAAATTGATTTGTCTGGGGCGAGTCCGTGAAGCGAGGCAAAATAGGCTAAGTTTTGCTTTACGGTAAGGTCGATATCTAGCGTACTTTGCTGAAACACCACGCCGAGATTTTTCATAATCGAAGCGCGGTTTTTTGTTATCGGCTTGCCATTAAATAAAATATTTCCTTGGCCAATTCGTTGTAACCCTGTGAGCAACCCAAATAGGCTACTTTTACCTGCGCCATTAGGGCCAAGTAAAATATTAAAGCCCGGTTTAAGGGTCAGTGAAATTTCATCAAGGGCTGCTACTTTGCCGTAAGTGTGGGTAACCCCTTGGATATCTATTTCCATTTAACGGCAATTCCCCATGGGTAACGTCCCACCTTAATCGTTTTTTCAACATCGAGAGTTTCAGTATTAATAACCGACACGTCGCCGCTTACCCCGTTTGTGGTGAGTAATAGTGACTGGTCTTGGTTAAAGGCTAATTGCCACACGCGCCGTCCTACAACTATGTATTTCTCTATTTCAAACGTACTAGTGTTTACCACAGCAACGCGATTTGCTGGGCCTAGGGCGACAAACGCGTAAGGGGAGTCTTTCATCAGCAATATACCAACGGGTTGTATTTTGTCGCGGTACACGCCTTTAACTGCAAAAGACAAGGTCTGTACTTTTTGCTTGGTTTGAGTATCAAATATGGTGACTGTGCCGCCAATTTCAGAACTTACCCAAAGGTACTTATCGTCAGCAGTAAAGTGAGCGTCTCGCGGGCGAGCATCTACTAAGCTATTAGCAATGTTCTCGTGGGTGTTGGTGTCTATCCAGTGCACCATGTTTGTTGTTTCTGAAGTAACCACCATCATGCGGCCGTCATGGCTTACCGCTAACCCTTCAGGTTCAACCCCTACATCTATTTGTGCAATTACCTGGCTGGTGGGAATATCAATAACGGTGAGCAGGGCATCGTCTTCATTGGCGGTGTAAATGGTAGTGCCATTGGGGTGAAGGGCAATGGTTTCAGGATCCTCACCTGACGGTAAATCACCGACAATAGTATGGGTGTCTAAATCGATAATTTGAATGCGATCGGAATCCGAGGCGCAAATGTAAGCATGGGCTTGGTCAGCGCTTAATATAAAGCCCCTTGGACGCTCACCAATGTCTAATGTATCGGTGACTTCAAACGTATTCATATCAATGACTGATAGGGTATTGTCTTTTTCATTGGTTACATATGCCTGTGGCAATGCACTGGCACTATAACTACTTGCCCAAAAGCTCATTATCAAAAAGCTGTTTGCCATAAAGCGGTTTTTCGTGAAGCGAGAAATCATAGTGGGTCCTTACAGGTTTTATTCGTTTCACCCAAGGTGTCTAACTCGTCAGATTGATGTAAAAAGCCGGGCAGCGGGGCATGAATAACTAGGGCTTCTTCGTGGGCTAGCGCAATGGGTTGTCGAAGTTGGCGTGTGCCTTTTCTGAAAGTTAATTGTCTGCCTTTGTAGGCTGCAATACTAAGCTGCTCCTCTACCAAAGCGTTAAATAATTGCGTGCCGATTAAGCTATCGTTAGCACTGCTACCAGTGCCACTCAGTTTACTTTGCTGTATGGCGGTGGAAACGGCGATAATGGCTGCATAAGCAGCAAAGTCTACGTCATTCATATTGCGCGAAAACTTTTCCTTAAAACGATTTTGCAGCTGCCTTGCGCCCCATTGCTCATGAGTAAAATGCCACCCTAAGGGTTTCAAACCTGCCGACCCTATAATGGGCACAATAAGGTGGGTATTAAAGGGTAAGCTGTAGGCATACTGACCTTGGGTGTCGGCAGCAAAAATAGCGTCGTAAGGTTTCTTAGTTCGAGTAAAAAGGGGAATTTCAGAAAATGCAGAGCGTCGTAAGTCAAAACTTGCCTGCCATATCTTCTCTTCAACAATATTTAACTTAAATTTCTTCGCGGTACGTAAAAACGCGTCTAAGTAAGCCTGATCACTTTCATGGGAGCCGCGCAAGGTAAGCACAGAGCTCAAACGCTTAGTTCTAAGCCACTGACCAAGCGCATCGGTTTTCATTTGGTAGCTAGGGTAGGTGTGCAGTACGTTAAGTTCGCAGTGCTGTTGACGAAAAGCATCCTTGCCACTGGCTACATTCACCACTAATGCGCTGGGGTTAATAGACACTACCGAACGAACGGCTTTTTCATATTGAGCGTCTGGGCTATCGATAAGCACCACAGAGGTATTGGCAATCACATCGGTAGCCGCTGAGTCAAAAGCGTCAAGGCGGGCAAGCGACAGCGAATAGCCCAAAAATTTTCCTGTAATATTGGCATCTTCAATGCCAATTTCGGCACCCGCAATTCCTTCGTCATTAGGACGGGTTAAATACGAAGGCGTTCCTGCGGGGGGAGGGCGCTCCACGTTAATATAGACAATGTTCGTAGTGCTAGGTTGGGCTTCAGCTTGCCCTACATATTTATTTTCTGGCTGACTCCCCGATTGGGCATGAACATTGGCATGCAAGGCCGATACGCTTATCAATAGGATTGATACTCCTATCCATATTTTTACTTTTTCCATGAACCAGCGAAGGGCTTTTCTCACACTTCTCATCACACTGCTTTTCACAAGAAGGCCTTTTTATAAATCGCGATACAAAAAGGGTATATGGCATTATTCCCGAATAACATCCTCCTAAAGGAGGAATGCTATGGCGCTAAAGTAGCATTCGTGAATGCCTGTCTGCGCATTAGTATTGAAAGTACTTAGCGTCAAGAGAGTTTCTCGTAGTGACTTGTTTGCGAACCTTTTATTTTATTCCCTTCATACTTTTAAGTTTTTTAAGCTTGAGTGTATTAAGCACCAGTGTTTTTGCTCGATCTTTTGATGACATTATCGAAAGTAAGAAGATTAATATTGCGGTTTATAATGACTACCCACCTTACTCATACATGGAAGCGGGTTCAGCGAAAGGAATAGATGTTGATATAGCTAAAGAAATTGCTGCTAAATTCAATGTGGAATTAGTGTTAACTTGGATGACCCCAGGGGAAACGACGGAAGACGATTTTCGTAATTTTTTATGGAAGGGGCACATTATTCACAAAGTAAAAGCTGACTTAATGATGCGTGCTCCATACGACCGTTCTTTTTCCCAAAAACGGGACGATATTGGCTTATTAGCGAATGAGTTAGTTCACATGTTCGCACCGTATCAACAAGAAAGCTGGCAGATAATTCACAACACAGAGCAATTGCCAGAGGTAGAGACCATGGCGATGTTTCAATACCATACCATTGGTGCAGAAATAGACAGTATTCCTCATTTTTACCTCACCTCGGCCTTTGGCGGAAGGTTACGAGATAACACCTCTCAGTATGCCAGCAATGAACTTGCCATCGATGCTATGAAAAAAGGTAATGTTGATGCGGTAATGGGCCTTCGAACACAAATTAGCTACTTGTCTCAATTCGTCGATAGCTCCAAATTTAAACTTGCTAGCAACGCGTTTCCTCTTATAGGAAAACAGAAGTGGGACTTAGGTATAGCCGCGCACAACGACTACCGAACCCTAGCGTATGAAGTTGGTGATGTAATTACCGAGATGGTACTGACCGAAAAAATGGCGCACATTTTTAGTCAGTATCACGCCGCCTATGAAATGCCTGATTATTATGCTGTTGAGTAATGCCGTTAAGTCATGTTGGCGAGCAATGCTATTGCAATAGCTCCACTCTTATTAGGCATATTTCCTGTTAATTCCTCCTCCTAAAGGAGGGGACAATTCACTCAGCCGTTCCATAGGCACGCCCATCGGGCACCGCTATTCTAATTCTATCGAATAGTCTGAAAATCAGACACATTCATGGCCAATACGCATTAGGAAACGTTATGAATAAACAACTACCACTAAAAAGAATTGCCTTAGCTTTATTGGTTTGTGCGGGGGCAATTTCCCCCGTTCAAGCTAACGTGACCGACAAAGATATACAAAACGACCAAGCCACTACTGACGATATCGTATCGTATGGCATGGGATTACGCGCGCAGCGCTATAGCCCACTATCTGCAATTAACAAAGACACCATTGAAGAAATTCGCCCAGTTTGGGCATTTTCGCTTGGTGGCGAAAAACAGCGGGGCCAAGAGTCTCAGCCTATGGTAAAAGATGGCGTTATGTATGTGACGGGTTCTTACTCTCGCGTATGGGCCATTAATGCGATGACTGGCGAAGAACTCTGGCAGTACGAAGCTCGTTTGCCCGATGGTATTATGCCTTGTTGTGATGTGATTAATCGCGGCGTAGCCTTGTACGATAATTTGGTCATATTCGGCACCCTTGATGCCAAACTGGTAGCCCTTGATAAAGATACGGGCAAAACCGTATGGAAGAAAAAAGTAGAAGACTACAAGGCTGGTTACTCCATTACTGCCGCGCCTATTATTATTGATGGTATGGTGATAACGGGTAACTCGGGTGGTGAATTTGGTGTAGTAGGAAAGGTATACGCCTTTGATGCTAAAACTGGCAAACAGATTTGGGTTAGACCTACTGTTGAAGGCCACATGGGTTATATGTGGAAAGACGGTAAAAAAACCGAGAATGGTATTTCTGGCGGCGGGGCGGGTAAAACTTGGCCTGCAGATTTATGGAAAACTGGCGGTGCTGCAACCTGGCTAGGCGGCACTTATGATGCTGATACAGGGCTGTTATTCTTTGGTACAGGTAACCCATCACCTTGGAACTCTCACCTTCGCCCTGGCGATAACTACTTCTCTTCATCTCGTTTAGCGATTAACCCTAAAACGGGAAAAATTGTATGGCACTTTCAAACTACGCCACACGATGGCTGGGATTTCGATGGTGTAAACGAGCTTATATCGTTTGATTATGAAGAGGCAGGTAAAACGGTGAAGGCCGCTGCCACTGCAGATAGAAACGGCTTCTTTTATGTATTGAACCGTGAAGATGGTGATTTCATTCGAGGCTTCCCGTTTGTAGATAAGCTAACGTGGGCCAAAGGCCTAGATGAGAATGGCCGCCCACTTTACATTGACGAAACGCGTCCTGGTAATCCGTCACTTTCAGACGATGGTAAAAAAGGCGCACAGGTTGTCGCTCGTCCTGCTTTCTTAGGTGGAAAAAACTGGATGCCTATGGCGTATTCACCTGATACGGGTTTGTTCTATGTACCTTCCAACGAATGGGAAATGGATATTTGGAACGAAACCACCTCATATAAAAAGGGCGCTGCTTACTTAGGTGCTGGCTTTACTATCAAATCTGTCAATGAAGACTTTATAGGTGTACTTCGCGCCATTGACCCTAAAACCGGTAAAGAAGTATGGCGTTATAACAACTATGCGCCACTATGGGGTGGGGTAATGACTACAGGCGGCGGTCTAGTATGGACAGGCAACCCAGAAGGTTACCTAATGGCCTTTGACGATAAAACCGGAAAGATGGTTTATAAGTTCCAAACCGGCTCAGGCATTGTAGGGTCGCCAGTAACTTGGGAGATGGAAGGCGAGCAATATGTGTCTGTGTTGTCTGGCTGGGGCGGTGCAGTGCCTTTATGGGGCGGCGAAGTTGCTAAGCGGGTTAAGCACCTAAACCAAGGTGGTACGGTGTGGACGTTTAAATTACCAAAGCGTTATGAACAAGTGGCTAAGAACTAATTTGTTTTAAATACGATAGAAGCCGATACCTTTGTAGGTATCGGCTTTTTTATATCTGAAATAGCCTTTATCCTCCCAAAGGAGGAGCCTTTCAAAACCAAAGTAGAGTTACCCCAATTATCACATTCAGTATAATTTTTTCATCAGCTTGAGAGGATGTATGAATGATGAAAGTAAAAGTATCTCTTTTAATTACAACGCTTTTTCTGGCCTTAACGGCGCACAAGTTAGCAGCACATGGCAACGTGACGCCACAAGGCGCTGACAGCTCTGAAATGCAAAAAATTACCGATGGTGATGAGTCTGAAGATGGCTGGGTGTTTGAAAACCCTTATCGTAATTTAGATGAAGAAACTCACAAGAAGGTGTATGAATTTGGCGAGTCAGCCTACTCAAATAACTGTGCCGTTTGTCATGGTCTTCATGCGCAGTCAGGTGGCATAAACCCAGATTTACGTTTGCTCGACCCCGAAAGTATGGAAGACGATGAATGGTATGTAGAGCGCCTTCGTTTTGGATCATCAAAAGGCATGCCTGCGTTAGGCGGAATTCCAGAAGGGCAGTCTGAACCCATTTTAGATCAAGAGACACTATGGGCCATAAAAACCTATGTAGAGGCTCGTAGAATAGTAGCAATTGAAGAAGGTGAAATTGAAGTAGACTAACTATATTCCCGTTTTGTCGGCCGGGTCGAGAAATCGCCCGGCTTTTTTATAGGCCAACTATTTTTCAAAAAGTGAAAGTAGACAAATCACACCCACTTATCAAAATAAACGCCTTACATTATTTCAAATAAATCTGTGCAGAATTAGGTGTTTGCAGCTATTCTTTGGGTAGTTCATTGGACGAAACGACTTATTTTTAGGCCCTAAATGCACATCCTGCGATTCCTTTTCTTTTTAGTTTTTATCACGAGTATGCATGTTGAGGCCCAGCACGCTGACGCCCAACATACTGGTACCGGCAAGAAAGGGGATGTCGATGCGTTAAAAGCATCTATTCGTAATGAAAGGGAATTAGGAGACATTGAGAAAGCAGAGTTGTTAACGCAAGATCTGCAACGCATAGTAGACCATTCACAAACGCCCGAATTACAAGCTGATCTAGCCACTATTACAGCCGAGAATGAGATCAGCCGAACTCGATACTCACACGCTATCGAATTATTGAAGTCAGCTGAGTTAATGTATTCTCGTTTGTCTAACGATTTTGCATTAGCTCATGTCTATACCATGCTTGGTTACGCCTACTACAGCATGTCTGAATATCCCTTGTCCCTTGATTATTACCATCGCGCGTAGCGGATTTACAAGGCCTTAGATGATAAAAAAAGCCTAAGTATTGTCGGCAGTTATATGGGCATGGCGTTGGGCGCTATCGGTGATTATGAAGGGGCTATTATGGCGTACCAAACCGCGCTCGCTCATGCTGTAGAACAAGGCAGTGATGCTGAAAAGTCACAGGTGCTGTATAGCTTAGGGGGTCTAAATGCCAAGATGGGGGCTCACCGCAGTGCATTAGCGTATTTCTATAGCTCTCTGGAGATAGATACCAAGCGTGGCATGATTCAAAATATTGCATTCAACAATGCCTTAATTGCTGAGTCATTATTAGCGCTGTCAGATTTTGAAGCTGCCGAATCACATGCTAGTGAAGCCATTCGTCTTTTTAATGAAGTTAAGTCGACTGAATATGCTGATATGTATAAGTTAACGCTGGCTAAAATATATATCGCTAGAGGTGGTTACGACAAAGCCAACGAGGTTATCCAAAACGTATTACGTACCGCCAATGGTCGATTCCCAGCACTTACATTGAATGCTCTGGTAGTTGCTGCGCAGCATGCATTTATTACCAATAAATATGAAATTTCTATCGACTATGCTAATCAGGGAATAGAAAAAGCGAAGCAGGCAGAGCGGCTACCCATTGAAGTCCAGTTCCATGAGGCCAAAGTAAATTCACTAGAAGCAATGAGTCGCTACGATGCTGCTTTTCTTGCGCTTAAAACACTGATGCGAGTCAAAGAACAACTTAACGATGAAAATAAAGTGGAAGCGATAGCAAATGTGCAAGCGCAAACTGAGTCTGTACGTAAAGAGCTAGAGCTAAATTTGAAAGTAAAAGAGCAGGCTCTTGAGCAAGCCGCGCTAAACGAAAAGTTGCTTTTGAAAAACGTGTTTATTGGGCTCATTGTCATCCTATTTTCTCTTCTGTTTGTATTATACCGGCGTTACACATTGCGCAAAGCAAACGAACGCCTAGAGTGGAAAGTTAGAATTCAAACCCGAGAGCTAAGCGAAAAGAATGAACAGCTCATTCAGTCACTTAAGCTAATAGAGTCTGAAAGTATCACCGATACACTAACAGGTTTGAAGAATCGCCGTTATTTACAAAAATTTATTAAAACAGATATCGCACTGTGCAACCGAGAGTTTTCCGACTGGCATCAAGGCAAAGGCCGTAAACCCATTGGCTCAGATTTGCTGGTTTTCATTCTAGATATTGATGACTTCAAACAAGTGAATGACAGATTTGGTCACCAAATAGGTGATGAAGTCTTAATAGAGTTTTCTAAGCGATTAGAACATGTATTTAGGCAATCTGATTATATTGTTCGGTGGGGCGGGGAAGAGTTTGTTGCGGTAGCAAGGTTTGTTGATCGTAAAAGTGCCATGGTGTTAGCGCAGCGCCTAGTAAAAGCGATTAATGACACAAAATTTGAAATGCACGACAACACGGCCCTACCGATAACTTGCTCGGTAGGTTATGTATGTTATCCACTTATTCCAACCAAGGTTATTTCATGTAATTTGGAAAAATTGATTGAGATGTCAGACGCGTGTTTATATCTCGCCAAGGCATCGGGTAAAAATACCTGGGTAGGCTTAGAGTCATTTCATGATGAAGAAGCATTTGTTGGAGATTTCAATAAGACTTCGTTAGAGACGCTCATTCAACAAAAAAGGGTGACGATAAGGCGAGAACCGGGGTCGTAAGTTTGGCGGTAACTTTAGGATTAGATGATGCCGTTTTTTGTACCTTCTATTACGATCATACATTTCAATGTGTGAAATCAACGTTTGAAAACAAACCGTTAGTGATATACTTTTAATGACTCAGAAATAGATGCATTTCATGACGAATGTGATGATTATTGATGTACCTGAGGTATTAAACACACCTATATTATTATTTTAAAGTGTGTGTTGTTTGTATAAGGATCTTACATGGTTAGGCTTCTGCCTATGCTTTTCGCACTGTTTTTTATTGTGCAAAGTACAGCTTGCTATAGCACGGCTTTATTTGAAGATAAGGCATTAGAGTACGATTTAGCTGGTCACATGGAATTTGCAGTTGCTGATGGTGATACCCTAGTAGGAGACGAATTATGGGTAGATGACCAGAGTAAAATAAGCCGCGCACCCCACCAATATTTGCATTTTCGGGTGACCATTGAAAATGCACTTAATGAGCCTGTTCCCCTTTGGTTTTCTATCACTTTTCCTTCGATTGAGCATCTGTACGTGTCAGATGGCACCCACACGTGGATAACCGGCGATGCGCTGCCATTTTCAAGCCGAGAAGTACTAGTACCTAACTACCATTTTCCGTTCATTCTTCCCGCCCAAGATAAAATGCAAATCTATGGTCACATGGAAGGAAAAATACTGCGCTACAACTTTTTTGTTGCCACCCCTGAAAAGGTGAACAAAATGTATGTCGATTCGCTGCAGCGTGATATGACATTTTTCGGGGCTATGTCGATACTAACCATTCTTAGTTTGGTTGTTTTTACTATTACTAGAAAGATGGCGTTTTTGAGTTTCGCCGCTTTTATCTTTGCCACATCATTCTGGTTTTTTAGGGTATTTGGTTACGCCTTTGAAATTTTATGGCCAAACACCCCACAGTTAAATGACATCACTTATGCCGCTAGCATTTACGCCGTAGTACTCACCGCAGGATGGACGGTGTTTTCTAGTTTGAAGCGCCCCAATAAGACTGTTTATGGCTTGAGGTTTGCTAACCTTAGTGGATTAATCTTGCCTTTTCTCGGCTTGCTGGTATGGCATTACGTAGGGTTAGATGAAGCGTTACGTTTGCCCGTTATTCTACTGTTTCCCTTTGTTATTTTCGCAAGCATTGTGATTTACAAAGAACACAAAAATGGCTCTGACAGGGCAAAGTGGCTGGCGGTGACGATTTTCCCTGTAGTGTTAAGTACCCTTTCGCTCGTGCTTATTGCTCTTTTTGGTATTGACCTTCAATTAGATCCTATCACCATGTTCATGGTTGGCGTATTGATTACATGTATGTTCATGGTGATATTAGCGTCTCGGCTTTTCGTCAAAATAGTCCAAAAAGAGCGTGATACCGAGAAGGCCAATGCCGTATTAAAAAGCGAGCAAGCGTCGAAGCTTGAGGCGCTAATTCAAGAGCGTACAAAAGCATTACGCGCATCAAATGAAATGCTCAAAAAGCTAGCTGCTAACGATGGGTTAACGAACTTACCGAATCGAAGAAGTATCGATTTATTCGTAGACGCTAGCTTTTCATCAGAGGCGGATAATCATCATCACATTGCAGTGGCGTTGATAGACCTAGATCATTTTAAGAATATTAACGACACTTTCGGGCATGAAGCAGGCGATACGGTGTTGATTGAAATTGCCAAAATACTGCAGCCCTTAAATAGCAAGGAATGTATGGCGGGAAGATTTGGTGGTGAAGAGTTTGCTATTATTCAACAAAACGTAAGTGAACAGCATTTTAGCGATACGCTAGCCGATATTCACAAGCAAATTAATACACTGAGCCTTCAGCAGCTTAGCGGTTTAAAAATTGGCGCGTGTATAGGTTGGACAATATGTACAGACGCTGCTGATATCGTTTATGCATTTAGACGTGCAGATAAAGCCTTATACAAAGCAAAAGATGCGGGGCGCAATAGAATTATTGCGGCAGTTCCACGTTGATTCGAGTAGTTGTCACATAGGCAGGAGCCAAACAGAACGCCTGCCGGAAAGCCCGTTACAAAACCTAGTTCAATTTCAAAATAGCATGGTGTCGTTCATGGTCTAAATCATGATGTCGTTCTTCACCCTAGTCCTACCATAATATTATGCGCCTAAAAAAACCTTTCGAAAATACACTCTATTTCGGTCAAAAGTTTAAGAACTGGTGTGGTTTATTGCCATGGTTGTTATCTTTTGCTCTTTGCTTTCCTTTCTCGAGTTGCACTTCCAATAACAAAGTTTAATCGTTTTTCATTCTGGATTAATTGTTATCGTTTACATTAAATGTAAATGTAATCTTGATGTTATTTTGTTATGTAATTGAATTTATTTGGTTAATTTTAATTTGAAATATAAATGAAAACTATTTGTTAAAAAAGTTGTTGGCGTTAAAATATAAAAATGGTCATATGCCCCAATGTTGAGCGTATGACCGATTTGATTTGTCCCAACGGTTTTTGCTCATAGCGAACAGAGAATATGCGCAGACACGAGTCTGATGAAAATTCCAATCACTTTATAAAACCGAACATAGAAACTTGAGGGTTCACCATGTTAGAAAATAACCAGCTTCAACAAGCGACTTCTCGATCTAATTTTAAAATTGCAGGGTTAAGCGTACTGGCATCAGCGATTATGGCTGCCATGGCGCCGTCACTTGTAGTGGCTCAGGAATTAAGCGAAGCAAAACCTATGTATGTGCCGCCGAGTGAACCTAATGAGTTTCTAGATGGTCGTGTTCAAGTTAATTTTCTCGCTATGCAGAACTATCAGGCTATTCAAGCAAAAGACGGCGCGTTTCGCCCAGAGGATGAGACTCAGTCAGATGGTTTTGGCCGTTTGCGCGTTAACTTGATGTTCAAGTTTAAAATTACCGACAACATCACTGCTGATATTGATATTGCTGAAGAACCTAATGACTTTGGTAATAATGGCGACAGAGACTTCTCGTTCCACCAAGATTTCGCTGGCATCGAGTTTGATATGTTTGGCCTTACGGGTTATCAAAAAGAGAATTCAAGCCTTATTTTGCGTGTAGGTAACATTGGCGCATCTCCTTTTCAGTTCAAAGGATTCCAAGATGGCGCTGACAACCAAGGTAACGCGTTAATTGGAAATGGAATTAACGACTACGCCACAGCTGAAAACGGTATTCAGTTGAGCTACACCGAAACCTTTGACAGCGGCATTCTTCGTTCATACAACGTGGCGGGTCACATGACTACGTCTAGCTTCGGCGAAGCGTTCCAAGAAGACCGAGGCTACAACTATCGGTTGCAAGGTACCCTTGAGTTTAAAGGGGGGGTCAAAGCCGGCTTAAACGTTTTTCAAGCTAATCAGGGCGACCAGCTTGTATTCGCTGATGGTGTAGCAAGCCTTGATGGCGTTACGACCACTAACTATCGTTTCGGCGATGGCGAAAACTATAACTTTTCAGCCTCTGCATCTAGTGAGCGTGACACCCATGTCGGTGCACTGCCAGGCTTGAACCAGTCAATTATGCAATTGAACTTAGCTTACCAACCGTCTGATCAAACGAGTGTTATTGTGATGTTGGGTAAAGCGTCTGACGACTACACCTTTGCCGATTCCGATGGTAACGCGGTGGCGGGTATTACTTACTTTGGTACCGGTGGCGTGTTAGACCCAACCGGTACAACCTTTGATTCAAACCAAGTGATTGAAGGCGATTCATCGGTGCAGTACTGGGCGCTAGAAGCCCAACAATATATTCTTCCTGAGAAGCTTTACGTAGCGGCACGTTACGCAGAGTCAGAAAATACCTCTGACCTAATTGAACAAACTGACAACGAAGTCACGCGTTTACAAGTATCTGCAGGTTACTGGATAAACGACAGAGCCTTGTGGAAAGTGGAATACGTTAACCAAGACGAAGGCGTGAACTCTGGTGGCCAGATTGGTACAGGTTTCGATGGCATCACGTCTGAAATTTCAGTGAAGTTCTAATTCAATAAACGTTCAGCAGCGTCAGCGGTTTTATCTAAAACGCTGACGCTTTCAAACCAACCAAAACATTAAGTAATGAAACGAGTATGACTTTTATCCCCATCGAAAATGAAGGGGAGGGGGAAGTCATACCCTTCAAAACCTAAAGGGGAACTACCCGATGTTGAAAAAACTATCTTTAGTGATTGCCGGTGCATTGGCGATAACCACGGCGGCGCAAGCTGAAACCATTACCATCGCAACAGTAAACAATGGCGACATGATTGCCATGAAAGAACTGAGTAGCGACTTTGAAGAGAAAAACCCAGGTATTGATTTAAAGTGGGTAACGCTTGAAGAAAACATTCTACGCCAACGTGTCACTACCGACGTAGCCACTGGCGGCGGCCAGTACGATGTCATGACAATCGGCACTTATGAAGTACCTATCTGGGGTAACCAAGGTTGGTTGGAAGAGCTTGATGGCCTTGGCGCTGATTATGACGTAGAAGATTTACTGCCTGCTATTCGTAGCGGCCTGTCAGTAGATAACAAACTCTATGCTGCACCGTTTTACGGCGAAAGCTCAATGGTGATGTACCGCACTGACTTAATGGCCAAAGCCGGTCTTGAAATGCCAAAAGCACCTACATGGAAATTTATCCGTGAAGCAGCCGAAGCAATGACAGACAAAGAGGCAGGTGTTTACGGTATTTGCCTTCGTGGTAAAGCGGGCTGGGGCGAAAATATTGCATTGCTAACGTCTATGTCTAACTCGTTTGGCGCACGCTGGTTCGATGAAAACTGGAAGCCTCAGTTTGACTCCAAAGCATGGAAAGACACCTTAGAATACTATGTTGATGTAATGGACAAGTATGGCCCTCCAGGTTCATCAGCGAACGGCTTTAATGAAAACTTAGCGCTGTTTCAAACCGGTAAATGCGGTATTTGGATTGATGCAACGGTTGCAGGCGGTTTTGTGACAAACGAGAAAGATTCTGAAGTTGCAGACAAAGTAGGTTTCGCTCTAGCGCCAGATAACGGCCTAGGTAAACGCGGAAACTGGTTGTGGGCATGGACATTAGCTATTCCTTCCAGCAGTAAGAAAAGCGATGCAGCGATGAAGTTCATCAGCTGGGCTACCTCAAAAGAATACTCTGTATTAGTGGCTGAAAAGAAAGGCTGGGCAAATGTACCTCCTGGTACGCGAGCTTCGCTTTACGAAAACCCTGAGTACATGAATGCGGCACCTTTTGCGCAAATTACTCTTGATTCTATCAACTCTGCAGACCCTAAAAATCCAACGGTAGAACCAGTGCCTTATGTGGGTGTCCAGTTTGTTGCTATTCCTGAGTTTCAAGGCATAGGAACAGCAGTTGGTCAGCAGTTTAGTGCAGCACTAACGGGCCGCATGACGGTAGACCAAGCACTTCAAAGCTCTCAGCGACTAGTTGAAAGAGCCATGCGCAAAGCGCGTTACCCAAAATAATAAAACGTTAACCACGGGTAGGTGCAAGGTGCACTTACCCACTTTTTTCACTTGTAAGGGGCTTAGCAATGGCGACTACCCAATCTCGTACCTTAGCCAAAATGATGCTGTTTCCTTCGGTCACCTTGCTGTTAGCTTGGATGATTGTTCCGCTTTGCATGACGTTATATTTCTCGTTTTTAGATTATAACTTGCTCATGCCTGGCGATAATGAATACATAGGCTTTTTGAACTACGAGTTTTTTCTCACCGATCCTGCTTTTATAGAGTCATTTTTTAATACCTTATTGCTAGTTGGCGGTGTGCTGTTTATTACCATCTGCGGCGGTATTGGTTTAGCCATATTGCTCGACCAAGCCATATGGGGCAGAAACTATGTCCGCATCATGGTATTGGCACCGTTTTTTGTTATGCCAACGGTTTCCGCATTGGTGTGGAAAAACATGTTCATGAACCCGGTAAACGGGCTGTTTGCTCATCTTGCCGAATTCTTTGGTGCAACCCCTATCGATTTCTTTGCAGAAATTCCGTTGCTATCCATTATCATTATTGTGTCGTGGCAGTGGCTGCCGTTTGCGGCGCTAATTTTACTTACCGCTATTCAATCGTTAGATAGAGAGCAACTAGAAGCGGCGGATTTAGATGGTGCAGGCCCGTTCAGTAAATTTATTTACATTGTGTTGCCGCATTTATCCCGAGCAGTCACCGCAGTTATTCTTATTGAGACCATTTTCTTGCTGTCTATTTTTGCAGAAATATTGGTAACTACGAGTGGTGGCCCAGGTTATTCCTCTACCAACATTACGTACTTAATTTACACCCAATCGCTACTTCAGTTTGATGTGGGCGGCGGTTCAGCAGGTGGAATTGTAGCAATCATTATTGCCAACATTGTTGCCATCTTCTTAATGCGCCTTATCGGCAAGAATTTGGAGGGCTAGGTAATGAACAGCACGAATAAATCAAAAGTCATTTACACCATTTTAGCGTGGACCATCAGTGGGATGATTTTCTTTCCTATTCTTTGGACCATGATCACCAGCTTTAAAACGGAATCTGAAGCGATTTCAGCCACACCAAGCTTATTTATGTTTGAGTGGACGCTAGAGAACTACAAAGATGTGTTAGCTCGCTCACCTTATTTCGAACACTTTATGAACTCTGTGATCATCTCATTAGGGGCAAGTTTACTTGGACTGCTTATTGCTATTCCGGCTGCATGGTCGATGGCCTTTGTGCAAACTAAGCGAACTAAAAACCTATTGATGTGGATGCTATCAACCAAAATGCTTCCACCGGTTGGGGTGCTAATTCCTATCTATCTGTTGTTCCGTGATTTCGGTCTGCTAGATACACGCTTAGGTTTGGTGATTGTAATGACACTCATTAACTTACCTATCATGGTGTGGATGCTTTACACCTATTTCAGAGAAATCCCTCATGAAATTCTTGAAGCGACACGAATGGACGGCGCTGGCATCAAAGAAGAAATTTTTCACGTGTTACTACCAATCGCCTTACCCGGGATTGCGTCAACCTTGCTGCTAAACGTTATATTGGCGTGGAATGAAGCCTTTTGGACACTCATTCTTACCGCCGCGAATGCAGCACCGTTAACTGCCTTTATTGCCAGTTATTCAAGCCCAGAAGGCTTATTTTACGCGAAATTATCAGCAGCCTCTGTGATGGCTGTGGTGCCAATCCTTATTCTTGGTTGGTTCAGTCAAAAACAATTAGTGCGCGGATTAAGTTTCGGCGCGGTTAAGTAGGAGTATTCCAATGGGAAGCATTACTTTAAAACAAGTGACAAAAAGCTTTGGCGACGTAAATGTTATTAAACCGCTAGATTTACATATCCGTGACGGTGAATTCATTGTGTTTGTTGGGCCATCGGGCTGCGGTAAATCTACCTTACTTCGCATGATTGCAGGACTTGAAGATACGACTAGCGGCAACATTGATATTGACGGTGAAGACGCCACAAATATGCCGCCAGCCAAACGTGGTTTAGCCATGGTATTTCAGTCTTACGCGTTATACCCGCATATGTCTGTTCGCAGTAATATTGCGTTTCCGCTTAAGCGCGCAAAAGTAGCGCCTGCTGTGATTGACGAAAAAATTGAAAAAGCGGCTAAAATGCTGAACCTAACCGATTATCTTGATCGCAAGCCGGGTCAATTATCAGGTGGTCAGCGTCAGCGTGTGGCAATTGGCCGTGCTATTGTGCGCCAACCTTCGGCATTTTTGTTCGATGAGCCATTGTCTAACCTGGATGCTTCACTTCGAGTGAACATGCGCCTAGAAATATCAGAACTTCATAAAAGTTTAGATACCACCATGATTTATGTAACGCACGATCAGGTGGAGGCCATGACCATGGCCGATCGTATAGCGGTATTCAATGGCGGTATTATCGAACAAGTCGGCACGCCGCTAGAGCTATATCAAAAGCCAGTTAACCGCTTTGTAGCTGGGTTTATTGGCTCGCCTAAAATGAATTTCATTGATGTGATGCCTAAAGCCGGCGACGACACACATGCCATTGGCGTGCGACCAGAACACTTAAAAATTACCCAAGAGCGAGGGTTGTGGTCAGGCAAGGTAGGCGTAGTGGAGCATCTTGGCTCAGAAACCTTTTTACATGTGCATGTAGAAGGTGCTGGTACGCTCACGGTTAAAGCTGACGGTGATTGTCCGGTGAGCTATGGCGATGTGGTCAACCTAACTGCCGCAGAAAGTAAAATTATGCATTTTGACAAAGATGGCGTAACCATTCCCTCACTTTCTTGGGGCGAAGAGCGTGTAGCATAATTCGTTTTTAGTTAATGTGCGGGTTATTGCATTCAACAATAGCCTGCACGTTTTTAAAGGACGAAAGATACAAGGATTATTAAATGGGTAGCAGTAAAACCTCCCTCGACACTACAGACATTGAACTTGTGATCTTCGACTGTGATGGCGTATTAGTCGATAGTGAAGTGCTGTGTAAACGGGTCATTATCGCCATGCTAGGCGACTTAGGTGTAGAGGTTACAAGCAACTACTTCGATACGTATTTTCTAGGCCAAAGTTACGAGTCTGCACAAAAGCAGATTTTAGCTGATTTCAATGTCATGCTTCCGGCTGAGTTTCGAGATAACTACCTAACTGCGCTGTTAAAAGTGTTTGCTGAAGAGTTACAAACGACTCCCCAGTTAAATGATGTATTAGCGCATTTGAACGTGAAAAATTGTATTGCGACCAGCAGCAGTCCAGAGCGTGTGGCGTTTGCGCTAGAAACAACAGGTCTTCTTTCTTTTTTTGAAGGGCGCATTACCACAAGTACAGAAGTTGTAAATGGGAAGCCAGCCCCTGATATATTTTTACTTGCTGCATCAAAAGTAGGTGTTAAGCCTAAGCATTGTTTAGTTATTGAAGACTCAGAAGCGGGTATTCAAGGTGCACTAGCTGCCGATATGCAGGTGGTGAAATATACCGGCGCGAGTCATTTTAAAGGTGTATTGCCAATTAGCGCAGATAAGAAAAAAGAGATACCGTCGATTTCTCATTGGTGTGAGTTTTTCAAACTTTACCCCAGCTTAAAAATAAGTGTTTAGACAGGGCGTTTCTTTAAGAATCGAGTGAATTAGACACCACATTTACGCTTAAATTACCCAAGCAGGTAGGGGGGGGATGATCCTCTGACTGGCATTCTCGACTTTTTATTTCAGTGTTGTACAGTGCACCTGCTTCATCGACGGATATAATTATAAGGGCAGGTAATGACAACACTTATCGGCGGGAAAACAAAGGAAGAAGCGCTGGGCAGTCTTTCAAATATGACTAGCGATCTAACGCCTATTCAAAAAAGTGAATACTCATCTCGAATAGATAAAGCTCAGCACTATATGCAGCAAAATAGTATTGCTGCGCTGTACCTTAATGCCGGCACTAACTTATCTTACTTTACGGGTATGCAGTGGTATGCCAGTGAGCGTTTAGTGGGCGCTATTCTTCCTGCCTCTGGTGATGTTATCTACGTAGCACCTTATTTTGAAATTGACTCCCTTGAAGAGCGTAAAGTGATAAACGGCGACATTATTGGGTGGCAAGAGCATGAAAGCCCTTATGCACTGATTGCTCATTTACTGGGTGAAATTGATACTGCTGGTGGCAAGAAAATCGCGGTAGATGAATCGACCCAATTTTTCGTTGTGGATGGGTTTAATAAAGCACTCCCTGAAGGCGCCAGTATTATTAATGGCGCAGAGGTTACTGCCCACTGCCGAATGCACAAATCGGTCAACGAACTTGCGCTTATACAGCGTGCTATGGATATGACCCTTGCAGTGCATAAAACTACAGCCAGTATGCTCTATGCAGGGATTACTACCACAGAAGTAGAAGCCTTTATCAATGATGCCCACAAAAAAGTGGGTGCCAGTGGCAATTACTTTTGTATTGTACTTTTTGGTACAGCAACGTCATTTCCACATGGGGTAAAAGACCCACAAATATTAGAAGAAAACGACTTGGTGCTTATTGATACCGGCTGCAAAGTTCATGGGTATCTATCTGATATTACGCGAACCTACTGCTTTGGTAAGCCAACGGTGAAGCAAAAGGCGATGTGGGAAAGTGAAAAACGCGCGCAGTACGCCGCATTTAATGCAGTAAAACCAGGCGTACCCTGTGGCGATGTTGATAAGGCCGCCCGAGACAGCTTAGCATCTGATGGCTTAGGCCCAGATTATAATCTACCAGGTTTACCCCATAGAACAGGGCATGGCATTGGTATGGATATTCACGAGTGGCCATACTTGGTGAAGGATAATCCACACCCCTTAGCACCAGGTATGTGCTTTAGCAATGAGCCCATGATAGTGGTTCCCAACGAGTTTGGTATTCGTTTGGAAGATCACTTCTATGTATCTGACACTGGCGCAGTGTGGTTCACCGAACCAAGTAAATCCATAGACGAACCTTTTTAAGGACAGTGTATACGCATTTTACGTTCTGCCAGTTTTGTTAGAAAAAGGAAAAGCCAACGCTGAGTGTTAAAACCTGCTGATATAAGGTGACTTGAGTGTTCAAATAAATTAGTGTATTTTTTGAACAATACTTTGGTGGCGTAAATGCATGTATGGAAACTCTAAGCGTCTCTTTTCTCAAAAGATCAGTAGCTTTGCTATGTGGTTTCCCTTTCTTTATTTCTGTGCTTTTTGTGTTTTCTTTCTCTGGATGGGCGGAAGAAAATACATTGATTCCCACCGTGACAGTATCGGACGCTACCACGGCGAATTTCCAAGTAAGCCTTAATGAAAAAACAACGTTTAGAGTTATCCCTACAACGGGGGTGACAGTGCTTATTAAAGCGACGCAATCAGTAGCAAATGTTCGCTTAGCACTTTATGGCACTGAATATAAAACTAGCAAGCCCTTACTCACTCTTGATATTCCAGCCGCCTATAGACAACCGGAATACCTACTCTTCGATGCGAACGACTGTGTCATTTGTTACGTTGAAATAGATACTTCGGCATCATCGCCAACGCAAGGTCGCAGCGATATCTTATTTAGTGCAATTGGTACCGGATTGGATGCTCATAGGAATTTCTACAATGCCATTCAATTCGCTTCCTTAACGTGGTCTGCGGCAGAAAATCAGCTTGCAGAGATGGAGTATAAAGAAGCCTTACATGATGTGCGTTCGCACTATGAAAAAGCAGAGAATATTGCAACATCGTTAGAAGATCACTCTCTCATTGTTTTCAGTGCCTATATGCAATCCATAGTGAGCCACTACCTTGGAGAATACGACAATCAAGCTGATTTACTGAAACGTATTTTACAGCAGACATCTATTCCCCAATCCTACCTTATTAAAATTCATAATGACTTAGCGAGTCACTATATTTATGAAAAAGGTGAATTTGATACCGCGGTGGCGTACTTAAGCATTGTGTTCCACCATCTAAGTTCTGGGCACTATCCCTTGTTGTATGCAGAGGCGAAAGAGTTAGAAGCGTCAATAGAAATTGAAAAAGGAAGCTATTTAAATGCTGTAGCGGCCTTTGAAGAAACCAGCAAAATTTTCTTGGAACAAGGTGATGTGTCAAATGCTATTAAAAGCATGACCTCTTTAGGATGGCTGTTTTATCACACGGGCGATTTTAACAACGCCATGCAGCAATACGTTCTTGCCAAGAAATTAGCAACCCAAGTTTCAGATAACTACGCAATCACGAACTTGCATATCAAACTCTCGGGTGTGTATCGACAACTAGGCAATATCGAGCAAGCCAATCATCATGTTACACGGGCGCTAAAGCTAAGCGGTAGGTTTAAGCATGCATATTTAGATGCGTGGGCTAATGTAGAAAAAGCGAAGCTTCTGCAGGCAACGGGGCAGTATATCTATTCGAAGGATACGTTTGATATAGCAAAGCGCAGATTTTTTAAATTGAATGCCCCAAAGGGGGCGAGTGAAATCGACTTTTTTGTTGGTTTACTCAACATGCAACTTGGAGAGCATCAACAGGCGAAAGAGCGAATAGAGAGTTACTTGTTTAACACTGACGGAATTGCCACGGATTATGAGCATGCTATTGCTGCTTCAAATCTAGCGCATGCCCTTACGTTACTTGGTAGCAAAGATGAAGCAATGAAATATCAGCAAAATGCGTTAAATGTTCTGATGCAAACGCAAGATATTCGGTCAATCGGCTTAGCACAAATACAAATGGCCACGCTGCATGCATCCATGGGTAACATTAAAAGTGCTGAGACCTATTTTAACAAAGGAACGAGCAAACTTATTCAAACGCGCTCCACGTTGTCACAGTTAGAAAGTACCTATGCCTATGCCAATGAAGTAGCCCATCTCGATCCAGTACTTGCACTACAAATAGGCCGTGATATTAGCAAGCAGATCAACGACATTTTTTCAAAAATAAAGCGAACCGATTTACGTAGGGGTTATTTCTCTACCTACCAGAAGGTGGTCAGTTTGCTGGTTCGTGTTGATAACTCACTTTCTGCAGAGCAGAGCTTATTACTTGCTGAGGCTGCGCGATCACGAACCATAGGGTATGGGCTTTATCGTGACAACAATGCTAATAGCGACATTCAACGTGAACAAAAAAAGCTCAATCAAAAGCAAAAGGTGAAATTGATTGAGCTTAGTACGCAAATTGAAACACAGCAGCGAAAACAGACCATCAGAGAGATACGGGTATTGTCAGAAGCGTTATATCAGCTTGAGAGTGACAATTATGTTGTTCCGCCGTCTACCGCTAAATTTTCTGCCAAATCATTGGCCCAACTTCAGCAGTCTTTAACAGAGCATGACGTGGTGTTATTTATTGATACCGCAGAAGTGGAGTCTAGGTTGTGGTTTATTGATCAGCAGCAGATTGTAAGCTTTAAGAGTGAACATGAGCGTTTTTTTAGTGAACGAGTGGGCGCTGTACTGAATGTAATATCGCAAAAACTGCCTTTGCGTAAAATGCGTAAAGAGGTGGCAGAGCTACGCAATACACTTTTTCCTAGCAATGCAGAGTATCTATTCAAAGGCAAAACGAACTTAATTGTAATACCGGATGGCGCGTTAACCCGTTTACCATTTTCATTACTGTCAGCATCTTCCCCCGCGCAGAGCGGGTGGTCAGTAAGCTATCAACATTCTTTACAAAACATAGTAGATTCGAGAAGAGGTAATTACGCTACGGCTGTGGATGAAGGCAGTATTCTTGTTGTGGCAGACCCTTTAATGAAGACTATGCCAAAAGACCAAAGCAGCCCGCTACTCTATGGTTTTCAGTCTTCCTCATTGCCTTATACAGCAAAAGAGGCAAGTTACATAAACGAGTTCTCTGCTCAACCGATAATCCTTCTAAATAAAGGTAAAGCCAGTAAACAAGCGTTAGCAGAATTGGATTTATCTTCCTTTAATATCTTACATATGGCGACACATGGGCTAGCAAATAATCAAGTGCCTGAATTGGGTGGACTCGTTTTATCAAACGCTTCAAGTGCCGACAATTTGCTGTTTGCCTCGGAAATCAGGCGGCTTAGGCTAAAGGCTCAACTTGTTGTATTAAGTGGTTGCGAAACTACCCAAGGACACTTGATAGAGGGTGAAGGCATGCTTGGCTTAACCCGCGCCTTCATCGAAGCTGGAGCACATAGTGTTATAGGCAGTTTGTGGCAAGTACAAGACGATGCAACCGCGATGCTGATGAAGGAGTTTTATCGTTATTTACTACAACACGAATTACCCATCTCTGAAGCATTAGAAAAAGCGAAAGTGGCGGTGAAGAATCACAAAAGAAAAAATGGAACATACCCGTGGCGAGCCCCTTACTACTGGGCGGGATTTGTTCTGCATGGTAACGCGGCATGACTGAGTCTGAGAGCGATATTGCAGCCACTATCGTGAAAGGGATTTTAGCGGGAGATGCTGCCGCAGAATTACAAATGATAGAGCGTTATAAAAGGGGGTTACGCTTTGTGCTTAGGCGAAAATGTCACGACCCTGATTTGGCTGAAGATATTAGCCAAGAAACGTGGCGCATCGTCATTGAACGTATTAGGAATAATGAACTACGAGATGCCACAAAGTTGTCAGCGTTTATTCTTCAGACGGCGAAAAATCAGCTACTGATGCATTTTAGAAAAAGTGACGTTAAGCGCCAACAAACGGGTATGGGGGAAGCGTTGGAGTCTGAGTCTTCCGGCCCGTCAACACAATCGCCCGAGGATGCGCTAGAACGACATAATTTAGGCTTGCTTGTTCAAACGGTTATTAAAGAGTTGAATACACCGAGAGATAGAGAATTACTCCATCGTTACTATATACATGAACAAGATAAAAGTCTGATTTGTAATGAACTAAATGTTAACGCTGAAAACTTCGACAATGTGCTATATCGCTGTAAACAGCGGTTTAAAACGCTGTGGTTAGCGGTAATGGAAGATAACTGATATGAATTTCACTGAGAGGTTTGGCCTAGTTAGTGCACAAGAAGTTAGTACGCAAGAGCATAGGCATTTCACAAACAATAGACCCAGAGTATTCATGGTTAGGAGTTTGCGTAGTGAAGCAGGATGAAAGAATAGAACGGTATGTGCTAGGTAGAATGACACCGAGTGAAGAAGCGGAGTTTGAAGCTTATTTTTTGTCTAACCAAGCGTGTTTAGATCAACTAGAGCTTACAGAGCGTTTGTACAAAGGAATGCAAGCAAACAGTGTTGATAATATAACGCCTATGCAAAGCAAACCTCGAATGTGGAAGCAGCCTATTCCACTTTGGGCCGCGGCAGCGGCATTGATTCTCGTTTTATTAATGCCAACGCCGTTCAATACCTCTCAGCGCTTAGAACCAAATTCCGATTTAAATGTTTATCGCTTGGAAATGGCGAATGTTCGAGCTTCAGAATTTGATGCGGTTAAGGTGACTCAATCGGTCAGCCAGCTCGTGTTTGCAATTTACGTTGATACTGAAATACCTGAATTTGATTATCCCAAATATGGGTTCACGTTAACCAATCAAAAAGGAGAGCAAGTGTTCACGACAAGCGCTTTACATTTAACTTCTACAAGCGAAATTTTCATAAACATGGGATTACAGCACTTTGAATCAGGAGTATACGATTTTGAAGTGTCAGGCTACAACAATACAACAAAAACACCACTGCACAGTGGGTTAATACAATTTAATTAGTCAATAACTAGGAGCGGACCCTAATGACTTTATTCAAAAAAATGATATCAACCGTAGGACTGACATTATTACTTTTAACCTTACTTGGTTGTTCACATGAAAATAAAGAGTGCAACGATGACGATGCAGAGTGCATGCTATCGAAAATTACTGCTAGTTATGACGTCGAATTTTTAGGTAATGATATAGATACTCGCGGGGCGGATGACGCCCTTCAATCACAACGAATAAACGGGTTTGGAGCGCTAATTTTAGATAAAAGTGGCAGTGCTTTAGCGCTTGAAAATACTTGTAGGTTCGAATCAAAAAGCCAAAACACGCCAAAACCTAATATAAGTGTTGGATTTACAGGCGCTAGTGGAATTGACAAAGATAATATTGACGACATCAGCTATAGCGGAAATTGCTATCAGGTTTATGAAACGGGAAATTTTACGGTTCTTTATATACCGACTTTAGATAACCCTAAACACGGAACAGAAGGTGCTCAACCCGTGACAGATCATCCCCATTCCATGCAAATATACGTTTATCGGGGTAATCAAAATGGGATGACGTATCGTGTTTTTCATAGAGATAAGCAATTTAGTAACAATGGAGCTCATGATCACGATGGTGATGGCTCTCATTCGCATGATAAAGATTTATTCGAAGTTTTAAAACACAATACTACCCACGGTGGTGGTATAGGTACATAGGTACCGCAACCGTGAACTAGCTAGCTGTATTCTTACTTTGTAGTTGCGCTGGGCTAGAGGTTAAGCCTGGCTCAGCTAAATCCTGTCTTTATCGTCTCGTCATAGGTATTGCTCCTACCCAAAAAAATAAAAATGCTATTTAGGTGAGAGAATTATAAAGGTTCGTGCACTGCTCATATATACCAATAAAAATGGATTATGAGGGCAACATGAACGTGATTAATTCCGACTGCTATGCCAATTTTGGCAAGTCGCTATTCGGTAAGTTATTGAACCGAGAAAAAACCACTAGTCGATTATCGACAATGTGTATTTTGGTAAGCTCCCTACTTGGTTGTACTACTTTTCCTTATGTTGAGGACCCTCGCCCCGTTAACACAAAAAATTGCACCTCGTGTGAGTCAAGCGAAGTAGAGCTTCAGCGGGCAATGGCTTACGTCGATTACACTTACGACGGCTACCGCAGAAAGCTTTTAGAAGATGCAAAGCAGAGCCAAGATTTAAGCCAAGGCCTGATTGCCCTTGGCACAGTAACATTGGGTTTAGCAGCTTTCGAGGCCAATATTGATACGTTCAAAGCGGCGGGGTTGCTCGGAGGGGGCGCCTATCATTTAGGAACGGCAAATGAAAATGTTGGCAGGCGTGCGCAGTATATTGCTGGTATGCGAGCAATGGTGTGCATAAAAGATATTGTTAGCCCTATGGTGGGAATTACTAGCAATTATCAGCATATTCAAAACAATGCCGAACGGCTTCGTAGCGCAATGGATGAGTACGCCATAGCGGCTGGAGACTTGACCAATAACATGAACCAACTGTTTCTTAACGATGACGCCAGCAAAAGCTTAAAAGCGGCAGCCCAAGCACAGCTAAAGGTGATAGACAGCGACAGAGCGCGGGCCGCACAGTTACTTCAAAGCACCAACACCTTGCTTGCAAAGTCTTCCACGATTGGGCCTAGAGTATTTGCGCAAGTGGATAGCATTCGTGTGGCCGTCGATGAAGCCTTAACGTCAACATTGGCGAGTACAGATAGTATCGGTTCGCAAATAGCTGCATTGAGTGATTACGCACAATATTTTACGCCCGGGCTAGACTTCGCTCAATTACTACAAACCACACTCACTAGTACGGGCGGTTCCGATGTTAATAAAGTTCTCGATGGCATGTTAGCGCAGGCGAAGGGGGACTTCGATAAAAAAAACAAAGAGAACGCCGAGAATGCTGAGAACGTTAAAAATGCGATTATAAGCGTTTACGAAAAAGTCATTTCTAACATCAGTGTTGCCATGGGAGAGATGCAAGCGAAGCGTCAAATTATGTTGGCAAGAGCCAGCGAATTAAATGGTTTATTGGCGATGCCCCTCAACTTAAATGAAGCTACGTTTAAATCTTGTGGTGCCCTTACTGATAATATTACTACCCAGCTAACACTCGATCATTCCTCTTTAGCATTTACACAGGGCGTAATTCAAACGGCAATCGTTGAAGTATCTGGTGGAACTAAGCCTTATTCCGCACAGTTAACTAGAACGCCTAACTCATCGGTAAACGTCTCGACGGTGGCAGGAGGATCTGGAGTTATCGTTACGCTTACAGGCGAGGCAAAAGCGGGTGAAGCTTTTACGATTAAAGTGAAAGATAGCAGCACTCAGCACGCCATTATTAACGTATCGATTAAAGAGCCAGTTAAAAAAACTGAAAGTGATGCTGCGAAAGAGAACGTTAAAGAGGCATCACAAGCAGCGTTGAAAAACTGCGAAAATAGCAAAACCAATACATGGAATGAAACCTTCGGTGTTATTGGCTACCCGGTAATGGGAACACATGCGAATGGTATTGTTTTGGAAAATCCAGCCTTACTAGGAAGTACCATTTCAGGAGAACTGGCTCTTGTTGGGTCGTTTTCTATCCCTTCAGAAACGAAAAATATAGAGGCGATTAAGAAGATATTACTTGAGAGGCTTACCACAGACTCCTTACTCAAAAAGCTTAATTGTAAAAACATTACCAGTAACGAGAAGCTAACGCCTCATGCAAGCTTAGCAAATGCCTTGAGCTCAACACCTGATGTTTGCAAAGCCGATGACGATGTAGGAAGGCTGAAATGTGCATTACGCACGCCAATGGAAGCTGGAGATTGCGGTGACGATTTTACGTTAGCCTATTCTGATTTTAGTGAAGGTGTATTAACCGTAACACTGCGTGACCTAGATTCAATTTGCCCAACACTTTATGTAGATAAAGTAGAGGATTTAGCCGCTCAAGCAAAAGTGACGATTAACAAATCACTCAAGCGGTTTACAGGGAAAAATACATTAAGATACAGCGATTTGAAGTTTAGTAATTATGAGGAAATAAAAGCCAAGATTGAAAGTTTACAAGAGGGGAAAGTGCAATGAGCTATATAAAGGTCATCGATACTGCAAAGAAATCAAAATACGATCAAGGCAGTGCTGTTGCATTAATACGCCGTACCCGAAAAAACCTATCCGTTGAGCACTATCTAGTGAGTTGTTTCCACCTATTTGGATTATTAGCGAGAGACATTAAGCAGCCTTGTCAGCAGGCCACCGTAGAGCATGGCGGGAAAGTTATTGCGCACTATAACGATATTTGCGGAAGTATCGCCCCGCTAGGTACTGATACATGGAGCTTCGATGTGGCGTTTGCCAAAGTAGAGCCAAAGAACCTCGAGCTTGCAAGCAAGGCTATTCCCGGTCCAGTACCAACAAAAATACTGTATTACATGGATGAATTACCAAAGACCGCCATCATGCACAGCCCGCGCGGCAAAGTCACTCTATCCAATGTATGTGCTAAAAGGGGTAACCAACAAATTGTTACCTATGGGCCTGAACTTAGCCGTCTTCAAGCGGTACATCGCCTTAGCGCAAGCTACGATGGAGAGACAATGGCTGGAGATAGTGGTTCGCCTGTTCTTAGCGATGATGGAGAAACACTATTGGGCATGCATATCGCTGGGAATGGGAGTAAGGGCTATATGCTTCCTGCGGTTGATTTTATTCAAAATGCCAACCGGTTTATTCCTAAATTTAAAAACGATATTTTATCTTTAGATTTGTGAGGTGAATTATGGATTATCTTGATACCGCTATAGTGCTGACCTTAGTGATCATTACCGTTGCTGAGTTTTCAGCACTGACTACAGATAAGCTCATGTCTATGATTGGCTCTCGAACCCGTGGCTACGATTATTGGTGTGAATGTGTAGTTGAAGAAGTCCGGTTGTCTTTAATACATGATGTCGATTTTACTGCAGCACAAAGCGCACATGTGCTAGAAAAGCTTAATACCTTAATGGCATATGAGCGTGAAAAAGCAAAGCCATATTTAAATAGGTCAGTATTGTTGAATAATATTTTATCGTCAGCCAGTAAAGTATCAGCACCAAAAATGGCGGATAAATTAGCGCAAGTATTACCCGATAGGATAGCAAAATGTGATCATAGTGCCACAAGTCGATTTCGTTTGAGGACTGGCGTTAAAGTCGCATGCGTTGCCACCATTGTTGCCTTGGCATTAAATATCAGCAGCTTGTCATTGATAAATGAGCTTGAAAATACTGATGCCGAAGATATGACCCTTCTTCAAAGTCAAATTGAGAGTTTAAACACTAGGCTTGAGGCAGAGGACGACCCGACTAACGCAGGGGCGATAATGATTGAGTTAAGAAATAGGTTAAATCAACGCTCTGATTTAGAAAGTAGAACATTTTCAGTTGGACCCATAGCGCAAGGTATAAATCGAATCTCTATTGAATGGATTTTTGGCTGCGTGTTAACGGGATTGCTCGCTGGGTTAGGTGCGCCATTTTGGCGTCAACAATTAAGCAGGCTAATGACGCTGAAAGACCTTAAAGAGCAAGTTTCAGTAGATAAATCGGCGGGTCTTAATGACACCTCAGACGGCGACGCTTCACTCAATGAATCTGCAATCAAAGACTCCGCAATAAATGTACCTTCCGGTGTAACCGGAAAATTCATTCCAACAAATATAAATTGGGATCCTTTAAGCAATCAAATTGACTTGGACGTCATTGCACAAGGGAAGCCAGAGCGCGTATACACGCCTGAAGAATTAGTGCATACATTACGTTTAAGATTGGCCCCTCAATATAATGCAAACCTTGCAGCGGTAAATATAAGACCAGAATCACTAAAGAAATTGGCGCCCAGTTTTTTTTCCAGTAACTAAAGTAAGTTTACGGCATAGGCTGCTTCATTTAAACATGACGGTTGCGCACCTTTGAAGTTCGCCTCTAATGTGTCTTGATGGCGAGTGGTGATTTATTCAAAGGTGCAACACAGCCTGGAACAAGCGCTATGGCCTATTCACACTTCTCAGCCGCGACTACCGTTATTTCAACCAACAAAGCTTCGCGGGCCATATCTGCTGTAACGCAAGCGCGAGCAGGGGCATGGCCTTCTGGCACCCAGTTGTCCCATACGGCGTTCATCTCGGCGAAGTATTCCATGCTTTTGATGTAAATAGTGGCTGATAAAATATGTTCTTTATCGCTACCCGCTTGTGCTAGCAAGGTATCCACTTTATCTAACATGGTTTGGGTTTGTTCGGTAATACCTTGGGTTGCATCGGCGCATACTTGGCCGCATAGATAGATAGTACCGTTATGTTTTACTATACGGCTCATACGCTGTTTTGTTTCTATTCGCTCTATGGTCATTGTTTGAGTGTCCGTGCTTTTAATCTTAAAGTTTCAATGGTTTATTCTTCATCTTTACAAGCTTGCTGAATTTCATGCTCTAACTCTTCTGTATCAGCAAGTTGTTCAAACATGTCGCGAATTGGCGCGGCTTCAATCAAACCCAAGAGTGTACCTAATACAAAACCACGGTGCACGTTATCTCCTCCAACATTGGCGTTGGCTGTGAGTGCTTTTTTTCCATCTTCTGCGTAGCGATAAGCAAAATACAGCACACTGGGCCATGCATCAGAAATGTAGCATGCAGGAGAGAATTGACGGCCCACTATTTCGATATCGCTTTTATTCTTGGCGACCAGCTTTGCCAAAGACAGATGGTTCCCTCGCAAGGCAATATCTTCAAGTATGTCTTGAGGCGATTCGTCCGTGCGGTAGAGCAATCGATACAGCAGCTCGACATAATAATCACAAACTACACCTAGCTCGTCACTGGGGTGCGTTAAATACAAGTGGCTTCTGCATAGATTTTGTATATCACTCAGGTCATCACCTTTTAAGGCGCAAGTGAGCGCTAAAGGTCCAATGGTAACAAGGCCACCTATAGATGCCGTATCGTGAGTCACTGCGCCGCACTTATCGGCAGGTTTACCAGCTACTAGATTTGCAAAAAAGCCTCTATGATACGATTCCGCGTAGGTGTCTGGGTGAGCTGGCTTATCTGCGCACAGCAGTTTAATGTACCCATCTAAAAAAGCAGCTTGTTGATAGTGCGGTACTGAAGCGTTAAGTAGCACTCTTGCACAATGGGCATTCAGGGTATTTTCTCCGGCTTTCATGCCTTGATGGTAATGCTGATTAGCGCCAGTCCAATATTGCCGTTTACCCTTTAAAATAACGTCGCCCACAATGTTTTTCTTTTCCTGCTTAGACGCTTTGGACCGGCCCCCTTGGCTGGTGGAATGCAAAGACATAATAGAGGAGGGGTGAAATGATGGTGCGTCTTCAAATTGCTGAATGCCGCCGGGGAAGTCTTTTAAAATGTCCACTGGGTTATAATACCAATGTACTGGCATTGCCAAAGCGTCAGCAATAAACGCGTTTTTAAGCGCCGCTATTGCCCGTGATTTATGTAATTCAGATGGCACTGAGCCTTCCCCTTAATAGCTAATATACCCATCGGTTTCAATATAAAATCAATGAGCAAAAAACATTGAATGATCTAAGGGTTTTGTACGTATTCTGCGTGAATATTGATCGCAGCGTAACGATTGCAAAAGCCATTTGCTAAAAAGTGGCAGCCTCATTACTATTTGTTGTTTTGGTTTTGGTTTTGGTTTGAGTTTGAAATTGAAGGGTAAGAATATGCATGCATCGCCATCAAGTACTGCGGGGAAACCCTTAAATTTTCTTTTATATGTAGAACAAAATTACTCCTTCGACATACTTCGTCCCATACAAAATGAAGCGATAAAGCAAGGTCATCAGGTTAAATGGTTGGTGGTGGGAAATGATGCATCCGAACACTTTTTGCATGAAAATGAGCAGGCATTAGCTTCCATTGAGCAAGCGATAAGCTTTAAACCTGATGCGGTGTTCGTCCCCGGCGATAGAGTGCCAAATTTCATTCCCGGCATTAAAGTGCAGGTTTTTCATGGTCTTAATGAAAGTAAGCGAGGTAATGTTTATCCTGAACGTGGGCTGTTCGATCTATATTGCACAGAAGGGCCTGAACGCACGGGTACATTAACACGCAGTAATAAAGGCCATTACAATGTGGTTGAAACCGGGTGGGTAAAATTAGACTCATTATTTCAATATCAATCGACAGAACACTACGATAAACCGCAGGTGCTATTTGGTTCTACTTTCTCTGCATCCTTGTCCTGCGCCGAGTTCGTCTATGATGAGGTTAAACGGTTGAGTCAAAGCGGGAACTGGCAGTGGTTAGTGACACTGCACCCGAAAATGGCCGCCTCTACGGTTGAAAAATACAAAGCGTTAGAAAGTGAAAACCTAATGTTTTTTGAAAATAATCAAGTCATCGAAGCGTTGTACAGAGCGGATGTGATGATTTGTGACAACTCCTCTATTTTTCAAGAATTCTTACTTTTAAATAAACCGGTCGTTACGGTAAATAACCGCGACCCGCTCGATTGTTTTATTAACATTACAGAAAGCGATGCGCTAGAAGGTGCAATAAAACAAGCGTTGTCACCTTCGCCCGAACTTATCGATAGCATTAAAAAATACGGGCCATCAATTACCCCCTACCTAGACGGAAAGTCGTCACATCGGGTGGTGAAAGCGGTTGAAGAAATGGTGGGCAGTAATTGGGTTGATAAAAAACCTAGAAACCTATTAAGAAACTTCAAAATTAGAAAGAAACTCAACTACTGGAAGTTTTGATAATGGCAGTGAGTTAAAGCGCTGAGCTTGTCGCGCTGGGTTTGTCGCGCTGGGTTTGTCGCGCAGTATAGGCATCGTTAACTTGAAGTTCAGCATAACAATATAAAACTATCTTCATACATATCAATGTTTTATTTCAATAGGTCAGTTCAAAATTGATAGTTGTAGAGCAAAGATATTGTGGCGTACTATAGTGCTTTCTCTTTTTCGACATTAAGACTTTTCTATGTATCAAGATTTTCAAGCTGAGCTTTCATGGGCCAGTTTACATATGCCGCGCACGCGTGACGCTATTTCCTCTCTTCCCAGCTTAGACGGCATTAGACTAGCCTGTAATATGCACCTAGATTTAAAGATGGCGCCATTAGTTGAAGGATTATTATCGCGTGGGTGTGAGGTTTTTCTAACAACTTGCAATCCCACTACAGTTCAAGATGATGTAGTAAAGTACCTAGTAGATAAAGGGGCAACGGCGCATGCATGGCGAGACATGAGTAACGCCGATTGGTCAGATTCTTTTGATAAAGCCTTGGCTTGGAAACCCACACATTTATGTGAAATGGGTGCGGATTTAACCACACGTTTGCATGAAAAAGTGCAATCGAATGAAACGGTTCCGAGTATTGATGCGGGTTTGGAGGCTACAGGTTCAGGCATTACGCGGTTAAACGGTATGCAGCCTGAATATCCTATTTTTAACTGGGATGATTTGCCCGTAAAAGAAGGCTTACATAATCGCCATATGGTGGGCTTAAGTGCATGGCAAACGTTTTTCCAAACCACACATCTTACCCTGCATGAAAAAGTAGTAGTCGTCATAGGTTATGGTTTAGTGGGGCAGGGCGTGGCGGCATCCGCAAAGGCTTTTGGTGCACAAGTACAAGTTGCTGAACTCGACCCTGCTCGCGCGCTACAAGCTAAATATGATGGTTGGCCGGTGGTTGATTTGGGCAATGCGGTAAAAGATGCCGATGTTATTGCCACTGCCACGGGTGGTTACGGCGTGGTAAGTGCAAAGCACTTGGATGCGATGAAAGAAGGCACCTTTATATTAAATGTTGGGCATGTGGCGCAAGAAATCGACGTGCCATATCTTAAAGAAAATGCCAATCACAGCGAACCAATGCCTTATGTGAATGCTTATACCTTGAATGGCAAAACCCTATTCTTACTGGCAGATGGCTCTATGTTTAACCTTACCGCAGGCTATGGTGATAGCTTAAATGCTTTCGACGTTACCTTGGCGGTAATGGCAGCTGGTATTGGGCATATTGTAGGGGAAGGTAGTACCCACAAAAATGGCTTATATTTACTACCTGAAAAGGCATGGAAGGCGGCGCTTTAGGGCGCTACCCCTTAATATGCTGATGATAGGTTTATCGAAGATATAAGGGGTTCTACCTTCGGGGCTGCGTAATATAATTCCTCAATCGTTACCAGATTGACAAAGTTCGCTATAGAAAGAGCAAGCGAGTAGAATGCTTTTGCGCTAACATACTCTTAACATATAAGCGTAATACGCTGAATTAGTGTTTCTAACCGTTATTGCGGCGATGTTTACCATAGTGTTGAGTCTGCATTTTCACATTGCTTTTTTTCAATACAAAGTGCCTATTTTTTTGAAGTGGTGCTACGTAATTTGTGGTGCTTTTTCCTTGTTGACCATGGTGCCCAATCCGTACTTTCTTAATAATGCTTTCTACTCAACTTCTAAGTACTACACAGGCTTAGAGTTTGGGGCATTATTCCAGTTGTGGGGGGCATGGATTTTAGTCCTCGCCGCTTATTGTATTTTTATACTCGTGAGAGTGTTTAATAGACAACGCATCAGGCAAGAGAATGGGAATACGAATACGGTGTTATTGTTGTTGGTAGCAAATATCGTGTGGGTGATTACAGGTCTTTGCGATACGTTCACCGGTATTCAGGTGGTTGATTTACCTCCGTTGAGTTGGATAGGCTCATTTTCGGTTACTTCATGTATTGCGTGGGTGTTGGTTTTACATATAGATGATCTTTATGAAGAAAGGCGGTTGCTGAGTAACCGACTTATGTATGACCATTTAACCCAAGCATTCTCCCGCAGTTATTTGGAGATACGTTTAACGGAAGCGGTGAACCTAATGCGACGAGGGGAGTTGAACTGGTTATCGGTATGCGTATTTGATGTAGATGACTTCAAAAATATCAACGACCAATATGGGCATGCTAATGGTGATGCGTTGCTCACCCAAATTACTACTATTATAAAAGACAATATTCGCCAGTCTGATTGTATAGCACGGTTGGGAGGGGACGAGTTCGTTATTTTATTTGCCAGCAAACAAGATGAAAATTATGCGGCTACTACGGTCGAGCGAATTCGTGAGCGCATTGCAAAAACAGATTTCGGTAAAGGCGAGTGCACGTTTAATACTTCTTGTTCGTTCGGTATAGTCAGTGTTACGCCAGAAAAGTTGACTATAACCAATGTGGTCGAAGTACAGGACTTGGCAAACCAAATGCTATCGGGTGCAGATGAAGCATTATATCGCGCCAAGAACCAAGGCAAAAACGCGGTCTGCATTGCCACCTTCAGTGATTAATAGCGCCTTTTTGTTTTCTGGCCCATAGATACATAAGAGCAAAAAAGCCGACAATAAAAGCGAAACCGACAAATACGCTAAGTGCGAACAGGGTATCGCTAAACAAATCCATATTGCCTTTTCCATTTCCACTTTCGTTATTCGATGCGACAAGGTGGTGTATTTGTCGTACCAATTAAAATCCCTTCACTGTGCTTTAATGGTAATGTTTAAAAAAACACAAGTGGATGAACTCATTAAGGCAATACGAATTCCTATGAATTAGCTATTTAGCCTTTACTGTATGGCTAAATACGTTGCACTATATAAATCATAAGCACCTATCCTTCATAAACAATTAATTATAAAAAGGCTTTCAATGATGACATTACGGCGAACACTAGCCGCATTGGCAATATCTATTAGCACGCTAGTTAGTCTCTCTTTCCCGGCATTTGCACTAGAAGATACCGTTAATCCCAAGCTTTTCGAAAAAATGGAATATCGTAATATTGGGCCTTTTCGTGGCGGTCGCTCTGTTGCCGTTTCAGGCGTTGATGGTAACCCCAACCTTTATTACATGGGGGCCGCAGGTGGTGGCGTGTGGAAAACAGATAACGCCGGTTTGTCTTGGAAGCCGTTGTCTGACAAGCACTTTGAAGTAGGTAGTATTGGAGCAATTGCTGTAGCACCCTCAGATCACAATGTTATTTATGTGGGTACAGGGGAAGGACCTATTCGCGGTGTAACTACCAGCCATGGTAAAGGTGTATATAAGTCTACCGATGCTGGTGAAACTTGGGAGCTAGTTGGTTTAGAAAATCGTGGTCAAATTCCCAAAATTCGTATTCATCCCACCAATCCAGATATAGCGTGGGCGGCTGTTCAAGGTAATATTTGGGCACCAAATGAAGCGCGCGGTGTATTTAAAACTATCGATGGCGGTAAAAACTGGAAGCACGTACTTAACGTTAATGCCGACACTGGGGCTGCAGATTTAGCACTCGACCCGTCTAACCCAAGAGTGTTGTACGCCAGCATGTGGCACCACGGAAGAACGCCATGGTTTGTAAAATCAGGTGGCGACGGTGGCGGTATTTATAAGTCCACTGACGGTGGCGAAACCTGGGATAAATTAGAAAAGGATTTACCTAAGCTTATCGGTAAGGTGGGAATAGATATTTCTGCCTCTAACCCTAAGCGCGTTTACGCCATTATTGAAGCAGAAAAAGGTGGCTTATACCGCAGCGACGACGCTGGCACTTCTTGGCAACTAATGAATGGCGACAATATTCTTAAAGCCAGAGCCTGGTATTACAATCATATTAAGGTCGATCCTAACGACGAAAACACCCTGTATGTAATGAACGTACAGCTGCACAAGTCTATCGATGGCGGCAAAACCTTCGAAATAAAATCACTGCCACACGGTGATACCCACGATATGTGGATAAACCCTGAAAACAGCCTGAATATGATTAATGCCAACGACGGTGGCGCAACCGTAACCTTTGATGGTGGAAAGTCGTGGTCGAGTATTTATAACCAACCCACTGCGCAGTTTTATCGTGTAGTTACCGATAACCTGGAACCCTACCATGTCTATGGCGGCCAGCAAGATAACACCACAATGGCTACCCCTTCTTCTACTTATGATAGCGGCATTGGTATCGCCGAGCAGTTTGCGGTAGGCGGCGGAGAAAGTGCACATATCGCCTTTGATGCCGACAATCCTACGCTAATTTACGCCACCACTATTAATGGCACATTAACCGAGTTCAACAAGGACACGGGGCTTACTCGCCCTATCATGCCTTATCCCGAATACGTATTTGGGCGCAACGCGCGAGATCAGAAATACCGTACCAACTGGAATGCGCCGGTATTGGTGTCGCAGCACGCCCCTAAAACAGTGTACTACGGTACGCAAATGATATTAAAAACCACCGATAGAGGCGTTAATTGGCAAGAAATCAGCCCAGATTTAACCCGCAACGATGCCGAAAAGCAGGGTTTAAACGGCGGACCTATCACCAACGAACAAGCCGGTGCTGAATACTACAATACGGTTTTCTATATTGCTGAATCGCCAGCAAATGCAGGTGAACTATGGGTAGGTGCAGATGATGGCAAGTTACATTTAACCACAGATGAAGGTAAAAATTGGAAAGACATTACGCCTCATAAAAAAGAAGCACAGGTTAATGCTATTGAGCTAAGCGTTCACGCCGAGGGTAAAGCCTATGTAGCGGTAACCGGCTATAAACTGAACGACTATCAGCCCTATATTTATAAAACAGAAAACTACGGAAAACGCTGGACTCGCATAGATAAAGGCTTGCCTGAAGATGCGTTTGTTCGCGTAGTACGTGAGGATAAGCAGCATGAAGGTATGCTGTTCGCGGGAACTGAAAGCGGTATGTTTGTCAGTTTTGACGATGGTAAAAACTGGCAGGAGATGGCACTTAATTTACCGCCTGTGGCAATAACTGATATGCAGGTAAAAGGTGATGACTTAGTTGTGGCAACGCAAGGTCGTGGCTTTTGGATTTTGGACGACATAAACCCGCTGCGTGAAGTCAGTGGCTCATTACACAATGAAGCTCTGTTTCAATTTAGCCCTGTCGACGGTGTGCGCTTGTTGTCTGGCGGCAATATGAGCGGCCAACCAGAAGCGAAAAACCCTCCTCGCGGAGCAAGGTTCCGTTACTACTTAAAAGAGGAGCTTGAAGAGAGTGAAAGTCTTCGCATTGATATTTTTGATTCGAAAAATCAACTCGTGCGTACGTTATCGTCAACCGCAGATGCGTTTGAAAAGTGCGCCAAGGGTAACGAAGACGCACGTAGCCCGCTGAAGTTTACACACCCTTCAACACATGAAGGTTATAACGAGTTTGTATGGGACCTGCGACGCTCACCTTTAAACTGTATTGATAATGTGAAATTATTTGGTGGCTGGAATGGCGCCAGAGTAATGCCTGGCGACTATAAAGCGACTATCACTGTAGGCGAGCAGTCTCAGACCCGACCGTTTAAGGTACTGCCAGACCCAAGGGAAGAATCTGATGCCGCCCAATTACAAATTGTTGAGCAAAGCATTCAGGCTAGTGAAAACTTACTAAACGAGCTATTTGAGCACTTGCAAAAAGCCCGTAACGTGCGTGAAACGCTAAATGGGGTAACTGAGTCGAATGTGGTACTAGCCAGCGAAGTGTCAGCATCAATTGACCGTATTGTTAGTGCTATTGATGATTGGGAAGCATTGGTGATCCAACCTAAACACCAAACCTTTGAAGATGACATAAATTGGCCAAATATGCTCGACCGACAAGTTCGCTTTTTAATGGATAACTTCGATAGAACCGGCGCGCCAGCACAAGCTGGGGCAGTACAACGTTTAGACGATTTAGAGGCCAGATGGCAAAAGTACAAACTACAGTTAGAAATTCTATTTCGTGAAAATGTTAAGCCAGTCAATGAAGCGCTTGCTGAAAAAGGCGTGTACGATCTAGACAGTTTGTAGGCTGTTTGTGCGTACTGAATTGTACTTTGTAAAATGAAGGTACGATGAAGGTGTTCGATAGCATTATCGGCACACTTTAAACAAAAAACCGACGTTAAGTCGGTTTTTTGTTTTTTAAATTAGGCCTTCACATCTAAAAACACTATAGCGTGAGTACACACTAATGCTCATCAAATAAAGACTTATTTCTAATGTATTTTCTCATGTAATGGTAGGTAATAGGTCTTAATAGCCAGCTACTTAACGATTTAAAAAACCGCTTATGCGTGGGCGTGTTTTCATAGATTTGGTCGTCGTGCAGCCATAGCATTTTACCCACGTGCCAAAAGTAAAAAGGGAAAGGAGGCATAAACGTTACTACGTCTAAATCACAGCAAATACGGTATGTTTTGTGGTGTAATAGGTAGTTTTTGTACCATGAGCGACTGCCTACTGCGGGTTGGCCAAAGGTCACTACCCGTTTTACCGCTTTAGCATTTTTTCTTTCGAAATAGTCGGCCATCAGCACGGCTACTGCGCCTCCAGAAGAATGCCCTATAAATGTAAAACGCTTACCTTGATTTTGCAAAGGCTCTAGTACTTTAACCAAAAGTTCTTGCAATGGCAGCGCTTCGTCAATCGTCTTCGTGCTTGAATACATGGGTTGATGAAGTAGTCGACTAAAGCCCCAATGTACATAGAACTTTTTATCGACTTGTTTGATTCTAGTGGGTAGGAATACCAAATTTGCGAGCCAGTCTTTTAGTCCCAGCGAGCCCCTAAATACCACAATGGCTTCTTTTTTATTATCTACCCAAAGGATCCTGACGCTCATCCGGCCATATTTATCGACCAAGTGACGTTCGTGAAAGGGCTTTAATACTTGACGGTAATGCGCTTCGGCATCGGGATAGGAGAGTTGGCAGAGAATGGCATATCGCTCGTATTGATAGCGCTTGAGCTTTTTCATAGACAACTATATCAACTCGCTTTACTCAGTTTTGTGAACGGATTTAATTCACAAACAATGACTCGAGTTCTAAAGCTATAGTGTTTTTGTTTCAGTGATATTACGCACAGAATAATGAGGGCGAATAAAAGAAGTCACGTAGAGGGCGGAATAAGCAGGGCGAACAAAAGAAAAAGAAGTAAATCATCATAACCAGGCTACAAAACCGCATTATTCGATGCTCTCTGGAATGCTGATACACCATTGGTTCCAGACAAAATCGTTTATGAATAGAACCGAATAATGCGCCGCGGCAAAGTGATCTAACTATATATAATTAACACTATTAATTAGAAGGGAAATACAGGTCTTCATTAGGGAGTTTTTACGTCAAACGTAACACGTCGCCACTTTATTCGTATGACAGGTGCTGGTCTATTAGTCGCTCATAGTCCGTTCTCTTTGGCTTTAGGAGGCACTCAGTCGCGGAAAAAGTTAGGTGTTGCCTTGCTAGGTTTAGGCAATTACAGCGCTAATTTACTTGCGCCAGCACTTCAGCATACCGAACATTGTGAACTGCGCGGAATAATTACCGGTACAGAAAGCAAAATTTCAAAGTGGCAGCGTAAATACGGTATTCAGGATAGTAATGTGTATACCTACGATACGATTGATGAGGTTGCGAATAACAAAGATATTGATGTTATTTATGTAGTTACGCCAACCGGTACACATAAAGATTTTGCAGTAAAAGCCGCGAACACAGGAAAGCACGTTTGGTGTGAAAAGCCTATGGCCATGAATAGTGACGAATGCCAAGCCATTATAGACGCATGTAACAAGAATGGTGTGACGCTATCTATTGGTTATCGCATGCAACATGAGCCCAACACACGCACTTTTCATCACTATTTAGAAAGCATGCCTTATGGGAAGTTTAAGAAGGTATCTAGCTTTGCTGGTTACGCTGGGCAAGGAAGAGACGCTAGCAATTGGCGAATGCAGCAACACATGGGAGGTGGGGCGCTTTATGATATGGGTGTATACGCTATTAATAGCGCTCGGTTTTTAACAGGTAAAGAGCCATTATCTGTTACAGGTAGTCATCCACCCCAGCGTTTCCCTAATAAGTTTACCGAGGTTGATGAAACCACCATGTTTACCATGGATTTCGGGAATGGACTAATGGCTGATTGTGGTACAAGCGTAGTAACAGAGTTCAACCACTTTAAAGCAGAGTGCGAACAAGGTTGGTATCAACTGAGACCAATGCAAAGCTACAATGGCGTAACGGGTATAACCTCTGATGGGAAAAAGTTTGAACCTATTCAAGGCATGCAGCAAACGCTTCAAATGGACAATGATGCTTTAGCCATACTCACCGACCGACAACCGCTAGTAACCGGGAGTGAAGGGTTAGCCGATATTCATATTGTTGATGCAATATTTCGGGCCGCACAAACAGGAAAAACGGTGGCGGTTTGATTAATAGTCAGGCACAAAAAAACCAACTAAAAAGTTGGTTTAAAAGTTTGGTACCAGTGGGCGGACTTGAACTGCCACGCCATTGCTGGCAACGGATTTTGAAAAGTTAGTGTTTGAAATAATTATTTTAAATCAGCAAGTTAAATTGTAATAATGACGCTTTGCAAATTCTTTGCATGACTAACAGCTTTTCGCAAAAAAAATGCTTAAAGCCACTTTACCCGATTCTCCTTCCCCCAGTCCACGAAGCCCCAAACAAAGGTGATGAGGTTTAGGTGGAATCCCTTTCTATCAGATTCAGATAAACGGCGTGTTTTGATCTGAAATTCCATGCCATAACAAATAAGTTGAGGTTTATTGAAGACGCTGTGATTACTGACGCCGCACGCATTCGATTAGAGTAAATGACGTTTTTTATTACCGGATTCATATGTGCCAAGAAATCAGTTCGGTAAACAGAGGCGTAGCTATGATTTCTTTGGAAAATCCATTTGTATTTTCATCGGTGCTTTCACGTTTTTCTATTAGTCCGACTTGCCATGCAAAGTCGAACCAGAAATGAAAAATATACTGGGAGGGAAATTCTATCTTTGCAAGCTCTGACAACGAATCTGCTTGATCTGGGAAAGCCTGCTCATAAAGTACCTGGTATTTTCGGTAATGTCGCCATTCAGTGCCAAGATGACGAAGCATATACAATGAGTAACCTATACTGAACTGATAGAATGCACAATCGCTCTCATTACCACTAATGTACGCCCAGTTGTACTCAGTAGCATACGTTTTAAACAGTATTTGATAAAGTTCAGTCGCAGCTGTGTTATCACCTTGCTGTATGCGCTCATAAAGTTGCCATGTTGATTTCAATGGCTTCCAGCGCCCACCGTGTTTACGAATTAATTTGGCAATCAACAAGATGCTGCGAACTACATGTAGGTTAACGAAATCGTCTTCTTTATTTATTTTGGAAACTATAAAGCTGGGAGCAAACTCTTTCATATAACTATCGAATAGCGACCGACATAAATTGCGGGGCAAATTTCCATTGGCGGTGCACTTAACTCCATCAGCCCCTAAAGCTCCTATTAAATTTACAGCTAACCAATAAACAGGGGCTGATGTAAATTTGGTAACATTCGAAAATTGCCAGCTAAGTAAATCACTGGATTCGAAAGGCTCAGTAAGTAGCTTGTGAGTTTGGCTTGGTGTGAGGTTAAGCATATCAGTATTCGGTGAACTGTTATGCTCATTCATATAGTTCTCAACAAATGCTTGGGCATCCTCAATTGAGTCAAACTGCTCGTTGGCCATGGCTTGTGATATTGCCTGATTGAGTTCAGTGGCAGGATTTGAGGTTTTCTCTTTTTCTGCATAGAAATCGGTAATACCAAATCTTGGAAGCTCTTCTATCTCTCCGTCTTCAAGCGCTTTTAACATTGCCAGGTTATTTTCAGCTAACAAGTAATCTGGATCAATTGCCAATGCTCGATGAAACGCACGTTTTGCAGACAAGTGATCGCCTAAATACATCTGACAAATTCCCAAATTGCCGCAACTTTGTACATGCTCAGGCTGGCTTTTTAACAGTAGAGTAAAGCAGTTTGCCGCTTCACTGAACTTATGACTTTCTAACAATACAACACCTTCTTCAAAAATTTCGGCGTCTATAAGGTACTGTTCCAAAGTGAGGTGTTCGGGAAGTTGCTCTCTTATCGCCTGGAGATGGAGTCTGGCAGGTTCATATTGATGAAGTTCTTCCGGTGACGCACTGTCAAGCGCATTTTGAAAAGCCGCTAAAGATTCAGCAACTGAGCCAGATTTTTCGGCACAGAGTCCAAAATTAAAATATACAAAAGCAGGTGCGTAGCCACTGTTTATTGCTTGCTTAAAAAACAAATAACCATCGGTATGATCGTCATCGATAAATACAGCTGCTAGCCCTTGAAGCGCGAAGCAAACAGGATGTCGGGGGAATTTCCTGACCGCCTTTTTTACAATGAGTCGGGCAAGTTTGTAATCTTCGTCATCAATGGCATCAAAAAATGCGTCAAGCCGCATTTCTAGTTTCGGGAAATCTTTATCAAACTTTGTCAAGTAAGTAGTCTTGAATCGCTGAATTAATGTAAAAGCATAACATGCAGAGTTTTCAATTTTGAAGCCGAATTGATTAAATAAATGCTCCGGTATAGGTATATCATGAAAATATTGCGGTCCACTCGGAAATCTATCCGTTTCATTTTTCGTCTATCGGACTATAATAAGTCTATATTTAGACCAAAGAGATTGTCATGAAAACTCAAACTGTATCTTACATGAAGGAACATGCGAATCATCTGGAATTGGATAACCCCATTTTGGTCACGCAAAATGGCAAGCCAAAGTATGTTATTCAGGATGCGAATGACTACGAAGAACAGCAACAAACTATAGCATTATTAAAACTCATAAATTTGTCAGAACGCAGAGCGCGACAGAACGGGCTATTTGATCTGGATGAAGCATTTGACGACGATTGAATACAGCATAAAAGTGACACCGGTTTTTAAACTTTGTTTGAAAAAACTGGATGCATTTTTAATCAGAAAATTTAATCACAATGTTGCAAACGAGGCCAAGCGAGCTATTAAATCGAAAGTTAAGTCTCAACTCTCTGGAAATCCGTATTCTGCGCCTCATAGTGACAGGCTCCTGGAGTTAGGGTTAACCGAATACAGGCAGCTTCTTGTCGATAGTCATAATGTGGTGCTTTACCGAGTTGAAGAGTCTACAAAGACAGTCATTCTTCTTCTAGTTTTTGATTCTAGACAAGACCTGAAAAAGCTTTTGTTTGAAGTTAATTTACTCGTCTGATTTACCCCAAAATAATAGAACAGGATAAATACTGATCCCCCGTTAATGGGGTAGAGCCCAGAACGACGCTGATTTCAGACACAAAAAAACCGACTCAAAAGTCGGTTTCAGTATCTTTTTCTAAAAGAAGAATATGGTACCAGTGGGCGGACTTGAACCGCCACGCCATTGCTGGCAACGGATTTTGAATCCGTCATGTCTACCAATTCCATCACACTGGCTTGGATAGGTGTGCTATCGCTAAGTGGTGCATTATAGCGATGCAGCGCTCGCATACAACACTTTTTTTAGCTTAAATGTCTAAGTGCTGAAAGATTATCCAATTAGCGCTTCGGGATGACTCCTACCAGCGCTGAATCGTCCAGTTAATCGCAATGATGGCAATGACAGATGAAAGCAGTGGCATCAAGGTTTTGGCATAAAATGCAAAATGACGCAGCCACAGCAACAAGGGTAGTAATACTGCCACAATAGCCAACTGACCCACTTCCACACCAATATTAAATGCAGCCACACTTAACACAAGGTTATTTGACTGCGCGTTCAAATCGGCAAACACGCTGGCGAACCCCATTCCGTGTAATAAGCCGAAGGCAAAGGTAATAATACCTAATCGCACAATGAGCGGATAGATATTATTAAGAGCAGTCAGCAGTACTGAAATAGCGATTCCAAGCTCGACTAAACGGCTATCCAACGCAATAAAATTCAGGGCGGTAGCGGTCAGGGTAATAGAGTGCGCTAGCGTGAACGCACTGACTAATATTACAGTGTGCTTTAGTATTCGAGAAGTTGAAGGCTCTTTTTGCCACTGTTTGTGCTCTCTTACCAGGTTAACGGTAAGCAAGGTAGCCACTAAAAACAGGATATGATCGATACCAATGAAGATATGCCATACACCTTCGTACACTAGCGAAATGAACAATGCGGTTAGTGACGTAGTGCTAGCATCGAATGTAACGCTGCGGTTATCTGTATCAAGTACGCTGGTAACAGATGTGTTATCAGAAGTGTTTTGTGAACTGTCTTGTGAACTTTCTTGTGAACGATTTTCCGGTTGATCAGCAAGGTTAACGTTTACAAGAAGCTTATGGGTAGGGCTATGTTCAAAAATACCATCGTAGTGAATGCCCAATGTACCACCTGATTCACACATAACTTGAATTGGTGAGACCAAGTAAGAATCGCCGGAAATGCTTCTGATGTTTGGCATGCTAAGGTTAATTTGACAGGGCGAGTCATCTACTCTAATGCTTAGCACCTTAGCTATATAGCTTTCTAATAAGGGCTGATTTTGGTGAATCTCACCCCACGTCAGTGCACCATCGCCGTTGGTATCTAGCCCTGCTACTTGCCCAATATCATCAGGCTTTAATAACAATTCGCCGCTATAGGTATTTTCTTCACCCGCGTTAAGGGTTAAATACCCGCTACTAAGTTCGTGGGCGTTTACTACGCATGCGTTCATAACTAAAAGTGACAAAAAAAGAGTAACTACAAGTGCTTTCATATATTTTCTTTAATTCAATGTCGATGATGTGGCAACAGCGCTTTCGGCCCGTGCCAGTAACCTAGCGTCACTTCGTGTTTGTGCTGCTTGCCAGTTTAGCCTAGCGAATTTCAGGGCTATAGCTGGTTTATAGTCAATATCTAAAAAGTAACTAGCTACTTGCGCTGCATGAGACACATCTTCCCGCCAAGTACGTAAGGCCATTCTATCAGCTAATTGCTTTTGAATTTCAGTATCATGAAGACGTATTTGCCGTTCTGCTTTTGCCAAGCGAAGCAATAAGCCATCGTCTATGTTCTTTTCTGTACTGTTGGAGTTGCGATTAGCTGCAGCTTGAATTGCTGTAAGCCTTTTAATCACATCTTGAGATTTTGAAAGTTTGAGCTTAGCGTCAGACCATAGCAATAGTGCGCTTACGGGCAGTTTTTGTGTGTCTATTTTGTTCAGGTGTGAAAGCGCAGTCTCGGGTTTATCTAGGGTGTAGGCCATTGCCGCCAAGGTTTCGTAATACCACAGGCGTTCGCTCGCGCCCCCTTGCTTGATGCTAGTGTTATTAGCATTCATTTTTTCTACACGAGATTTTTCAGCAAATGCCTCAAGGTTTAGTAGTTTCTCGTAGCTAGCACTATTAGTATTAAGTGTGAATTCGGCGTTTAAAATACATGTGAAAGCCAATAGATAACTGGTTTTGCCAACTAATTGTTGGCAGTATTTTTTGGCCGCTGCGGGGTTGCCTTGCTGAATGTTAATGTCTGCTAGTAGCAGTAAAGCAGGTGCATAAAGGGGCGTTTTTATTTCGTTTAAAATAGCTTCAGCTTCGCGAAATTGATGGGTGCCTTGCAGCACCTTGGCCTCTAACACCATAAGTTGCGTTTGCGCACTAGCTGAAAGGGAGCTTTTTTGCTGTTTTTGATAATGGATGAAGCGAATCACCTGTTGTCTTTCATTACCTGTGGCATCGGGATAACGGCTTTGACTAAGCACTGTTTGTGCTTGTGCTACGGTCATTTTTACTTGAGGTTGTGCACTCCATGTGGCGATAACTTTATTGCTAGGAATGTCATCTGATGTAACGCTAAGAGACGCTGTATCATCAAATGCCAGCGCCGATGAGTATAATGTAGACAAAGCGCTAAGTGCGATAAGCCGAGTCATTAACTTCATAGTATGAACTCCTAGGGTAGATAAACGTAAAGTAAACAAACTTAAGAAAAAGCAGCGCCATCCCTGGCGCTAGTGCTATTTATTGCTGAGGTAGCAAATCGTCAAAACTGCTTTGCTCAGCATCCTGAGTGAACGCTCTTCCGTTAATAGGAAGGGGCTCATCAGTCGCTTCTTGATTAAATGCATCTCGTGTATAGCTTGAAAAAGAGACCTGTTGCGCATCTATAGTAATAGTCACTTCACCCGTGTCAGCATCGGCTACGCCGTCAGATACGCTGAATACAAAAGAATCAGTACCGGTAAACTGCGCATTCGGCGTATAAGTAAAATCACCGTCTGCTGTTACCGTTGTGGTTCCGTTTTCGCTGTCTGTGGCTAGCGTATAAGTTAAAGCATCGCCATTAGCATCACTTGCACTGAGCATTTCGGTGAACGCAATATCAGCCTGGGTAGTAAACATCGCATCTTCAGCTACCGGTGCCACGTTTACTTCTGGCTTATCATCGTCACTGTCAAAGCATCCAGTAAGCGCACTTACTGCGCCTACCAAAACTAAGCCTCTTAAAAGAGCGTTGTTCATAATCATCACTCCTTATTCAGAACCCGCAATAGGTGTTTTAAGGTAAGGGAATGACGCATCGGTCATGCTGGCATCAACTGGCGCGCCATCAGTGAATGGAACATTACCTACGCTTGCATCTTCTTCAGTACACAAGCCTAAATCAGTATCTTCACCATTCACTGGAATGGGATAACATAAGCGACCCATCACAACGCGTAGGGCAATATCTACCACATCATCGCCAGGTCTTCTTCCGTTCGGGAAGCCAGCTAAATCGTCGCCTGCTACACCGAACGCAGATTGGTCGGCTGCAGGTGTTGCTGGAATGCCTGTATTTAAGCGAAGCATTTCCGACGCCGTTACCATTGCCTGTTGGTTAACGCCAGGGAAGCCTGTTAAGAACGCAGCAACTAAATCATTTCTTGGGAAATTAGTTGGCGCTAACGTTTCTATTGATGTGCCTAACGTAGTGTTAACCGCATCTTTGAATAAGATGTTCAGTAACTCTGGTAGGGCAGGGTGGGTGACATAATCAGCGAACTGACCATCATCACTCGGGTGTGCGCTAGAGAACGTATCTTTATCGCCAATACCGATAACCAGTTCGTTAACTAATGGGCTACCTAAACGAGATACTTGCGTCATTGCACCGCCATTAACTTCTGGCGAATCAAAGGTAGCATCAGGGTTTAGGATACGTGCTTGTGGAAGGCTGGCTGTTGTCCAACTACCCACTACGCCATTACCGTCGCCAGTAACACATGCTGAAGGTACTTCTACAGAAATCGAAGTCACATTTTTATCGGCTAAGTCATCGTTGTCATCGCTCTGGGTAATGCCGCCTGGGAAGCCATCGCCGTCTCCAGCGCCGGGTGAGCTGTCGCCTTCAACGGGCACATAATTCACCAAGTCGAAGGTTTTACCTAGGTTTACTACAAACGGGTCTTTACGTTGGCCTACAAATACCTTTGCCATGTCGTCACAGCCTGGTATTGAAAACGAATAAATAAAACTTTCAGCATAACGTGCGTATTCTGCTTCGCTGGTAAAGGTTTTATTACCAATGTAATCAAGTGGTTTGGTAAACATATCACCTGCACTTGGCGTCAGCGTAGTACGCTCGCCGCTTTGCATGTCGCCAGAAACCATTGTTAAGCTATACATTTCTGAGAAGTTGGCTGCGCTTTGATCGTCAGCACTAACAGGGCCAATGTTCTTTAATGGCACTTTCACCATTTTTTCTTCGCCGGCTGCGCCGATGGGTAATGCGATGCCTTCGTTTTCGGCTGCAAGCATAGATTGAAACTCAAAAACAAAACTAAGGTCTTCTACTGCATCGCCATTGCTGTCGATATGAATAGAGTATTGCGCGTTTGGATCCATGGCGAAATAATTAGGGCCGCCATAGGCATCTTGCAGTGGAATGTAATTTGCGATGAAAGTAACGTAGCCCTCACGCCCTTCTTCGTAGCTATTAAATGCGTAAAAGTCGGTACTGTCTAAAGCTGGATGACGTGTAATGTTAGGCGCTTCTCGGTGACTTGAAGCCACTGCGCCTGCGGCAATAAGTGCGCAAGAAACTGCAACTACTGAACGTTTAATCGAAATCATATTATGTCTCTTAGTGAGTGAGTTCATAAAGCCAAACGATTCGGATGCACAGTTGGATGCAACTATTTTACTTTTATTTAAATTACCTTTTTCATACACAAAAAAGCCGGCTTGAATGCCGGCTTTCAAAAGTACTTTTTTAGAAATGTCTTCTCTATTACACAGAAACCAGCGGCGCAATGTATAACACTTCAGTAGGTGCACCGGTTTTTGAGCCGCCTGGCGCTTCTAAGCTTACGGCTAGTGCCGCGATGCTACCGTTAAGTAATATGGCATTAGTAGCAAAGTGCTCAAAGCCCGATTCAGGCAACAAACCCAATGAAATAGGCGCTTCTCCATTTTCAGGTACCATCCATAGCTCGTAGTCTTTATCGGTCGTAGCAGCAAATGCACTGGTCACTTTTACATCCATAGTGGATTCAGAAATCTCTATTACCCATAACGGTGCATTGTCGGCGTTATTAAACACCGCAACATGTGAAATTTCTTCGTCGGCTACTGGCATCATCACGACGAGAAGTACCGCAAATATCATTGCAGCAGCGGTAGACAGAAAGGAGAGATAACGCCATCTAGCCTGCTTTGCTTGTTCAAACTCAAGTACGTTCGACACTGGTTTTGTTGAATTGCCATGATCAAGACGATGCTGAATTTGTTCCCACACAGCATGGGGAGGCTTTACAGGGGTTATGCGGTCTGAGAAGCCTACCAAGTATTCTTCCCATTTGGCGGTGGTTTCACCTACGATTTGGTACTGCATCAATAGTTTTTGATACCGTAGACGCGCTTTGCCACGTAAGGTGCCCACCACATATTCGGCCGCGAGTGCGTTTAACCGTTCTTCTTTCAAATAATTCATAATGACAAACACCTTTGTAAGCTTTGAAGGCCACGTCTAATCCAGCTTTTGATAGTGCCCAGAGGCGACGACAAATGGTTCACAACTTCTTGATGGGAAAGTCCGTTTACATACGCTAACTGTATTGCTTGGCGTTGGGAGTGGTCCAATTCATCCAAGCATTCCGCTAATTTATCTTGCTCGGTATTCATCCGAACGGGGGTAGAAGACTCATCTAATTGAGGCGCTTCGTTATCTAGTGATACTTCATTTCTCACATTGTGATAGCGCATTAAATCTAATGCACGGTAGCGAGCAATACTGACCATCCACGTCAGCACAGTACCTTTACCTCGTTGGTAACTGCCAGCGTTATGCCATATTTTGATAAACGCATCTTGGGTCGCTTCGTCGGCCAGTTCCGGCCGCTTCAAAAGCTTTAACACCACAGCATATAGCTGAGGGCTAGTTAATTTATATAGCTCAGCAAAAGCGGCTTTATTGCCATTCGCTGTTTCACACAGTAGGGGAAACAAGGTTTCATGTTCCATAAAGTATCCTTCTTTACCGAGCAATAAATGGCATTTAGAAATTAAATGGCCTTAAGCTTCGGAACGCTGATCAGGGCATAGACACAAGAATTTTTCGATCGATTGTTTGTGTTTACATGTTATTAAACGTTTGCCGTCTTCAATTAGATGCAAAAAGTATAAATATTCTCTGTGCTCTTCACCCTACACGCTATTTCTAAGCGGTAATGGCTTAGCGATTCACAATACTAAGTATTAAAACTAGCCCTGTTTCACTATCGGTTATTTATGCCTTGTCAGGGTTGTGGCACACTAGCGCGGTATTGAACTGTATCGGAAGTATTTTGAACAAAAGTCACAACAAAGCGTCACGTGCTGCACGCAACGCAAAAAAAGCGAATAAGCGTGAAAAACTCACCGAAAATGAAGCTGTCGAGTTAACCTCTTCCTCAGAACGCGCAGGCTTTATTCGGCGTTTAGCTGCCATGATTTACGATACATTGGTTGCCGTTGCAGTGGGGATGTGTGCTGCTATGGTGGTAATAGTGACGCTTATTGTGTTGCTTTCAAATGGTATATTGGATTTGCAAGGCTACGAGCAGCCCGCTGAATTAATTCAAGCATCTACTGGGTATAAGTTACTTATTCAAGTATGGGTTGGTTTGTGGGTGGTTGGTTTCTTTTTATGGTTTTGGAAGCGAGGTGGGCAAACCTTGGGAATGCGTGCATGGCGACTTCGTATTTTCAGCACCGTAGATGCACCTATGACATGGCCGCGTTTGCTCATTCGTTTGGTGGCCTCACTAGGTGGCTTAGGTACGCTATTGGTGCTGTTTGACTTTAAGCACAAGCAGTCGTTGCAAGATAGATTGGCGCAAACCCAAGTGCTCAAACTGACTAAAGAAAGTAACGATCACAAAAGCTGGTAAGCAAAGCCCAATTTGCATAAATAAGAAAGGGAAGCTGAGCTTCCCTTTTTTTGTATCTAGAGTTGGAACGGCAGAGCCTAGTGTGTCTGATGATTCAACCAAACGCTTAATTCAAGCGACTCAACTTAGACAACTCAAAATACGCTACTTTCTCAGCATGATGGCGGCGATGGCCGCAAACAATAAGCTGGGAAGCAAAGCGCCTAAAAACGGTGGAATTTGATATACCAAACTAAGTGGGCCAAACACTTCATTTAAAATAAAGAAGCCAAAGCCGGTCAGTACGCCCATGATCACCCGGGCACCCATAGTAACGCTGCGCAGAGGGCCAAAGATGAACGACAAGGCCATTAATAGCATTACCCCTACCGAAACAGGTTGTAAAATTTTGCGCCACAATGCCAATTCATAGCGTGATGGATCTTGGCCGTTATTAGCCAAATAGCCGACGTAATCTAGCAAACCAGAAATAGACAGGGCTTCAGGTTTTACGGCAACAATACCTAACTTATCTGGCGTTAACGTCGAATTCCATTGCATGCTTTCTTTGTTATCTAACGTAACCGCAGTTTCACTAAAACGTGTAACATCCACTTCGCTTAAGCGCCACTCACTGCCATCGAAATTACCCGATTTAGCATAGGTAATACTTTCAAGTGAAAGGTCGTCGTTAAAATCAAAAATATTAATGTCTTTTAGGGAATCACGACTTAACACTTCGCCAATACTCACGAAGTGCTCGCCATCTTTGGCCCAAACCAATTGCTCTGAAGAGAATAAACTTCCGCCTGAAATGGCCTCTGTGCGAATTTCTTTGGCTTTAGATTCACTGAAGGGGGTTACCCATTCACCCACCGCCATGACCAATAGAATCATGATAGTGGCAGACTTCATGGTAGAGACAATGATGTTCCATCTACTCATGCCCGCAGCTTGCATAACAACAAGCTCACTGTTGCTGGCAAGTACACCCATACCGATTAACCCGCCGAGCAGGGTTGCCATGGGGAAAAACTGTTCTAAATCTCTTGGTAAGCTAAGCACAACATAAAGGAACGCCACCATCATGTCGTAGTCGCCTTCACCCACTTTACGCAGTTGCTCTACAAATTTAATCAGTGCGCTTAAGCCAATAAGGACCGATAGAGTAACAGTTACCGTACCTAACAGTGTGCGAGCAATATATAAATCGAGGATTTTAAACATCTACTTTTTCCCCAATATCCAGGCCCTAAATTGGGTGCCTGTTTTTCTGTCTCGCACAATCAAGGCAACACCAATTATCAGCATAATGGTATGCACCCACCACAGCCCAAGTTGAGGGGGGATTTTGCCGTCTTCTAGTACCCGTCTGCTGGCTAATAACAATAAGAAGTAGCCAAGATAGAGCAGTATAGCCGGGAACATTTTTCCAAATCGGCCTTGGCGGGGATCTACCGCGCTCAATGGCACCGCAATAAGTATCAAGAAGGGCAACGAAAGAGGAATAGCGATACGCCATTGCAACTCTGCACGGGCTTCTATTGATTCGTCACCCCATAATTCGGTAGTAGGTAAAACGCTAACCTTGCGTCTTGCTTCCTCTGCAGGCTTATCGGCTATTTGAATTTGGTATTCATCGAATTCTACCTTGCGGTAGCTTTTTTGCGACTGCTGACCTTCGTACTGCACCCCTTGTTTTAACACCAAGTTTCGGGTGCCATCAGGGTTACTGGCTACTTGCCCTGTTTGCGCGTAAACCACTTGAACCTGATTTTCACCATTTTCAGTTTTATTTTGCGATAAAAACACGCGGCGCAATTGGTCGTCCGTATCAATGTCGTGAACAAAAATAACTGCTTTGGCATTACCGGTTTGTTGGAATCGACCAGGAATAATGGCAGAAAGGCCTGCTTCGTTGCGGGCTTTTTCCCTAAGTTGGTATTCATTTTCAGCCGCCATAGGAGCAAAATAGAGGGTAATCGCCCCCGTAACTATCATAATGAGTACAGATAAGAACAACATCACGCGGGTGATGTACCACTCACTGATACCGCATGCACGCATGACAGTCATTTCACTGTCTACATACAGTCGCCCATGGGCCAGCATAATGCCTAAATAAGCACTTATAGGCAGCACGAGTGATGCGAGAATAGGGGCGTATAGCCCAAGAAAGCCAAGTACTAGTCCTGCTGGTATATCGCCGTCTGAGGCATCACCGAGTACACGTACAAATCTAAGGGTGACAAATATCGCCATTAGAATGAAAAATATGGCTAACTGAGACTTAAGGGTTTCCTTAAGCAAATAGCGGAATATCAACATCTCAGTCCTACCGGAAACTTTGGAATTTTAGTGAAAGAAACCACAATTTTGAGTAAACTTACCGTTTTTACAAGTTTTGCCTGCAATCATAAAATTAATTGCATGGTGTGGCGAAGCAAAATTGACATAATTTACGTCAACATTGCGTCATTCGCAGCTAGCATGCAAGTATGGCTGCGTATTAAAACATAAAGCAGCGCGAAACGTTATGTGAATTTAGTCAGCATGCAAATCTTAAACGACGAAAAACGAGGTGATATCGTGGAGTTTAGTGTAAAAAGTGGCAGTCCGGAAAAACAACGCAGTGCCTGTATTGTTGTCGGGGTCTTCGAGCCGCGCCGCCTTACCGCGGTGGCTGAACAACTAGACGAAATCAGTGAAGGCTATATTAGCAACTTATTACGCCGCGGCGACCTAGAAGGTAAAGCCGGGCAAATGCTATTGCTGCACCATGTACCGAATGTACTGAGTGAGCGCGTATTACTAGTTGGTTGCGGAAAAGAGCGCGAACTTGATGAACGCCAATACAAGCAAATTATTGCCAAAACCATTACTACCCTAAACGAAACGGGCTCAATGGAAGCGGTGTGTTTCTTAACGGAATTACACGTTAAAGGTCGCGACACTTATTGGAAAGTGCGTCAAGCCGTAGAAGCTACCGAAGATTCTTTGTATACCTTCTTGCAACTTAAAACCAAGAAAGGTGAACCACGTCGTCCGTTGCGTAAAATCGTATTTAACGTACCTACACGTCGCGAACTCACCGTGGGAGAGCGTGCAGTAGAGCATGGGCTAGCCATTTCTCGCGGCGCCAAAGTTACCAAAGATGTGGCTAACATGCCGCCAAACATTTGTAACCCTGCTTACCTGTGGGAGCAAGCCCAGTCTTTAGCCAGCCAATACGACAGCGTGAGCGCTGAAGTTGTGGATGAAACCCAAATGGCTGAATTGGGCATGCAAGCTTATTTAGCTGTGGGCCGTGGTTCTGCAAACGAAAGTATGATGAGTATTATGCACCACCGTGGTGGTCCAGCCGATCAAGCACCTATTGTGCTGGTGGGTAAAGGGCTTACCTTCGACTCAGGTGGTATTTCAATTAAGCCTGGCGAAGCCATGGATGAGATGAAATACGACATGGGCGGTGCAGCTGGTGTGCTAGGTACTATGCACACTATTGCAGCGCTAAACCTGCCTATAAACATTATTGGTGTGCTAGCCGGCTGTGAAAACATGCCAGATGGTACGGCTTATCGCCCAGGTGATATCTTAACCACCATGTCGGGGCAAACGGTTGAAGTATTAAATACGGATGCAGAAGGACGCTTGGTACTGTGTGATGCGTTAACCTACGTTGAGCGCTACGAGCCTGAGCTGGTGATTGACGTGGCTACCTTAACCGGTGCCGTCATTATCGCGCTTGGCCACCATGCAACCGGTGTAATGAGCACACATAACCCGCTTGCCCATGAACTGCTAAATGCATCTGAACAAAGTTCAGATCGCGCATGGCGTTTGCCAGTGTGGGATGATTACCAAGAACAGCTTGAAAGCCCGTTTGCTGATATGACTAACTTAGGTGGTCGTCCGGCAGGCAGTATAACGGCAGCGTGTTTCTTGTCTCGTTTCACCAAGAAATATAATTGGGCGCACTTAGATATTGCCGGTACTGCATGGCGCAGTGGCAAGAACAAAGGTGCAACAGGGCGACCTGTTCCTATGTTATCGCAGTTCTTAATGAACCGCGCTGGCACCAAGTTAGAGGACTAACGCACGATGCCTCAAGTCGTGTTTTATCAACTGAGCGCAGGCGACACCAGTGTGGCGTCTCGCGCGAGCGAACTTATTGCAGATGCTTTTGCCAACAAGCAAAAGATAAGCGTGTTATGCGATACGCAAAAGCAAGCCGAAGAAGTTGATGAATTTTTATGGCAATTGCCAGCCAATCGCTTTGTTCCCCACAACCTATATGGTGAAGGGCCACAAAGCGGCACACCGGTGGAAATTTGTTGGCAACCCGAGCAGGTTGCCCGCCGTCAAATGGTGGTTAATGTTGGTTCGGGCATGGTGCCTTCGCCAAATCAACATCGCCAAATTATCGATTTTGTTCCCGTAGATGACGAAGCCAAACAGGCTGCGCGGGTGCGATATAAGAACTACCAGCAAGCCGGATGTAATATGCAGTTTAAGAAAACTGCATAGTGAGCACATCAGAATCGGGCTTCACAACGAGAGTAAGTAATGGATAAAACCTTCGAACCACAGTCCATTGAGCAGCAATGCTATGAAAAATGGGAAAATTCGGGCCTTTTTAAAGCATCGGGCAGCGGCGATCCGTATTGTATTTTGCTTCCACCGCCAAATGTTACCGGAAGCCTTCACATGGGGCACGGTTTTCAACAAACTATAATGGATGCCTTAACCCGCTATCGCCGCATGAAAGGTGACAACACCTTATGGCAAGTGGGCACCGACCACGCGGGTATTGCTACCCAAATGGTGGTAGAACGCCAATTAAATGCAGAAGGCAAGACTCGTCATGACTTAGGTCGTGAAGACTTCATTAAAAAAGTCTGGGAATGGAAAGAGCACAGTGGCGGCACTATTACAGGGCAAATGCGTCGGTTAGGCACATCACCTGATTGGTCTCGTGAAGTGTTCACCATGGACGACAAGTTGTCTGATGCGGTAACTGAAACCTTTGTGAAGCTTCATGAAGAAGGCTTAATCTATCGCGGTAAGCGTTTGGTTAACTGGGATCCTGTACTGCACACCGCAGTGTCGGATTTAGAAGTACTAAACGAAGAAGAAGATGGCCACATGTGGCACATGCGCTACCCACTTGCTGATGGCAGTGGTGAGCTAGTGGTTGCTACTACTCGTCCAGAAACCATGCTAGGTGATACCGCTGTTGCGGTACATCCTGATGACGAACGTTATCAAGCTTATATTGGTAAAGATATTAAGCTGCCTATTACTGGCCGTTTAATTCCGGTTATTGCCGATGATTATGTTGATCAAGAATTCGGTACCGGCTGCGTTAAAATCACGCCGGCTCACGATTTTAACGATTACGATATGGGTAAGCGCCACAGCCTACCGATGATCAATATCTTAACTGACGATGCGAAAATTAATGATGAGTCGCCAGAGGCTTATCGCGGCTTAGACCGTTTCGACGCACGTAAGCAAATTGTGGCCGACTTAGACGCCCAAGGCGCACTCGTTAAAATTGAACCGCATAAGCTTAAAGTACCTCGCGGCGACAGAACTGGCGCGGTCATTGAACCTTACCTTACCGACCAATGGTATGTTGCGGTTGAGTCACTTGCCAAGCCTGCTATTGAAGCGGTTGAAAGCGGTGAGATTCGTTTTGTACCAGAAAACTGGAACAAAACCTACTACCAGTGGATGCACAACATTCAAGATTGGTGTATTTCACGTCAGTTGTGGTGGGGACACCGTATTCCTGCATGGTATGACGACAACGGCAACATTTACGTGGGTCGTACTGAAGCAGAAGTGCGTGCTAAAAACAGCTTGAGCGACGACATTGCCCTTCGCCAAGATGACGACGTACTCGATACTTGGTTCTCCTCTGCACTATGGCCGTTCGCGACCATGGGCTGGCCTGAAAAAACGCCTGAACTAGAAACCTTCTTGCCTTCATCGGTATTGGTAACTGGCTTCGATATCATTTTCTTTTGGGTGGCTAGAATGATCATGATGACGAAGAAGTTTACCGGCCAAATCCCGTTTAAGGATATTTATATTACCGGTCTTATCCGCGATGAGAACGGCGATAAAATGTCAAAATCGAAAGGGAACGTACTTGACCCTATCGACCTTATTGACGGTATTGACCTAGAAACGCTAGTGAAAAAGCGTACTTCAGGCATGATGCAGCCAAAACTAGCTGAAAAGATTGAGAAGCGTACGCGTAAGCAATTCCCAGATGGTATTCATGCTTACGGTACAGATGCACTTCGTTTTACCTTTGCTGCAATGGCATCAACCAGTCGTGATATCAACTTTGATATGGCGCGGGTTGAAGGCTACCGTAACTTCTGTAACAAGATTTGGAATGCATCGCGCTTCGTGCTGATGAATACTGAAGAACACGATACAGGCCGTGATGGCGGCGAAATGGTATTAAGCATTGCCGATCGCTGGATTTGGGCTAAGTTCCAACAAACCCTTGTTGAGTTTGAAAAAGCATTAGAAGACTACCGTTTCGACATTGCTGCGCATATTGTGTATGAGTTTACCTGGAACCAATTCTGCGATTGGTACTTAGAACTTACTAAGCCAGTACTTAGCAACGAAGCCAGCAGTGAAGCTGAAAAGCGTGGTACACGCCATACGTTAATTAACGTACTGGAAAACTTGCTACGTTTGTTGCACCCGTTAATGCCATTTATTACCGATACTATTTGGCAGCGAGTTGTGCCATTAAGCGCGCTTCAGGTTGAAGAGAATGCCAGCATTATGGTGCAAGCATTCCCAGTACAAGATGCCGCTAAACAAGATGAGCAAGTACTTGCCGATATTGAGTGGGTGAAGAAGTTCATCGTAGGTATTCGTAATATTCGCGGCGAAATGGATATTTCTCCAAACAAACCGCTTAATGCTTTACTCAAAAACGTAAGTGCTGAAGATAGCCGCCGTTTAGAGGCCGCTAAAGCCTTCTTAGATAAGTTATCTAAGCTTGAAACAGTAACCATCCTTAAAGACGGTGAAGAAGCACCAGCGAGCGCTACGGCACTGGTAGGTGAAATGGAAATTCTTATTCCAATGGCGGGTCTTATCGATAAAGATGCTGAGCTTGCTCGTATCACGAAAGCCATGGATAAAGTGGACAAAGACGTTTCACGTACACGCGGAAAGCTGGGTAACGAGAAGTTTGTAAGTAACGCCCCAGACGCCGTGATTGAGAAAGAGCGCGGTAAGCTGGAAGAAGGTGAGAAACAACTCGAAAAGCTAAAAGCGCAATACGAGACTATTGCTGCTTTATAACTCAGAGCTAACACGCTAACTGATAAAGGGTTGTCGAGAGATAACCCTTTTTGTTTGGCCGTTATTCACTAAACGGTGCAAAGAGTAAGAACCTCTGCGTGTTTAATGTTTCATGTGCCGCTTCAACATATCAACCAAAGCTTTGCGTTTAATTGGCTTAGTAAGATAGTCGTTCATACCTACATCGATAGCGCTTTGTCTGTCTTCTTTCATCGCATTCGCTGAGAGCCCGATAATGGGAAGGGTAGTAAAGCCCGCATTTCTTAAGACTTTTGTTGCCTCATAGCCATCCATTACGGGCATTTGGACATCCATTAACACTAAATCATAATGAGGCGCGTTTTCTATTTTACGCACCGCTTGATTGCCATCTTCCGCTATATCAAACGTAATCCCTAGGGTTTTAAGCATTTCACCGGTAACAATCTGATTTATATTATTATCTTCAACCAACAAGATATGTCCTTCTAAGTTTATATCTTCAATGATATCCACATTTTTGGTCATGGTTTTTCGTGTTTCATTACTTACTACCATAGACATGAAGTGCTCAAATTGTGCAGGCGTAAAGGGGTGCATAATAAGCGGGCCTTTCCACAGGCTATTGTACTTATCTTGCAGCGCACTCCCCACGGTATCCATAATCAAGCCCACATGGGTTCCTTGCTCTGCCAATTCGTGTAACCAGCGGATATTTTCTTTAAACACACTAAAGCTAGGAATATCAACAATAAGGTGTTTGGGCAGAGAATCGAGGGATTGGGCGGCGGTAATGTCCATGATATTGGCTTGGCTAATTTGTATTATCGACTGATAGATATCTGGTAGCAGAGGCGAAGAAGTTAAGTACATACTGGACGTGGGCAACTGAGGCGTAAGGTCAAAAATACCAGGCTGATTTTTAAATACACGAAGAGGCAAGGATATTGTAAAGGTACTGCCTTTTCCTTCCACAGAAGTGGCGGATAGAGAGCCACCCATCAAGTCGGTGAGTTGCTTTACAATGGTTAAACCCAGGCCGGTTCCACCATATTTGCGATTGGTCGCGTCATCGGCCTGAGTAAAGGGGTTAAAAATACGGGCAAGCTGTCGCTCACTCATACCAATACCCGAATCTTCAATGATCATTGTTAGGGAGAGTAAATTACCTTTATCGTTAATTTTGCCATCAAACCGAATGCAGATTTGCCCTTGTTCGGTAAATTTCACCGCATTGCTTCCAACATTCATGATGATTTGCGCAATACGTAGCGGATCGCCAATAACTTGGGGGGGAATGGAAGGTGACACAATGAAGCGTACGGCTAAGTTCTTTTCTTTGGCTTTAAGGGCAATAACCGCAATGAGGTTATCGAATAGCGAGTGAAGGGAAAAGCTCACTTCTTCAATTTTAAGTTTGCCGGCTTCAATTTTAGAGAAATCAAGAATATCATTTATGACACTCATTAAAATCTGACTTGAATAGGCCGCTTTATCAAGATAACCACTTACGATATCAGGCACTGGGTGTTGCTGTGCGAGTTCAATTAAACCAATAATACCATTCATGGGCGTGCGAATTTCATGGCTCATATTGGCTAAGAAAATACTCTTTGAGGCGGTTGCCCGCTCTGCTTTTATCTTACTTTCAGTCAGTTCTGAGTTTAAAGATTCCAACCTGCCATTTAGTTCACGGGCTTCCGATAGCAAGCTTTCCGTTTGCTTGTTTTTGTCACTAAATACATGAGCGGCGCGAGCAAGATTACCAATTTCGTCGTTACGGCTATTGCCTGGAATACTCGAAATATTCTGGCCTTCAGAAAGCCGATTGAAAACTTCGGTGATGGTGCGAATAGGGCCTAAGATACGGTAGGCGGTAAATATGGCTGCGGTAAGGGCAAGTAGAATGGAAACCAGAGAAAATATCTCACCATTACGTCGTGTTTCTTGCGCGACCAAATAGGTGTTATGAGCAATAGATTCGGTTTTCGACGTTACTTGGTTGGCAAGTTCGCCGCTTAAATATAAAAACTCATTCGCTGAACCGGCCATAACCACATTAACCAAAAACAAATTCCCTTGGGTAATTTGTGTTAGCTTAAATAGGTCAGCTTCGGCCTTTTCAAGTAACTCATTCACTTGGCTATGAAGTGTCTGATTGTTCATGGTAATCGCTTTAACTGCAGTAATTGCTTCATTGAATTGAGTGATTAACGCCATATCAGGCTTCATCAAATAGCGAAGGATTGCATTTTCCGCTTTAGCAATGTGGAAGTTAAGTTTATCAATGGTACTTTGAGGAAGCGCGAAGTCTTCATTGGCAGTGTCAAATAGCCGCTTAATCGCCAGTAAATCTGACAATGATCCATCAATGATTAAGTCGTCTTTTCTAGAGCGTGCATCAATAACTTGGCGAAAATTTTCTTGGTAGGCACTAAGGTGCTTATGCATACGAGACAGCACATAGGTATCGTCAATTTCACCGTTTTGAGTAACAGGATCGGCGAGCTCATCTAGCCTTTTATTGATAGAGAGCATCAACCTTTCAAAACGTGTTACCGCAGATTGGCTCGCATTTTCTTTGTAGATGAGCACATTCCGCTGTAGGTCGATAACATCTCTTTCGAGTTCTTTTACTATTCCCACATCAACCACAGCACGACTCGATGCCGCCATGCCGCTGCTTAATACAGATTGGTTTTCTCTAGCAATATACCCTTGTACTAAGAGCAGGGCGACTAAAGCAATTAATACGAGAATAAGTTGCGTTCGAATCGATGACAGCATAGCTATTATTGTGCCTTTGACTTAACCAATTGGGTTAAGACGTAATAAATTCATACCATTTTTGGAGGCTATATTCGTAGGTTGGCATGACAGTATTCCATACTGCGATGTTACTAAACCTATCTTCATAGCTTCCACCTGAGCGCTGTTCACCTTTTTGAACACTAACCTTACCTGCCGGGCCTTTTAGATTTTCGCTTGCAGGTAACCCTTTGTACCAATAATCCCACTCGGCTTGAGACAAATACTTTGCAGAGCGCTCTGGGTTAGAGATGTAATAGCCCTGACGAGCAATAAATGCCCCGGGCCAGCCTGACAGCCACCAATTCATATATTCATAAGCCACATCTTTACTTCTTCCTTGTGAAGCTGACGATAAACACATTACACCATGCCAACCTCGGTAACCTTCCTTCGGCGCAGCAAATTTAACGGGAATGTTTTGGCTGTTTAACGCCGATACCGCAGGAGAGAACATGCTCTCTATAGAGACGCGTTGGCTTTTCATAAATTGCACAGATTCAGGCACTGATGTCCAAAAGCCACTGAAGTGATTTAACTGGGATAACTCAATAAGAATACTGAATAAGTTATCCAGCTCTTGTGTGGTCATTGCCCCTATATCTTCAAATGTAATGTAGCCCTTTGCTTGTGCCGCTAGGGCTAAATCGAAAAGTCCAATGGTGGGATCATTTACAATCCCCACTTTGCCAGACAACCGACTATCGAGTAGCCATCCCCAGCTTTCTTCTTGGTTTTTGAGTTGTTCAGGAAATTGAGACGTATTGTAGCCAAATGAGTCTACGTTGTGCACATAGGGAAGAAAGCTAATGGTGTCTGTATGTTCTATCCCTAAACTGCCATCAGCTTGGACATTAATAATCTTATGGGGGGCATCACCAGCGCCTAAGCGAGCGGCTTCAGTTACTTTCCCTGTTTTGGTTAAATCGTTTATTTCATCCCAATAGGTAAGCTTTTTCTTTTCGATAGGCTGAATAGCTTTCGAGCGCCACAAAACATTAATACTGTTTGACCACTGTTCATACAAATCAAAAGCACCAGGATTCATTGACGCTCTTTGCAGTACGGTTGCACTTCCACCAGGCTGAAATTGGATATTAATGCCTAAATCAGCCATTGCGTGTTGACGAATTTCTTCTTGTAGCGTGACATGGGTACCCATGACCCTTAACGTTGGTGTTGGCTTACCTATTGCAAAAGGCGCTACTCCGGCAGTGACGCCAGCGGTTACTCCCAGCGCAGCGGCTCCTTTAATAAAACTACGCCGAGGGCGAGAAGATAAACGTTGGCTGGGTGGCATTAGAACGGTTCCAGTTGTTCTTTATAATATTTTTATTCTGGCATCGATTTTAGATATTTACCAAGTTATTTGCCAAAGACAGAAAAGCTTTAGACCAAAGAACGATAAAAAATGAATTCATCATGCTCGTTTAGGTTTTGCTACTAATTAACTGAGTTGGATTCCGTTTTATATTGCCTTGTTAAGCTAACCTGATTTCTTCCTTCCCGTTTAGCGCAGTACAGCGCCTCATCAGCCTTGCTCATCATCTCTTTTAATTCAGTGGGGTTTACCTCGGTGACATAATAAGCTCCAATACTGATAGTTACGTCATAACCCTTAAGTGCAGGAAGTGAGCTTGAAATTACCTCAATCCGTTTTCTGAGTCGCTCGAGAATGTCTTTCGGATCATGGGAGCCTGGCAATACCATACAAAAAGCAAACTCTTCTCCGCCTACTCTTCCTATACCATCTTCTTGGCGGAAAAATTGTTTCATCGACTTCGCAACAGCGACTAATACATCATCACCAAACGCATGACCGAAGGTATCATTGAGTTTCTTAAAGTGGTCAACATCGGCAATACCGATTAATAGAGAGTGGCCGTGGCGATGAGCAAAGTGCGTAGATTTATCTAATGCCTCTTCAAAGGCACGCCGATTTGGAATGTCGGTGAGGGGGTCGAAATAAGCCAGTTTTTCAAGTTTCACATTAACGTTCCGAAGCTCTCTGGTACGTTGATTTACCAAGTCTTCTAAATTTTCACGAATACTCTTTAGCTCAAAATTACGATTATTCAGTTGCTCGGCGTGGAACTTAACGGCACTTACGTCTCGCTCGACCGAAGCGAAGTGGGTGACCTCATCCAGCTGATTTTTCAGTGGGAAGATACTCATTTCAACCCAATAGGGGGTACCTGTTTTAGTATAATTAAGCAGTGTTTCCGTTATTGGCTTGTTCTCAGCAAGCGCACAGTGGATACGAGAGGTGGATTCTTTGTCTGTAAGCGTACCTTGAAAAATTCGTGGCGTTTCACCAATTAACTCTTCTCTAGAATATCCCGTAAGCTTACAAATGGCATCGTTCACGTAAATGATTTTTGGTGATAAAGGCCCCTCGATTGATTTCGCCTCGGTAACAATAATCATATCTTGTGCGCTTTGCACAATATCGAGGAATGAAAACGCTGCAATTTTTTCGGTGATTTCGGTAAAGTAAACCACCACAAAACCTGCACCCTCAGACTTTTCCGGATAAGCACTGACACTTAACCAACAGATCTCCCCGCTGTCCTCATTGACTAAGCCAATAATTTCATCAGTAATCGAAACATTTAGCGATGTCACTTTGTTTACCGGATATTCGTCGGGATGCAGGCGGCGATTTTGCCTGTCTACCAACTCCCATCCATCTTCTACCAGATGTCGGTTTTGTAAACGTTCAAGTGACGTTTTAAAAAGTTTCATAGCAGCAGGGTTCACGTAAACAATCTGCGAATCCCAAGAATGTATCACTACGCCAATATGCGCATGTTCCAAAAGGTTGATCAGGTTTACATTTTCAATTTTCATCGCACGTATACCATCTAGACTTAACATATCGATGTGGCTGCCAATCGGTAGCCACTTTCGTAAGTCATTATGCGGTCAAATCATATTGCATAATGCTTATTTTTTGTTCTACTACTTTAGTGTAGTGATAAAAGAATAAAACGCCGCGTTCAATGAAAGTCTTTTTAGTGAACTGTAAAGTGTTAGTGTCGAACTACTCTGCGCGCCACTAGAGTAAGGGCGATGAATAGTAAACCGAAGATAGTCGTACTGCCGCCGTGTTCCTCAACCACTATGACCGTGTCTTCGTAGATATACTCATGGTTATCACTTTCTAAACTTAGGTAAGCAAGGTCGGCATCACAATAGCCGTCAGAATAAGCGACCAGTTGCTCGGAATAGGCATCATATAGCTCGATGAGCACATCATAGTCTGCAGCGGGAAAGCCTGAAAGCAGACGACTTTCTACCACAAATGAATCTGAGGAATCTTCACCATACAGTACAAATTCAGAGGTAACATGAATGGCTTCATAGCGATCGTTTCTACCTAAGTAAATAACCCCATAGACAAGGGCACTGTCGTAAACGGTATCTGCATCAAACTCAACGGTAAATTCGGAATAATATCCGTCATAATCGATATCAGTGTCTAAAGATACCCAACTGTCATAAATCCAGTAATCAGGCAATAGTGTGGTTGATTGTGCTTCGGCATAGGATTTACTCGTGCCGCTAAAAAGGCTTTCACGTTTCGCTTTTTTCTCAGCCAGTGAAGATGATTCCAATACGCTAGTTTGGGTCTCATTACCGTTTTCAGTATCGTTAATAGCACTGGTAAAGGCATTCTTGGTAGTCGCGTTTATTGCAGCCTGCGTGGACGTTTCAGTAGGGGAGTAAACGGCGCCGTAGCGATATTCTGTTGATTCAACAGAAACTGTGTCACTTGATAGCGCTTGTTCGGCGTATGAAGTATTGATAAACGAGCAGGGTAATAGTGCTAATAAACAGAACTTAGCAAGAGGTTGAATGGGTGATTTCATTGTTAACATCCTTTCTAATCAAAATAACAGGTGCCATTGTTGATTAGATAAGATGAACAAAAACTGAAGCCACCCTTAATGTAGTATTGAGTAAAGAGATTAGTCTGTCAGAATCAATCTTCTAGGTAGTCGTCTTCGTACTCATCTTCATCATCGCCGCGGGGCATGAAATACGTACCCCAGCCGTCGTATTGAACGTCTTGTTTGTCAGCAATTTTAAGTAGGGTATCGGAATCAGCATTGAGTTTTGCAAGGTCTAACGCTCGTTCAATGATAGCATCGAAACAAAAAATTGTGCCACCATCATCAAGCATTAACTCTTCTGCGTCAGTCACTTCAAAACCCGCTTTGAACGTATCAACCGCCGCTTTTTCTAGCTTGTCGAAGTCGTTACTCGCAAAGTGATGCTCAATGGTGTATTCAGCATCGGCCTGGCTACCGTCTTCTAGTAGCGCTTCTATGGTCTCCTCATTAAAGGAATACCATTCTTCTCGTTCATCAAACTGACTCATAAAGCAAAACCTCAATCATTTTTCGCAAGTTTACCTGCTTTTTTCCATTTCAGCGACTTCAGCATCCAACTGGGCCATTTTGTTTTTCATCTGGTCGTTGAAATACTGCATCCATGCTTTAATTGGTTTTTCGTCGGTGAGGGCTTCAGGCGCACTAATATCGATAAGTACTACGCCATTGTCCCACCGATTCCACTTTACTTTATTGTGTAGATTACTCGCAGTAACCATGACGATGGGTTCCTTGGTGATTTTCGCCAGCCTGAAAGCACCTTGTTTAAAAGGCAATAAACCGCGTCCATAGCTTCGCGTTCCTTCAGGGAAGAACCATACAGAGGTACGCTTCTTAGCAATACGGTTGGCTGCAATATCTAATGTGTTACGGGCTTTGCCTGAATTTTTCCGGTCGATGAGAATATTGCCTGACAGCCAATAAATTTGACCGAAAATTGGGATCCACTTTAGGCTTTTCTTACCAATAGTGACAACGCCGGGTAATGCGGCTTTACAAATAGTCATTACGTCGTAGCTATTTTGATGATTCGCAATAAATACGTAGGGCTCTTTTATGTCTACCGCTGAATCTTTTCGCACAATCACCTTTAAACCCATTACGTAAGACATTAACGAATAAAGTTTACCCGCCGTATGTACGTTATCTTTGTGAAAAGGACGAAAAATGCATACCGCCAAAAGGGCTATATTGACGAGTAAAAAGGTGAGTAACAGCGCGGGAACGCGTAGTAAAGCTATCAAAGTGACTCCTGAATATAAATGACGCGCGAAGTATAAAGTAAGTTTCAGCGTACACTTGTCCGATGAGTTATTATAGATGCTTTAGCGGTTCTGTTGCCATGGTATCGCAAGAAATACGTTCAAATTAGGCAAGTTAATCTAAAATACTTAACTTTAGTATGAGGTAACTTGGTCGATAGCATCTTACAATAAGAGAAAGTGAAACCTTATCCTCACCAACCCGGTATCCATAATGCAGACATTTGTACCTGACGACCTCGAAGAAGATATTCTTTGTGACTTAATGGAAGAAATTAATGAGCTTTACGAATCGAGTGAGCAGACATTAATAGAATTAGAGCTTCGTCCAGAAGACAATGAACTGCAACGTGCGTTGTTCCGATCAATTCATACTATTAAAGGCGACCTTGGGTTAGTGAATTTCTCACCCATGATCCCCTTGCTTCAGCATGTAGAAGACTTACTCGATTACTTACGTAAAGGACAGGTGTCGTATACCAGCACCATGAGTGACTTGGTGTTACTTACCATGGATAGGGTTAAGGCATTTGTAGAAGCTGTTATGGCTGAAGGAAAAGCCGAATATGACGATACCTTGCACCAACAGTTGGTCATGGCGATAAGCCGAATTACACCGGATAATGGCGATGAACATGAGAAACGTCTTACCGAGGCTGTATTATTACTCAACCCCGCCTTAGACGTAATAACCGACGACAGTAACCCTGAAAATATTCAAATAAAACCGCCTACGCTGGCAACGTCGGGTATACCCAAAGACATGAGTAATGAAAAGAAATTGGATGTTCTTTTCTTTCGTGATCTTATGCAAACCATCGAGAAGCGCTCGAAATTTTGGGTAGGCAGAGGGGATAGGGTTGCTAAGTTAGCGTTGTATATTAATAGTACCGCAGGCAAACCTATTGATGAATCTCAGCTAGCCGTAGCCAGTTATGTACATGATTTCGGTATGGCATTTATGCCACTAAAGCTTTTGCATAAAAGCGAGGCGTTAACCGATATAGAATTCAACTTAATGCGTTCCCATGTGTATAAAAGCTCCCGCTTGCTTGAACACTTAGACCAATGGGATTTGGCCCGTAAAATAGTGATGCAGCACCATGAGCGTACTGATGGCACCGGTTACCCATTAGGCCTTAAAGAAGATGATATTTGTGATGGGGCCAAGTTACTTGCCATTGTTGATACTTATGATGCGATGACACATTCTCGTGCCCACAATGATGAAAAACAACTATCTAAGAAAGAGGCAGTTATTGAAATTAACCGCAGTGCTAAAGGGCAATTTAGCATGCAGTGGGTAAGGTTGTTCAACCAGGCGATGACAAGTTTGTTGAAAAAAGGCGGCTAGCCTCCAATTAGTAACGAACCTATTTCTTGTTTTCAACAAGCATAGAAAAGCCCGCTATTTCACAATGAATAAAGCGGGCTTTTGTGTATTAGCAGGCCTTACAAGCTAGCGCAAACTACGTAATACCTAGCTCTTTTAGTTTACGAGTAAGGGTATTACGGCCCCAACCTAAACGCTTAGCGGCATCTTGCTTATGGCCATGAGTATGCTGAAGGGCACGTTCCAACATAATTTTTTCAAACGTAAGCATGGCGTCATTAAGAATATTGTATCTGCCATCGCGAAGTTGTTTGTCGGTCCAACGGGCGAGTAAGTCTGGCCAATCTCCCGCTTCGGCGGCGGGCTTTTCGATGCTGTTGTCTGAGTGGATTTCAGGCGGTAAGTCACTCGGTAACACTTCTTGTCCGCTAGCCATCACGGTTAACCAACGGCATACGTTTTCGAGTTGTCTTACGTTACCTGGCCAAGGAAGCTGAGCCATTAACTTTTCAGCATCTTTGCTTAAACTTTTTGCTTCTACATCTAACTCTTTCGCTGCTCGGCGTAAGAAGTGACGGGCTAATAAATGAATATCTTCACGGCGTTCAGATAAAGACGGTAGATGCACACGAATAACATTTAACCGGTGAAATAAATCCTCACGAAACTTTCCGTCAGCCACACGCTTTTCTAAGTTTTGGTGGGTGGCCGCAATAATTCGTACGTCTACTGCCACAGATTGATGGCCGCCCACACGGTAAAATTGTCCATCGGCTAAAACCCGAAGAAGTCGAGTTTGCACATCTAAAGGCATGTCACCTATTTCATCAAGAAAAAGGGTGCCGCCGTCAGCTTGTTCAAAGCGCCCTTGGCGCGCATTTTGGGCACCTGTAAACGCGCCTTTTTCATGGCCAAATAACTCAGACTCTACCAAGTCGGCTGGAATAGCGGCCATATTAAGTGCGATAAAAGGTTTACTAGAGCGCGGGCTATGGCGATGTAAGGCGTGGGCAACCAGCTCTTTACCAGTACCTGACTGGCCATTAATTAATACACTAATTGAAGAACGAGATAATCGGCCGATTGCACGGAAAACTTCCTGCATCGCGGGTGCTTCTCCGATAATTTCGGTTTCCGGATCGTCTTGAGGGGCTTGCTGCGTTTTCGACTGCTCTCTTGCATGGGCTAACGCACGTTGAGTCAGCGTGACCGCTTCATCGATATCAAAGGGTTTAGGTAGATATTCAAATGCCCCTTTTTGATAGGCGTTTACCGCGCTGTCTAAATCGGAATGTGCTGTCATGATGATTACCGGCATCATGGGGTGCGTAGCATGAACTTCATTAAGCAATGTCATGCCGTCCATCTGCGGCATTTTAATATCAGAGATAATCACTTCTGGCGCTTGACCGCTTTGTAATTGAAGGAGTAAATCTTGCGGGTTTTCAAAACACAAGCATCCAATGCTTGCTGTTTGTAAGGCCTTTTGAAGCACCCAACGAATAGAACTATCGTCATCGACAATCCATACTGACTCATTCGTCATTGTCTGTCTCCTTGCGGTCTATCGGAATATAAATTACGAATTCAGTGTGCCCAGGGTGGCTTTCTACATCTATTTTTCCGCCGTGATGGTTTATCAATGTTTGCGATATCGATAACCCTAAGCCGGAACCATTTTGCTTACTGCTCACCATGGGGTAAAAAAGCGTGTCTTTTATTTCTGAGGGAATGCCTGGGCCATTGTCTATCACTTTTATTTTAGCGATTAGGGCATGGCGGTTTCCCTGAATAGTCATCTGTCGCTCAATACGCGTTACCAAGCGAATTTGAGGGTCAGGCGTTTCACTTTCGGTTAACGCCTGAATACTATTTCTGACAATATTTAAAACAGCTTGCTGAATCATATCAGCGTCAATCATCAGAGGTGGAATACTAGGGTCGTAATCCCGAATGATGGTGATAGGGGTTTCTGAGTCAACCCGCATCAGGCTTCGCACTTGCTCCAATGCTTGATGCACATTGCTCCAATTAAACCGAGGCAGTGAATTTGGTCCAAGCAAACGGTCGACTAGATTTCTAAGTCGATCAGATTGCTCAATGATCATCTGAGTAAATTCTTTATGCTCTTCGCTCAATTCTTTTTCAAGTAATTGCGCCGCCCCGCGAATGCCCCCTAATGGGTTTTTAATTTCATGAGCTAACCCACGGACAAGTTCGCGAGCTGCATAATGTTGTGCGTTTTGTAAATTTTCACGGGATATTCGCTTTTGCTGATCTATTTTTTTTACTTCAAATAGTAGCCTAGCCCCTTCTTCTAACTGCAAGTTCGTTACGGTTAAATCAACCATGACATTGCGATTATCTCTAAAACAAAGGCGAATTTCGTTTTCGGTAAAGTCTTCTCCGTGCCTTAGTGCTGCGCGTAAACGAGTGGTGTCGATATTTCCAGGCAGGAAAAAGTCATCAAGTCGATGACCGCATAGTTGCTTTCTGCCAGTTTCAAACAGGGCTTCTCCTGCGTGGTTGGCGTAAACAATATTTAATCTATTGTCTACCATCACAAGCGCAGTATTCAGGCTGTTCAAAAATTGTTGCGTGTCTAACTCGGTAGATTGCATCCGAGCTTATCTCCTCTGCACTATATGGGTGCATTGTAACGTATCGGTAAAAATTGTAGGCACAGAATTGGTGTTACTTTTTTTCTGTTCCCCGCTATGGTGCGGGCTTTGCGCTACTTTCGAACGTTAGTTGCTATTTATTAACGCTGATGCTTGATGTAGAAACAGCGTTTGTAGTGCAGAGGATGCAAGAGTCTTGCCCTTATTATCTGTTAGCTCAACCTTATACTGATGTTCGCCCCGATTTATACCATTTAAGGTAAATACGCCTGTTGTATTGCTCTGCAATAGGGCGCCATCAAAAATTAACTGATAGCGGGGCGCCTTCACTGAAGTCGGCTGGTTCGCTCGTATGGTGAAGTTTCCGGCGTTGTTTCGAAGAGTAGCCTCAGGGGCAGGAGAGGCTATAACCACCTTATAGGCAACCTCCTTGGATTTAGTTGTTTGAGCGAAAACGGGTTTCGGTGTTGAGGGGCTAGACACTACATTCTGTGTTTTCGCTTCAAACTCAACAGGGTCGCTTTTTGGTGAAGGGTTATCGGTATAAAGGATAGTGCCATCGGCTTGCTTCACTTTATAAACAGGAGAGCTTGAGGTAGTAGACTCATCAGGGTCGTTTGATGTGCTTTGCCCATGGCTTTCACTGGGGAGTAACACCATCACCGTAAGCAACGCAATGTAGGGATAAATAGTCAATAGGAAGACCCACTCATAGTTTCTTACTTATATAGTAGAAAAGCTTTGGCATAAAAAAAAGCCCGCATAAGCGGGCTTTTGTATAAATAAGCACTTAAGCGTTAATTAAACGCTGTAGTACATGTCGAACTCAACTGGGTGAGTTGTCATGGCAAGCGTAGTTACTTCTTCAGACTTAAGATCGATGTATGCATCAATCATGTCGTCAGTCATAACGCCACCCGCTTTAAGGAACTCACGGTCGTTATCCAATGCTTCTAGTGCCATTTCTAGCGAGCTAGCAACGGTTGGAATTTCTGCCGCTTCTTCTGGTGGTAAGTCGTACAAGTCTTTATCCATAGAATCGCCAGGATGGATCTTGTTCTTAATACCGTCAAGGCCAGCCATAAGCATTGCTGAGAAAGCAAGGTATGGGTTAGCTGTTGGGTCAGGGAAACGTACTTCGATACGACGCGCTTTATCGCTAGTTACGTATGGAATACGGATAGATGCAGAACGGTTACGTGCAGAGTATGCAAGCATTACCGGTGCTTCAAATCCTGGAACCAAACGCTTGTAAGAGTTGGTTGATGCGTTTGCAAAAGCGTTGATTGCACGAGCGTGTTTAATAATACCGCCAATGTAGAAAAGCGCTTCTTCAGACAGACCAGCATACTTATCACCCGCAAAGATGTTTACGCCATCTTTAGCGATTGATTGGTGACAGTGCATACCAGAACCGTTATCACCTACAAGAGGCTTAGGCATGAACGTAGCAGTTTGGCCATAAGCGTGAGCTACATTATGTACTACATACTTATAAACTTGGATTTCATCTGCTTTCGTTACTAGTGTGTTGAATTCGCAAGCGATTTCGTTTTGACCAGCAGTAGCCACTTCATGGTGATGCGCTTCAATAACTAAGCCCATTTCTTCCATTACTAAGCACATTGCTGCACGAATGTCGTGCGCTGAATCTACTGGAGGAACTGGGAAGTAACCGCCTTTAACACCAGGACGGTGACCCATGTTTCCGCCTTCAAAATCAGCGCCTGAGTTCCATTTTGCTTCAGCAGCATCAATCTTGTAGAAAGAGCCAGCCATGTCTGTGTGGAATTTAACATCGTCAAAAAGGAAGAATTCTGGCTCTGGACCGAAGAATACTGTGTCGCCGATGCCGGTAGATTTTAGGTATTCTTCTGCACGGCGCGCAACTGAACGTGGATCACGCTCGTAACCTTCCATTGTAGAAGGCTCTAGGATGTCACAACGAATATTAACTTGAGTCTCTTCTGCGAATGGGTCAACTACCGCACTCGTAGGATCAGGCATAAGTACCATGTCTGATTCATTAATGCCTTTCCAGCCTGCAATTGAAGAACCATCGAACATTTTACCTTCTTCAAATGTCTCTTCGTCTACCGTAGCAGCAGGAATCGATACGTGTTGTTCCTTGCCCTTAGTATCAGTAAAACGCAAATCAACAAATTTCGCTTCACTTTCTTTAATCAGCTCTAATGCCTTTTCTACTGACATCGTGTCCTCCAGGTTTAATGTAAAAATGCGGAATGATCAGCTTCATCCCAACAGTGGAAAAACTAAAAGCGATTTTCATGCCATCTATCGTGGTTCCAATTTTGCTGGCTTAGCAGCAAGAGGATAACTGAATGATTAATGGTGTTGCACGATAATGGTGCTCAATCGCTATATTTTGGTGCAAATTAAACTTAAGTAGCCGTTAGCTAGCCTAGAGTAACTTGTCTTCACTTACCACCGAAAACAGGGCGCAAAAGTAATAAATTCGTTAATCAAAGACTATAATAGTGAAAAACATGCCTACCTTTTAAAAAAAGGTGCGCAAACGCCGTGGTTTTTCTGTACAATCCGCGCAAAATTTACTATCTGCATTTTTTGCAACAAATCTAATGCATGCTTAACATCATGTAATGATTTACACAGGCTCCCTAGATGAATACCACTGATATTAATAAATTACGTAACATTGCTATTATTGCTCACGTTGACCACGGTAAAACAACTTTGGTTGATAAACTGTTACAACAGTCAGGCACTCTTGAAACTCGCGGTGAGCAAGAAGAGCGCGTGATGGACTCGAATGACATCGAGAAAGAACGCGGCATCACAATCTTAGCGAAAAACACTGCTATTAACTGGAACGACTACCGTATCAACATCGTAGATACTCCAGGACACGCCGATTTCGGTGGTGAAGTAGAGCGTGTAATGTCAATGGCCGATTCAGTGTTGCTTCTAGTAGACGCGCAAGAAGGTCCAATGCCTCAAACGCGTTTCGTAACACAAAAAGCATTTGCTCAAGGCTTAAAGCCAATTGTTGTTATCAACAAAATTGATAAGCCAGGCGCACGTCCTGATTGGGTTATGGATCAAGTATTCGATTTGTTCGACAACCTTGGCGCAACTGACGATCAACTAGACTTCCAAGTTGTTTATGCTTCTGCACTGAATGGTTGGGCTTCACTAGACGCCGACAAACCTGAAGAAGACATGAATGCTTTGTTCCAAACGATTGTTGACCAAGTATCGCCTCCAGACGCAGATGCTTCTGGTGCATTCCAAATGCAAATTTCTCAACTTGATTACAACTCATATGTTGGTGTAATAGGTGTTGGTCGTATTAAGCGCGGTACTGTTAAGCCAAACCAACAAGTAACTGTTGTTACTGCTGAAGGTGAGAAGCGTAACGGTAAAGTTGGCTTAGTATATGGTTACCTTGGTCTAGCACGTCATGAAGTTGAAGGTGCAAGTGCTGGCGATATCATCGCAATCACAGGTTTAGGTTCGCTTAAAATCTCTGACACTATTTGTGATACTAACCAAGTAGAAGCAATGACACCGTTATCTGTTGATGAACCAACAGTGACCATGACTTTCCAAGTAAACACTTCACCGTTTTCTGGTAAAGAAGGTAAATACGTTACTTCACGTAACATTCTAGAGCGTTTGAACGACGAACTAGTACATAACGTTGCACTACGTGTTGAAGAAACACCAGATCCGGATAAATTCCGCGTATCAGGTCGTGGTGAACTTCACTTGGGTATCCTTATTGAAAACATGCGTCGTGAAGGCTACGAGCTAGCAGTATCACGTCCAGAAGTTATTCTTAAAGAAGAGAATGGCGAAACACAAGAACCGTTTGAAACACTAACGGTTGACTGTGAAGAAGCGCATCAGGGCTCAATCATGGAACAACTTGGTCTGCGTAAAGCTGAAATGACCAACATGTCTCCAGATGGTAAAGGCCGTGTACGTATCGACTTCGTAATTCCTAGCCGTGGATTGATTGGTTTCCAAACAGAATTCATGACGATGACGTCTGGTTCTGGTTTGCTTTACCATACGTTTGATCACTATGGCCCATACAAAGGCGGTATCATTGGGAAGCGTAAGAACGGTGTTCTTATTGCTAACGCTAACGGTAAAGCCCTAACTAACGCCTTGTTTAACCTTCAAGAGCGTGGTCGTTTGTTTATCGGTCACGGTGTAGAAGTTTACGAAGGTATGGTTATCGGTATTCACAGCCGCGATAACGACCTAACTGTAAATGCCCTTAAAGGTAAGCAGTTAACCAACGTTCGCGCATCTGGTACTGATGAAGCGCAAACTTTGGTTCCGCCTATCAAGATGTCTCTTGAGCAAGCGCTTGAGTTCATCGATGAAGACGAACTAGTTGAAGTTACGCCAGTATCTATTCGTATTCGTAAGAAGTTACTTACTGAAAACGAACGTAAGCGTTCTTCACGCGAGAAAAAGTAATCACCACTGCTTTGATAACTTAATTAGTTTTCAAATGCATTGATATGATTCAAAAACGCCAGCTTGAAAGCTGGCGTTTTTTTTATATTCACGTTTTTTGCCAAAATGTCGACGAAAGATGAGTTGGCAACATCGAATTTGGCCTCTATTATCAAGTTATTGAAATTAAAAAGGCAAAGCCCGTGTTTTCTGTAGCAGTTATTGAAGACGATGTTATTACGCTCGATCTTATTACCGATGCATTAGAAACCCGTTTGTCGGCGACGGTTTATCCGTTTAGCCGAAGTAAAATTGCTCGTGAATTCTTACTCCAACAAACGCCAGACACACTTCAGCTTATTATCAGCGACCAAGTCATGAAAGAATTCGATGGGTTAAGTTTGTTGAAAGCATGCCGCTCTGCGAATTTATCCGTTCCCTTTTTACTTATTACTGGCGATCCTAATAAAGAACTCGTTATGGAAGCGCGCAAGTTAGGCGTGTCTGGATTTTTAGCGAAACCCTTGGAAATGGACGCCTTGGCCGCAAAGGCGAAATCTGTTGTGCAAGCAAAAACGAAAAGTCGCGTTAGCTAATAGCGAACTACTCGTCAGCGAATATAGGTAATGGCGTTAGCAAACAAATAAAAAAGTCCTAAATGGTCTAAGCAGCGCTAGTTTATATGCTCACGAATTATTACACTGGTGCCCATAATGTAATGGCAACAGGATGTATGTGTGACGATTAATTTTGACCAAACCCCACCTCGTAAAGATACCTATTCGTTCAAGTGGCAGAAATATAAAGGCAAGGACATTATTCCTGCTTGGGTTGCCGACACTGAATTTCGTTGCGCACAGCCTATTTTAGATGCAATTTCAGCACAAGTTGAGCACGGTAATTTAGGTTATGTACTACCTAGTCAGCATCAAGGTGCCATTCGTGCAATCCAGCGCTGGTTGAAAGACAAACACGACTGGGATGTTAAATCAGAATGGATTGTGTGGACACCCGGCGTAGTGCCTGCGTTTAATGTAGCCTGTAAAGCTTATTGTGAGCCAGGCGATAAGGTGCTTATTCAAACGCCTAATTACCCACCATTGCTCGCGGCGCCTAAATTAAATGAATTAGAGCGTGTCGATATTGGCACTGTGATTGACTCTGAATCGGAAGGAAAGCGCTATACGTTGGATTTCGAAGCACTAGAAGCCAATGCCGCCGACCCTAAATGTAAGTTATTCATTCTTTGTAACCCAATGAATCCAGTTGGCTCAGTATTAACCAAAGCAGAGCTAGATAGGGTTGCTGATATTTGTAACGCCAATAACGTGCGTTTATGTTCTGATGAAATCCACTGTGATTTAATTTTAGAGCCTGGAGTGAAGCATATTCCTGCTGGTCGTGAGGCTAACTTAGCCAACAACAGCGTTACCCTAATGGCTGCTAGCAAAACCTTTAACGTTGCGGGTTTAGGCACCTCTTTTGCGATTATTCCAGACCCTAAACTCCGGCAGCAATTTACCAGCGCAGCCGCTGGCATAATGCCTTGGGTTACCGTGTTGGGATTAGCCGCTACCGAAGCGGCATTCACTTTGTGTGACGAATGGCACAGCGCTCAAATTGAGTATTTGCGCGCTAACCGTGATGCCGTGTATGAAACGATAAACGGTATCGATGGGTTATCTATGCTGAAGCAAGAAGCCACGTTTTTAGCGTGGGTAGACGCAAGCGGTTTAGGCGTAGAAAACGTGCAAACATGGGCTGAAGAAAAAGGCGTTGGCCCTTCTCCTGGCGCAGATTTTCATAAAGCTGATCATTTCAGAATTAACTTTGGCTGTAGTCAGTCGATGCTTAATGATGTGCTACAGCGTTTAGCCAAGTAGTGGTCAAGTTAGCCACTAATTAAATGCTAGCCTATAAAAAGCCCGTTTGCTCAACGCATAACGGGCTTTTTTGTGGCTGAAATTATCGAATTAAATGAATAGGCTAGTCAATTTATAAAGACCCAACCCTACCACAACAGATACCACTAAAACGCCTGCAAGATTGCTCCATAGGGTGTTTTTGAATTCGCCAAGTGCGTTACTTTTATTCATCACCACCAATAAAAAGATAGCAATAATAGGCAGCAATAAGCCGTTGGTAGCTTGAGCAAATAAGATAGCAGGTAAGGGTTTAAAGCCGAGTGCAGCAACGGCAACGCCACACACAATTATTGCCAGCCACACCGCCCTAAATCCTTTGCTTTTCATGTCGTCAGACAGCCCAAGCGCTCCACAAACCGCATAGGCTGCTGCAAGCGGTGCCGTAATGGCACTGGTTAGCCCTGCCGCGAACAAGCCTAATGCAAAAAACCATTGAGCTTTGTCACCTAGGACAGGCTTTAACTGCTCACCCATGTTTCCAGCGTCCATGGTGGCAGCTTGGTTGAAAAAGGCCATCATGGCCGTGGCCATCACCACAAGAGTAATTAAGCCGCCCATACTAATGGCGGTTGCCGATTGTTTTCTGCACGCTTTAATCGCATCACTTTTATCAGAATTTGTATTGTCCGTGTTTGTGGATGACTTCGCCACAAGACTCGCATGAAGAAATAAGTTGTAAGGCACAATAGTGGTGCCTATCAACGCAAGTATGGTGGTAATAGAATCGGCGGCTAAACGCGGCTGCAGTAGCTGGCTAAACATTAATGATATATCGGGTTTAGCAACAATAAGGGTAACGAAAAACACGCCAGCCATAATAAACACGAGGTAAACCAGTACGCTTTCTATCCATGAATAGCTACCTGTCCAAAGTAGAGCAATGGCAAGTACCCCAAGAATAAGCGCCCAGGTGCCTGTGCCAATTTCCCAAAAAGCATCTAGACCGATGGCAGCGCCGGTTAGATTGCCTGATTCATAAGCGGCGTTTCCAATGCCAATTGCGCTAACAATTAACGCAATGAAAAGCATTTTCAGCCATGGTGTAGACACCATGTCTTTCATGGCTGATGCCAAGCCTTTGCCCGTTGCCACCCCCAAGCGAGCTGCCATATCTTGCAATACAATGGTGGCAAAAATTGAAAACAGTAATGCCCACACCAAATGAAAACCGAAGTTAGCGCCTGCTAGACTTGCCGTTGTTACTGTACCTGGGCCAATAAAGGCGGCCGCGATAATATATCCTGATTTATCTTTTGCCATTGCAGTCACTCTTAGTTTAGTTTTGCTATCATGACAACAGGTTAGCTATTGCGCAACCACGCAAACTAATTCTATTGCTACTCGCTCACTATGTTGTTGTGCTTTGAATATAACGGTTAAAACAGGTTTTTAACCCAACATAAAAATGGGCGCGAAGGGTACAGGTTATAAATAGGTCATTTCAACCGCTAGTAGGAATTTTTAATGTCAGAAACGGCGCGTCCCATCGATATTCTTTTGCCTGTATTTGAAAAGGGCAAGTTAACGCATGTACTACCTAGCGCCTACAAAGCCGACGGTATGATATTCGCTGTTGCAGCATCACCAGAAATACCTATGCCAGAGCAGTGGATGCCATGGTTGATACAGAGCTCTTCAAGTGCACTGGTAGACAAAGATGTAGATGCATTAGCGGATGTACTGATGAATAACTTAAGGGCTCACCTGCAGTGTATGACCGACGAGAAGCCCTTAATGCCATCACGCTGTGTGTATTCAGAGGGTGATGCTACTGTTGACCCCGCTTCTGCAATACCCGCTGAATTAGCTCAATGGCTTGAAGGATTACTTTACGTGCACCAGCAACTTGAAGATGTCTGGCAACAAGCGTGGGAAAAGTTAAGTGCAAAAGATGCAATGCGTGAAGATATCAATGACTCAGATGCCCCAGAGAAACGGCTGTCTCGTTGCTTAAAGTTATTTACTACCCTAGCAAATGTTGAACTGGCATTGCAGTATCGTAACCCCAGCCAAGCGCAACAGCTTAAAGCCAACTTACCCTTATTGTGGAAACAACTTCCAGCAATGATTCAAGATTATATTGATCTGGCTGGCGAACTGAGCGCAGCATTGCCTAACCAATTTGAAACCTTTACGAAAACTTCTTAACGAGCTTTCTGACGCTGCAGGTGTTTGCGCTGAGAAAGCGTATTACGCAATGACTTCATGTAAGCGTCTAACTCTGCTTTAGCGTTGTCGTAAGCATGACTTAACTCACTAGAGTTAGGTTGGCGCATCAGCGCTTTAAACGCTAAATCAGTTTGCGACAACAAATCTTTTAAGTGCTGGTTACTATCATCCATGTAGTTTCCTTTAGGTTATTTAACGGTTATTCCATAACATCAGTACGTGGTAACACGGCCTGTTGAATTTATAGCGGTTTTACTACTGCTAAACAAACAATAGCCAATATAAGCAGTACCGGAGCTTCATTAATAATGCGGTAAAATTTGGCGCTGTGACGATTTTCATCACGGGAGAATTGTTTTACTAGCTTAAACAAATAGAAGTGATAGCCGTAAAGCGCAAGCAAAAGCATGAATTTAATGTGCAGCCAACCTGACATTTTAAACCACGTACTTCCATAGCTCACAATAAGTGCAACACCAAACGCCAAGGTTAACAAAGCGAAAGGGGTGACAAAAAACCACAGCCTTCTCTCCATCACTTTAAACTGATCTTTCACTTCTTGCGATGTAGCTTCAGCATGGTAAACAAACAACCGAGGAAGATAAAAAATTCCGGCCATCCACGCAAGCATGAAAAAAATATGAAGTGCTTTAAACCATAAAATATACATTGTTAATACTGTGCCTTTTGTAAAAAGCTTTGCAAAATATTCCAGGTAATAACGCCAATGATGTCGTTGAGTTCCTGATCGTAAATATAGACCGCGCCAGAACGCGTATTTTTGAGATGCTCATATACTTCATGAAGCGTGCTTTGTGCATTTAAGCCTTCCATCTCGTGATAACTAAGCGCATTAGCATCGTGTTCTAAGCTCACATTATATTGGACCAGACGATACTGCACATCTATTTCAAATTTTGATTGTTGAATTACGATCTTTGTTGGATTTTTCGATAAATAGTCTTCAAGTGCCTTATCTGGAGCGTCATGAAAAAGTTTATAGTCTTTGCTTAATGCTGCCAGTACACCCGTTTTTTCAAGGGCTTCCCGAATGGAAGAAATAGCATAGGGTAGGTTTTGATAATCTAATTGGCGAATAAAAATCGACCGATTGCCGAAAAATTGTGTTGATGTCACATAAGCAGGCACGATAACCAACATGGCGGGCAAAATAATTTCAGGGCTGTACGATAACTCCATTACCGCCGACAAGGCAGCTAAGGGCGCGTGAAGCACGGCTGTTAGCATGCCAGCAATACCTAATAAGGCAAAGCTGTTAGTAAATTCAGGTACGTCGATAAAGTACGACAAGGGCACCAACAGTACCGCACCAGCAAGCATGCCGATAACCATTACAGGCCCAATAATTCCGCCGGGAATACCCAGTCCAATAGCAAATACAGCCAGCACGACTTTACTCACTAAAATAGCACACAGTAAAAGGGTTTCTGGGTTGCTGGAAAACAGCGTTTCGACATCAATAAAGTTGGCCCCTAACGCCTCGGGCAACAACATACCCACTGTACCTGTTATTAGCGCCGCCAGCATGAGTCGCCATACCATAGGGACAGGTCTAAACCAGGTCATTACCCGCATAAGTTGGTTGTTAAATAATGTCGCGAGCATACCGAGTAAAACGCCAAGTAAAACAAGGTATAGGTACATCCACTGACTAAACGCGGTAAAAGATAAAAACGACAGTTCGTTTACTTGCCCAAATACGATACGGGTTAACACCGAGCCACACGCAGCGGCAAGCATAACGGGCACAAATATATGAATTTTATATTCCCGCAGTACCACTTCCATAACGAAGATAACCGCGGCAAACGGGGTATTAAATGAGGCGGATATGCCCGCAGCAATACCACAACCCGCTAAAATACGAATGCTGTTGTAGGGAAGTCGTAGCCATTGGCCTAAGAAGCTACTGGCCGATGCACCTAAATGAACGCAAGGGCCTTCGCGGCCTACCACGAAGCCGCCGGCTAAGGCCAACATACCGCCGAAAAATTGATTAATAGTAGTGCGAAAGGGAATATGGCCGTAGTAATATTTTACGCGGTGGATAACAAAGGGGATACCCATACGATAGTGCTTAAAGCCCGTGATATAGGCAATAAGCAAAATACACAGCACGCTAAGTAAGGGCATGAGAAACCAAACGGGCCACTCATCATTGAACCACTCTCGTAGTGCACCGAAACCTGACGCTTGAAGCCATTCTACGCAAAGGCGGAACATGATGATCAGTGATGCAGCACTTACGCCGCCCACAATACCCAAGAGGCAAAGTTGTATAGACGTCCTCGGGTGAGCCACTTCTTGTCGTAAAGCCTGCAAACGCATGTTGTGATACAGTAGAGAAATCGTAGATATAAGCAGCTTACCACAAACACTTGAAATTCATAATGTTAAGAATTTTAATGTATCTGGCTCGAGAAAATTAAGAACCATAACTATTCATGACAACTGATAAATTGAAACAACTCCTAGGTGATTACAAGTGGTCATTGCTTGTCGCTGCTTTGTTACTAATAATGATAGCGTTTGGCTACAAGTTAGCGCGAATAGTGGATGAGGGTGATAGCCTGAAGGTAGCTGCTCAAGACAAAACCATTGCGTTATTAGTCAGTGAAAATAATCAATATGTGACTCAGGTTAACCAATTGGAAGTCGCATTACAGTTAACAGAATTGGAAAAGAAATCGATTGCCGAGCAACTCAATAATGTTCAAACCGAACAGGCTGAGCTTCAGCAGCAACTCGCTTTTTACCAACGAATTATGGCACCTGAAACCACCCAAGATGGTTTTATCATTGAAGGGGTAGAGGTTGTCTCACTGCCAGAGCCTAATCAGTTTCAAATGCGTTTTGTAGTACTACAGCAGCGACAAAACAAAGCAGTAGTTAAGGGCAAACTTGCAGTCACCTTAGTAGGTGAGCGGGAAGGGAAGGAGTACACGGTTACTATTGGTGAGCCAGAGTTTATTCAGCAAGAAATTGAGTACAGGTTTAAATATTTTCAAGCCATTAATACAAGCTTTACGCTACCCGATGGCTTTCAGCCTACATCAATTACCCTTGAAACTACTGTATACCAATATAATGCAAAGCGCGGAGACTTAGCTAAAACGGTCAAGTGGGAAGACGCATTGAATAGTGGCAGTATAATAGAAGATACGCAGTAGCGCTTCGACGATAAGTACAATGCAAACCCACAGTGCCGGGCGAAGAAGCTCATTCTCAAGTGTGAACCGTGAGTGTTTCACAGCTACTAGCCTCACTGATATCGCTATCTCTCGAATAGAAAATAATACCCATAGCCCACCGTTATGGCAGGAATAGCGGAGTAGACAGTGGCTAGAATGGCCGCTTTTGGTGATAGTGCTATGGCGGGAAACAATGCATCACCGTCGTTACTAATAGCATTACCAAGTTGAGCAGAAAAAGGTACTGCACCATTCAAATACAGACTGGTCACTAATATTTGTGGGCCGCACCCGGGTATAAACCCCACCAAAATTGCTAAGCCTACAACGCTTGCGCCCATAGAGGTTAGGGTGGCACCTATATCAAGTCCAAACCACAGTATCGCCAATTCAAACAATAAAAAAGCAACGACAACCCAAGCTAATACAAATTGGGTATCTAGCGCTGCTTTACTCTGCCAGCGTGGCGGAGGCGTAATAGCATCTTCTTTAGTTAGCGAAGCATAACCTGCACTGCCGCCGTTTAACGACCACAGTGTAATTGCCGATAAGCACAATACGGCACCAATAAGTTGCAATGTAGGTTCCGTTACCCCCAGATATTCATGAACGGGCGATTGGAACGACAAGCCTAGGGCGATAGCAAGTGATGGTAATGCAACAACCAGCCAAAAGTAAGTAGAAAGCTTATCAATGGAAGAGGAGGCAGTGGTAGCGGATGGCTCACTATCATCAACGCTATCATCGGTATTGTCGTCAGCACTGCCAAGCGCAGTAGTAGAGGAAGGCGGTTGGTAATTGTGGAACCGGTTTACAATAACGCCGGTAAGGGTACCCACTACCATGCCAACACCCATTACGGTTAAGCCGTCAAACGGCGCCTGAGCCAATAGCAAGAACGCGGCGTCACCCATGGTACTTGTTAGCACAGCAACCACAGCACCAAAACTAGTAACACCTCGGGTATATTGCGTGACTACAATAATCGCGCCCCCGCAGCCGGGAAGGGCACCAAGAAAAGATGCCAAGCCTACTTCATAGAGCGGATGCTTGCGCATAAAGTCGCCAATGGCTTCAGCGGATACTTTCAAAGTGGCAAGGTAATAAACTGACAGTGATGCATAAACAAATGCAGCGACTTGAAAATAGGCATCGGATAGAACCGCGATGGTCGCTTCACGCGTGAATGAGTAAACAAGCAGCATGACGATAAACGCCGGTAAGAACAGGCGCTTGTTTAACATTAGTGTTTTCTGCCTAATGCTGTATCTACTGACTTTTTCAGTTGAAGTTAAAGAAGACACTCTCGATTCCAGGTGATAGCAACAGGTGGTGGTCCTACAAGGCTCAGTAATAAAAGGCCCAGTAATAAAAGGCCCAGCCCCACACATTACAGTGAAAATAACAGGTTTTAGCAAAAGCACATGTAATGTGCTTTTTAAACAAACAGTACTAATTCCTACGAACTTTTACGTGATCAGATCATGCTATAACCGCATCAAATGATAATAGTAATTATTATCATTAACAGATGTCCTGTCAATACGTACTGTCAATACGTACCGATAGCACTTGTGACTCAGGTTTATTGGGTACTACGTCAATAGGAGCTTTAATAGGAGCTTTGACGGAAGCGTTGATGGATGCACTGTTGTTGAAAGAGATAAATAAGGATCCAAACCGTGCAGGGTGAAGTAGGCAAGAGTAGAGTAACGTTTATTTCATCAGATTAAGGGGACAGTAATGACAAATACCCGAACAGAAAGTGACAGCATGGGCGAGCTCGAAGTTCCTAGCGACGCGTTATATGGCGCACAGACACAACGCGCAATTAATAATTTTCCATTAAGTGGTGAACGAATGCCGCTTACTTTTATTCGCACCCTAGTGACAATTAAAAAAGCCGCTGCACTTGCGAACAAAAAACTCGAAACCCTTGATGCTGGAACTGCCGACGCTATACAGCAGGCCTGTGACACATTGCTTGATGAGCTCGAGTTACAGCAACACTTCCCGGTAGATGTATTTCAAACGGGCTCAGGCACTAGCACCAATATGAATGCCAATGAGGTCATCGCTAACTTGGCGAATCAGCAACAAGGTAAACATGAAGGGGAAGCGGTTCACCCTAACGATCATGTTAACAACGGACAAAGCTCAAACGATGTTATTCCCACTACCATTCATGCAAGTGCCGCTATCGAACTGACAGAATCGCTTATCCCTGCCATTAGTAGGCTAATCGATATCATTGGTACCAAAGCGAACTCAGTGTCTGATTATTGCAAAACCGGCCGCACACACTTAATGGATGCTATGCCGGTTAGGATGGATCAAAGTTTGCGTGCTTGGTCTGCGCAGCTTAGTCAGCAACGTAAGACAATAAAATCGCTTCAACCCGCCATTCAAACGTTAGCGCAGGGTGGAACGGCAGTTGGCACAGGAGTAAACGCACACCCTGATTTTGCCGCCACTTTTGCGAGCACTCTATCTGACCTTACAGGTATAACATTTACCCCCGCTGATAACTGCTTTGCATTAATTAGCTCGCAAGATACGGCGGTAACTTTATCAGGCGCGATAAAATCCCTCGCCGTTACCTTAATGAAAATTTCAAATGACTTACGTTGGATGAACTCAGGGCCCCTTGCTGGTTTAGGTGAAGTATCGCTGCCGGCATTGCAACCAGGGTCATCTATTATGCCCGGCAAAGTGAACCCCGTAATACCCGAAGCGGTAGCGATGGCATCTGCACAGGTGATAGGAAACGATGCAGCCATAACGGTGGGCGGGCAGTCGGGCAATTTCGAGCTTAACGTTATGTTGCCTATGATTGCCGATAATTTGCTGTCGAGCATCAAGTTAATGTCGAATAGCTGTGTGCTTTTGGGCGAGCAGGCCATTAAAGGGTTTACGGTTAACCAAGAGAACCTTGAGAAAGCATTGGCGAAAAACCCTATTTTAGTGACTGCGCTTAACCCTATCATTGGTTATGCGAAAGCCGCAGAAATAGCGAAAAAAGCTTACAAAGATAAAATGCCCGTTATCGATGTTGCAGAAGCGATGACCGACTTGCCAAGGTCTGAGCTGGAATCGTTATTAGACCCTAAAAAACTGACTGAAATTCAGCGCTAAAGCATTTAGTAGGGCGGTTAACCGAGCTTTAATTCCCTGGTTGAAAGGCTCTATGGACAAAATATTGGTATGCAAAGCGTGGAGCCCCACGCTTTTTTTACGGATTTTCAAAGCAATTTTAGGTCGATACTAGATGCCTAGTGCAAAGGAATGTTAGATTGTGGTTGTTTTGTGAGCAGTTGTGCGCTTGTTAAGCGCTTGCCTATTGCCGATGAAGCGGAATTTGATAGAGTGCATACTCGCTTTAAGCCCTCATGGTTGGGCAGTTGAGCAATAAAAATTACTCAGGAATAATTAATGACAGATACATGCTTTCGCATGAAGGGCACTACACTAACCAGTATCGTGTTAGAAGTGATCGATTTTGAGCCAGATACCTTTGAATCTCAGCTTGCTGAAAAGGTAAATAGTGCCCCCCAGTTTTTCACTCGTTCATCGCTAATATTGCATTTAGTCAAATCGCTCAGTGCCACCGAGTTCGAGTTGCTTGTTGCGTTGTGTCGACGCTTTAAGCTTCAACCTATGGCGGTTCGCGGTGAAGTAGGGCCACTTAGAAGTATCATCAACGATTTGGGCTTAGCGGATGTTAGCCAAAGTAAATTCACAGAAAGCTCGTTGAAAACAACAAAATCAGAAAGTACCACGTCAAAAGAGCAGGCCGCGAATGAGCCAGCGGCATCCACACCAGTATCTCCGCCAGTACCCACACCAGCAGCTGTCACTAAACCTGTAAAAGTCATTAGCCGCCCAGTACGCTCAGGGCAGCAAGTTTATGCCGAAGGTGGTGATTTGGTGATTACCGCAGCGGTGAGCGAAGGGGCAGAAGTACTAGCAGATGGAAATATTCATGTTTACGGCACACTTAGAGGCCGAGCTTTGGCGGGCGTAAAAGGTAATGTGCATGCCCGCGTTTTTTGTCAGTCGTTAGATGCAGAACTTATCTCAATTGCTGGGCAATTCATTATGCATGAAACCGTAAAAGCATCATGCTGGAAACAGCCCGCACAAATCTATTTAGAAGAGGACACGTTACACATTGAGCCTATCGCCTAAGTGTTAACGTATTCTACAAGGAATTAAAAATGGCAAAGATTATCGTAGTAACATCGGGTAAAGGTGGGGTTGGTAAAACGACTTCAAGTGCGGCTATCAGTACAGGTTTAGCCTTAGCGGGTCATAAAACAGTAGTCATCGATTTTGATGTGGGCTTACGTAACCTCGATTTAATCATGGGCTGTGAACGCCGTGTGGTTTACGACTTCGTTAACGTGATAAATAAAGAAGCCACGCTGAAACAAGCGCTAATTAAAGATAAGCGTACCGACAACTTGTTTATTCTGCCAGCATCACAAACACGTGATAAAGACGCGCTTACCATCGATGGGGTTCAAGCCGTTCTTAACGAGTTGAAAGAAGATTTCGATTTTATTATCTGTGATTCACCAGCAGGTATAGAACAAGGCGCTCAAATGGCATTGTATTTTGCCGATGAAGCTATCGTTGTGACTAACCCTGAAGTCTCTTCGGTACGTGATTCAGATCGTATTTTAGGTATTTTGCAAAGTAAGTCTTTGCGCGCTGAACAAGGCAAGCCGGTAAAAGAGCATTTATTGCTTACCCGCTACAATCCTCAGCGAGTGGAAAGTGCAGAAATGCTTAGTGTTGCTGATGTTGAAGAAATATTAGCGATACCATTATTGGGTGTTATTCCTGAATCGGAAGCGGTACTTAAGGCTTCTAACCAAGGTCAGCCGGTTATTCTAGACTTAGAAGCCAATGCTGGTCAGGCATATTCAGACGCCGTTCGCCGCTTATTAGGCGAAACCATTGAACATAGATTTCTAGAAGCAGAGAAGAAAGGGTTCTTTAAACGCCTGCTAGGAGGCAAGTAATGAGTATTTTCGATTACCTACTCAAGAAAAAGGAAAAGCCGCGCACTGCGGCCATGGCCAAAGAGCGGTTACAAATTATTGTAGCCCACGAAAGACGTAAACGTACTGAGCCTGATTATCTGCCCATGATGCAGCAAGAAATTATTCAGGTAATACGTAAATATGTGAGTATTGCAGACGACCAAGTGTCGGTACAGTTGGAAAGCAGTGACGATTGCAGCGTACTAGAGCTAAACGTGACTTTGCCTGAAAGCTAAAGCTAGGGCGAAGGCCAAGAATAGACGATTTACATCGTATCAAAGCCGCCCATGCCACGACTTACTCTAAAATAGTATTGCCCATGTCTTAGCAACAAGGCATGGGTAAATTGCTATTGTTTATTCGCTTTTCTCTAAGGTAATACCAAGTTGCTGCTTTGCTAAATACACCACGGTAGGGTCGATTGGTGGTGGTTCTACAATCACGCCTTCACTCAGTGCCTCTACAATCGTTTTTAGCACGCTAATACGTGCAAACCATTTATGCTCGGCCTGTATCACATGCCAAGGTGCCATTTCAGTATCGGTTTTATCAAACATCTCTTCTATGGCATTAATGTAATCGTCCCGTCGGCCACGATTTCGTATATCTTCTTCGGTTAGCTTCCAGCGTTTGTAAGGGTTATTTAAGCGTTCTTCAAAGCGCGCTAATTGCTCGGCTGCTGAAATATGCATAAAGAGTTTTATAATTGTTACGCCGTCATCAATTAAGAGTCGTTCAAACTCATTAATTTCTTGATACGCTCTTTCCCATGCGGGTTTAGGTGTAAAACCTTCAATGCGTTCTACCATCACACGGCCATAGTAAGAGCGGTCGAAAATGGCTATTCTTCCCGGTACAGGTAGCCGGGTTTGAAACCGATAGAGGTAGTGGCGACCTTGTTCCTCAGGTGTGGGTTTGGCAAAGGAGTGAACGCGAAACCCGCGAGGGTCGAGTTTTTCGGTTATCCTTCTAATAGCGCCGCCTTTTCCTGCGGCGTCCCATCCTTCAAACACAATGATTGCACGCCTGCCTTGGTGATAGTAGGCCTGTTGAACATGCAGTAATTTTTTTTGCCAGCTTTTCAGTGCTTGTTTGTAATGTTCTCGTTCATCAATAGCAGGAGCTTGTGCGCCTTCTGGCAGTCTAAGCTTACGATTTTGAAGGGAAATAGAAGATACTGAATGTGCCATGTTAATCCCGTCGGTTTCTTTTTAGAGTATGCCTTACGGGCTTGAGTGTCCATTTTGCCATTCATATTTATGCTAAATGAAATGTCGCTAGCTATTGTTTCAGTTAGTTTCACCCCAATAGTTGATAGCATTACTCAAGTATTAGATAATTGGGTTATCGATACGTGTACGTGAAGGCGTGCAGGTGCACATGGTTAATGAAGAGGTGAGTATGTCTGTAGAAATGGCGTTGCCAATTGAGTTTTCTGATGCAGCGGCGACAAAAGTAAAAGCGCTCATCACGGAAGAAGAAAATCCTGAATTAAAACTGCGGGTTTATGTTACTGGAGGCGGTTGTTCTGGCTTTCAGTATGGTTTCACTTTTGATGAGAAGGTGAACGACGGCGATATGACAATTGATAAAGACGACGTTACCTTAGTGGTAGACCCTATGAGTTTGCAATACTTAGTGGGCGGCGTTGTTGACTATGTTGAAGGTTTAGAAGGTTCACGCTTTTTAGTGCAAAACCCAAATGCAACCACTACCTGTGGATGCGGCGCTAGCTTCAGCGTGTAAATGATTATCGGGCATACATCGCATCATGGTGTATGCTTGTCTCGCGTTTATGATCTTGTACTTTTCTCCTCGTTGATTTTATGGCTAAACTGAGTGTGTAAGTAAACTCACTCAGGTTGAAGCTATGAAACTGTATGGTTCGGTAACATCTCCATTTGTACGTAGAATTCGCGTAGTACTTTCTAACACGCCCCATGAATTCCTCGATTTACAAATATTCTCTGGGGAAGACAGAGAGCTACTTGCATCGCGAAACCCCACTTTAAAAGTGCCTTGCCTAGAAGACGACGGGCAGCTAATTTTCGATTCCAGAGTAATTTATAGCTATTTGGCGAGTAAATTCGACCATGACTCCCTGTCTTGGGAGGAAGAAAACCTACTCACTCTGATAGATGCTGCTAATGATTCATTCGTGCAGCTGATGCTACTAAAGCGTTCTGATATTGATATCAATCAAGACAAGCTCATCATTCGTTTGCAAAAAGAACGTATAGAATCAGTTTTTTCGACACTGTCTAAGCAGTTGGAAGCGGGTGGATTTAGCGGCTGGACGTACCCTGAAATATGTCTGTACTCAATGGTAGATTGGGTGCTATTCAGAGAATTGCACAGCTTTAAAGACTATCCTTTGTTGCTGGAATTCCACGAAAAACATCGCGACCGTATAGAGCTAACCGCTACCGACCCACGTCAGTAGCCTTTGTTGAAATCAAATTGATAATGGAGCGCCTCATTCGCTATGTAACGTTTTGCATTAGCCACAAATACGCTAGCAACATCTTCAGGTGATGATACTGCGGCAGTATGAGCAGTAACCACCACTTTGGGGTGTGTCCAAAATGGGTGCTCCTCTGGCAGTGGTTCTTGTGTAAATACGTCAAGGACTGCTGCTTGTAGTGTGCCGTTATCCAGCGCGTTTAAAAGCGCGTCTTCTATAATGGCACTTCCACGTCCTGCATTGATAAACATGCTATGAAGTTTTAGTGCGCCAAAGAAAGCCTGGTTTAATACACCTGTAGTGGCGGGCGTATCTGGCATCAGGTTCACCACATGGTCGGCCTCTTGGGCAAACTTGAGTAGATCAGTTGCTGCATAGACATCATCGAAACCATCTACCGCTTGACCACTTCTCGATAAGCCTATGACCTTCATTTCAAAACTTTTTGCCACAGGAATAAGTGCTTGAGCTATTGAGCCAGCGCCTAAAATACCAAGGGTTTTACCCGTAAGGGGCGCTCGAGGGCTTTCTTCCCAGATTGGGGGCTGATGATTCTGGTTATGCGCGAACGCGGGAATATTGCGTGCGTATTGCAAGAGATAGGCAAACACATATTCGCGCATTAGCTTTCCGAAAACGCCTTTTACGCCAGTGAGTATATAATCGCTTTTGTCCAAATTAAGCAGGGGAGCATTACCAGCCCACGTCGACTGGCACCACTTCAAGCCAGTGCACTGGTCGATAACCTTAGCCGCCAAATTAGGATCGGCAAGCAATACCTCAACCTTGTCGGGGTTAATTTGTTCAGAAGTGGTAACGGCTTGGCAGATATTCAAAGCATGAGGCTGGGGCCATGCATTTGCTATTTCCTCTGCTAATGCACTGGCATCTTTGCTGAGAATAGAGACGTTGAGTGTAGGCGATTGAATTGACATAGATGAGCCTTAGTAATCTTTATTGGTGGCTTTTACGATTAGCACACGAATACATAGCTTGAGTGTTTACGCAGAGTCGAGACTGCTAGTGAGGATACCCTAAGATAATCATTCACATAAGGCAACGCCATCGGTCAAACTAAAGAAAATGTCGAACATAGCCGATAACAGCCTAGAATCCTTTTCTGCTAGCGCCTAAACTTACCAAGGCTCTAGTTTTTTTACAGGCGACTTAACATGTTTCAATTTACCCTGAATGTATCCCTTCATGCGCCCATCTCCTTTTTGTTTGCTGCGTTTCATGAACCTGAATATTTATCTGAATGGTTTGCTCCGGGTAATTGCACGGTATCGCAAATTATGAGTAGCTTTAAAGAGGGCGGAAGATACCGCATAAAGATGATTGAACCCAACGGCGTTGAAATAGCGCTAACGGGCGAATATGTGACTATCTTAGCAAACGAGAAGCTTGTGTTCTCTTGGGCGTGGGAAGATGGCGTAGAAGAAACGGTAATGAGCTCAGTGGATGTTTCGTTTGAAGAAACAAGCGAAGGCGAAGTGGCGTTAACGCTAATTCACAGTGGTTTCAGTAACCAACAAGAATGCGATCAACATCAATATGCGTGGATGTCTTGCCTAGAAAAGCTTGCGGTATTAGCCGATAAACAAGTGGCTTTTAACTAGTGCACTATTACTATCGCGGTATTGCTAGCGAACAGTATTACTAAAGATATAAAAAAAGCAGTCATGAAATGACTGCTTTTTATTAACAGATTACAAGATATTTGCACCAGTAGTGAGGCTAACCTTATAAATTAGGTTACCCTTATTTAGGTTAACTCTATTATTTAGGTTAAAGACTCCATGGTTGCTTTGCCGCTTTCTTCGCGGTACGTATTGTAGTCGGTGTAACCTTCTTCACCGCCACCGTACCATGTAGATGGGTCATCAAACGCTGCCAGCGGGTAGTTGTTTTTAAACCGTGTCGGTAAATCTGGGTTAGTGATCCAAGGTCGCCCGAAAGCAATCATGTCGGCATCACCGTCGCTAATACGTTTCTCTGCCTCTTCTTGGGTGTAACCACAGTTACCTATTAACATGCCGTCGAACAATGCACGAAACTCAGCAAGTGTCATAGGCTCACCGCGTTCATGGAAACCAAACGCTAGACCATCCATCACATGTAAATAGCCAAGGTTAAGCTTATTAAGTGCTTGGGCGACATAAGTGAATGTATCGCGAAAATCATCTGCACCCATGTCATTAAATACGCCGTTAGGCGATAAACGCACACCGACTTGCTCTGCAGGCCAAATCTCTAGTACAGCGTCCATCACTTCACTAAGGAAGCGATATCGATTATCTACGTTGCCGCCATATTCATCACTACGTTGATTGCTGCGACTGTCTAAAAACTGATTCAGCAAGTAACCGTTAGCTGCATGCACTTCTATACCATCAAAGCCTGAAGCTTTAGCATTAACCGCTGCATGTTTGAAATCAGCAACCGTCCTACGAATGTCATCTTGTGTCATTGCTCGTGGCACTTCGTAAGGTTTCTTACCTTTTGGCGTGTGAATTTCATCACCCTCAATGGCAATAGCGGAAGCAGAGAAAGGGAGGTCGCCGTCATGAAAATCACTGTGAGAGGCACGGCCTGTATGCCATAATTGAAGGATAATCTTGCCGCCAGCTTCATGCACTCTTTCGTTAATAGAGCGCCATCCTTCCACCATTTCTTCGGTGTAGATTCCGGGCGTGTCTACCCAGCCAATACCTTCTTCTGATATGGCCGTTGCTTCGGTGATAATAAGGCCAGCATCGGCGCGCTGTACGTATTGATCGCCCATGATTTTGTTTGGTATGCGGTCGCTACCTGCACGGCCGCGTGTCATAGGTGCTAATACCATGCGGTTTTGTAGCGTATTTCCTGCCCATTCTAGTGGTTTAAACAGAGATAACTCTGACATTTGTCGTTCCTTTTAAAACTGTGTGTAAGTGATTACAGAAATGGATGCGACTTGGATTGATTCAAGATGAAAGGATATGCCGATTGGTACTAATAAATAGCAAAACGAGTGCAAGAGAGGCGAGGGGGAACGCTGCGAAGTTGGTAATGCAGATGTTAATAGCGTAATCCGAAAGAGGCGTTAACTGATGAAAATGTGCTTAAACTAAAAAGAAAAAAGGCCATCAAAATGACGACCTGTGCGGTGGAAATGAGAGGGGAGTTTGCTTTAACTAGCGCAGTAGTAACCCTGCAAGGTTCACGTCAAATCGTACGCCCACCACCCACACGTCATCTAACGCTTGAAGTCGGTCACGCTCGCTAAACTGGTCTGGATTGATAATATAATGTACGTTGGGCTGAATCCGAATATTGTCGTTAATATGGACACCGTAGCTTAACTCCATCATGATTTGGCTGCTTGCAGGGCGACCTGAACCGCCATTTATTTCGCGCAATACGCGTTGGTCTTCAATAGCATCCTCACTATAAAATTGTTGCGTGAAGACAAAACCAATTGTGTCTTTGTCTCTTCCTTCGAAGGTACCACGTTTAACAAAGCCAGCTTTAACGTACTCATCTTCTATTAGCTCACCAGATGTACCCGTCAACAAGGCACCAAAAATCGTAACGCTGCGTTTAGAATTTAAATTTGGACGTAAAATGGTTTGCTCGAATCGGGCGAAAATACCAGAGCGCCCATTTTGTGTTGCATAGTCATTACCGGTGACAGCAGCAAAATTACCATTCTCATCTTTAGCAGGATCGGTATAGTCCGCGCCATCATACCAACCGCCAATTTCATAGCGTTTTGGGTAGTCGTCATTTTCCCATGTAGTTTGATAGCCCAATGTCACAGGTACGACTACGCCAGTAGATTCATCTGTTGACCAATCAAAGCCATGATCACTCAAATCTTGGTGAGGAGTGTTCTCTTCATACACACCAGTATGAAAATAGATTTCAGGTGATAGCCAGTACTTTGCGTGACCTCCCCAGCTTGAAACAGGCCACCATGTAAAGTTACTGGTTTTAAATACAAAGGTGGGGTTACCGCAGGCAGAATTCGTTTGAAAGTACTGGCATAGCTCTGAACCAAGAAAGCTGATGTTTGCCACGGTTCTGCCAACTTCTACTTGTAGCTGGTCGTCAAAAAAACTTTTCTCTACGGTAAGCCTGGCTAAACGGGAGTTTTGGCCGCCATAGATTTCTTGAACAGACGTACTGCCTCCAATATGTGTAGCCGCTAGGTTTTGTCCATGACGATTAGTAAATGCCACATGGACTTTAGTATTTTCCCAACCTGCAAATTTTTCTAAGTCGATTTCTGCGCCCAAAAATAATTGACCAGCATAAGCACTCCCTTCACGCTTACCCCCATCAACATTAGCAGCGGCTTCTCCCGTGTAGCTAGCCAGCCATTCTATATATTCCGATGTATCTTGAGCAGAAAATGCAGGATAAGAAAAACTGACTAAAAAATAGCAGGAAGTAAGTGTAAGTGGCTTTAAAGCTAGAGTTTTTTGCTTTAACCAATGAAAGGTATGCTTCATATCTTACCCTTAGTGTTAATTGAACGTGCTTATAATTTGCACTTGTTGTTGTGCTCATCACGATGCTTCCATTCGTTTCTTATGCCTAGGGATAAGTGAATTGAAGTTACATCGTGTTAACAGCTTGCGTATGGGAAATGCAATCTAATGCAGTCAAACTAATAAATCAACCTAGTTTATTTATTTTTATTTTGCAAAGTTGTTAATAGGTGGGGTGGCGCAATATAGGATTTTTTTAGAGGGAGATGGCCAATTTTTAGACTTTTGTAGTATTTTTTTGAAAGTTTGAGCTGGTTTAAGCCTTGTTTAATATAAAGAATTCATGAAATTTGGAGTGGAGTGAATAGCTGAAGCAATAGTGCTTATGTTAACGTGGTGTGGTATTTTTAGTCGCGTCGCCAATTAAATAAGTCTTGTTGATTTATTGACATGGCGATTTTTTGTTGGTTAAATTGCTCAACAAATTGTTTACAAGATGAGGTTGGGGTGATGCAAACTAAAGCGCCTATAGTTTCCAAAGATACGCTATTGCCGTTTATTCTATTGACGGTGTGTTTTGCTGCATGGGGCGTTGCCGCCAACATGACGGATCCGCTAGTGAAAGTCTTTAGTAAAATATTTACTATGTCGTCACTACAATCGGCCTTAGTTCAGTTCGCTTACTACGGTGCTTATTTTTGTTTAGCGATACCCGCAGCCTTTATTAATAAACGATACTCTTATAAAACGGGTGTGCTTGTAGGGCTAGGATGTGCTGCAGCCGGTGCCTTTCTATTTTACCCAGCAAGTCAAACAATGACTTATGGCTTTTTCCTGTTGGCCTTGTTTGTGATGGCCGGTGGATTGTCTATTCTGGAAACGTCCGCTAACCCTTATGTCATGGCGATGGGCAACGAGCAAAGCGCCACCAGAAGATTAAACCTAGCACAGGCATTCAACCCTGTAGGGACAAACTTTGGCGTATTCTTAGCCGCTACGCTCATACTACCTAATTTGAATCAGGCTTCAGCTGAAGAGCGAAGTGCTATGTCTATGACTGAGCTAAAATCTGTTATAGGTGCTGAATTGGATGCGGTGATGATCCCTTATGTTGCTATGGCGTGTGTACTTCTTGTGGTTTGGGTTGCTGTAGCTTTGATTAAAACCCCTGTGGATGAAGCCACTGAGTCTAAATCTGATGATATCGACATTGCAGCATCATTGAAGCGCCTAGTGGCGAACAAGCATTATCGTTTTGGTGTTATGGCTCAGTTCTTCAACGTGGGCGCGCAAACTTGTGTATGGACTTTTACTATCCAATACGTCATGAAAGCGATTGGGGGTAATGAGGTGCAAGGCGGCGATGTACTTCAATACAGCATGATAGTGTTTCTTATTTCACGTTTTGTGATGACGTGGGTAATGCAGTATCTCTACCCAGCACGACTGCTTATGGTGATGTCGCTGGTGGCAGTAGGTTTATGTATTGTTATGACACAAGCGCCAAATATAGTAGGAGTGGTGGCACTTGTTTCAATATCTGCATGTTTATCGCTAATGTTTCCTACTATCTACGGCATCGCGTTAGAAGGGCTAGGGAAAGATACTAAACTTGGCGCGGCGGGTTTGGTAATGGCTATTTTAGGTGGTGCAATTATGCCACTCTTCCAAGCTGCAATTATCGACTCAGCAGGTATCGTTATTTCTTATATTGTTCCTGCAGTATGCTTTATATTTGTGGCTGGCTATGGACTGTTTGACATTAAAGCAGTTAAAAGTCCTCAGAAAGTATCCATTGACGATTTGAAGACCAACACTTTGAAGACAAACATGGCGAAGTAATACTTACTTTACTGTAGTGATGCTCATCATGATTTAAAAAAATGCCAGCCTTTGCTGGCATTTTTTATAGAAAAAGTAATCGTTATGTGTGAAATGAAAACGGATGGTTGACTAAAGGTTTCGTTAAACGTTGACTTAGCGTGAAGGGCAAAAAACACCCAATACCGCCTCTCGCGAAGCGCCTGTAACCGCAGGTACATTGCCCGGAATATTATTGAGGTGCGCAAAGGCTAGCCACGCGAATGCGGCTCCTTCAACGTGTTGGGGGTGAATATTGATACTATGGCTGTCACTCACTTGATAACGTGGCAGTAAGCCGGTCATACGTTGCATCAACAACGGATTAAAGGCACCGCCTCCACATACGATGACTTGTGCTCCCTTGGGCATTTTTTGCTTGTTAATTTCATCAGCAATACTCGTTGCTGTTAGCGCTAATAACGTCGCTTGCACATCTTGAGGGGCGAGGGTGCTGGCTTGTGAACTTGCGATCCCATCAAGGTAAGACGTTAACCAAGCTGAATTGAAATACTCTCTGCCTGTACTTTTAGGCGCAGTTTGATGAAAATAGCTATCTGCTAACAACCTTGTTAATAAGTCATTACTTACTACACCCGCATTCGCCCATTGGCCTTTGTCATCATAGGGCTGGTTTAAATGCTGTTTAATCCACCCATCCATTAGGGTATTGCCTGGGCCAGTATCATAGCCAAGTGGGGCAATAGCATCTCGTTTTGCTGCTAATACTGAAATGTTCGCAATACCGCCAATGTTAACCAACACTCTAGGGTTAGTCTCATGAGCGAAGATGGCATTATGGTAGGCTGGTACTAAGGGCGCACCTTGGCCGCCAAGGGCAATATCTTTGCGCCTAAAGTCAGCAATAACATCAATACCTGTTAACACGGCAAGAGTATTAGGGTCGCCAATCTGACACGTAAAACCTTTTTGCTCAACGTCATGTGTAAGTTCAATTCCCTGCGGAAAGTGCCTTATGGTTTGACCATGTGAGCCAATTGCGGTGATATCTTCTGGTGAAAGCTGGGTTTCTGATAGCAACACGTTTACGGCACGTGCAAAACTTTCGGCCACCAACCTGTCGGCGGTTGCCATCGCATTTAGCTCGTTAGTAGAGGGGGTGCAAAGTGAATGAAGTAAAGAAAGCAGGTTCTCAGGGTAGGAAATAGAGACGGCATGTAAAGTTTGGCAGTTATCGCCAGTGATATCGGCAGTGATATCGCAAAGGACGGCGTCAACGCCGTCCATGCTGGTTCCTGACATAAGGCCAATATACTTTGCCATAAGTCGGCTATTTCATTGCAAGCATAATGCGTTTGTTGTTATTAAGCTGCTGTTGACGTACGTGAGCAATTTGCATAAATGCTTCGCGCTCTTCAGCGGCAATAGGTAGAGCTTTTGGCAGCGAAACAGTACGAGGGTTACGGTGTACACCGTCTACCAAGAATTCGTAGTGTACGTGCGGGCCAGATGCCAAGCCAGTGCTACCTAAGTAACCAATGGTTTGACCCTGTTTAACCGTGTCGCCTACCTTCACAGCACGCTTTTTGAAGTGCAAATACTTGGTGGTATATTTTTCACCATGTTGAACAAATACATGGTGACCATTGTATTTATCGTACGCAGACTTAATCACCTTACCATCACCAGCCGCCATAACTGGCGTACCAACAGCTGCAACGTAATCGGTACCGCGGTGTGCTTTCCAGCGCTTCTGTACGGGATGGAAGCGTGCTTTTGAGAAGTTAGAGCTCACGTACCTAAAGTTAATTGGCGCACGTAAGAAGCTCTTACGCATGCTTCGGCCTTCAGGCGTGTAGTAAGTGCCATCTTCATGCAAAATAGCGCTAAACTCTTCACCTTGGTTAGTGAATTCTGCTGCAACTATGTCGCCATAGCCCACGAACTCACCATCAATGTATTGTTCTTCAAACACCACGTTAAAGGTATCGCCTGAACGAATTTCTGTCGCAAAATCGATATCCCAGCCAAATATGCCCGCAAGGTTCATAATTTGATTGCTGGTTAATCCTGCTGTTGCCCCCGCATTCCAAAAGCTTGAATGAATTTCACCTTGGGCAAAATTATAGCGAATATCCACGTCACGCTTTTCAAGTTCGGCCGTTAAGCTATTATCTTCGCTGGTGGAGTCAGGGCGAATAAATAAGGTTTCGGTAGAAGAAAGCTTATATTTAAGCTCACCAAATGTGCCATCGTTATTAATTTTAAACGAAAGTTCATCACCGGGTAATAAAGTAACCAGTGTTTTAGCAAGGTCACCCGCTTGAGTAACATTGTAAACGTCACGAGAGGTAAATCCCGCACGCTTAAACAGCTTTGCAAGGGTATCGCCGCTGCGTACTTTATAGGTTTGCCAGTTCGACTCTTCTTCAATTGAAAACACGTCGGTTGACGGCATGATGTTCAAATCAAGAGGGTAACGAATACCGGTATCAAGTACCAAAGCGTCTTGATGACGACTCGCTTCTACCGTGTCTGACGGCAAAAGAATAAGCCCACCTAAAAACATGCTAGCAATAGCTAATCCTGTTCGGTGTTGCTTAGGCAATTGTTTAAATATGTTTAGCGCCTTAAGGGCGTCTAGTTTGATTCTCATAATACTACCTACTTGAGAATTTTATGTGCAATGTACTTGTCACATAAGTTGCTTAAAAATGCAACTTTTCTCATTGTTTTTTAGCGCAAAAGTTAATTATTGAACGCAATGGCAGTCGAACCCTGACTTACTAAGTTAGACTGAACAGGCCGAGAGCGATAACTCGCTCTTGCGCCCGCGGGGAAGAAGCTTCCACAAACACGCTGTAAACCCATCCATGGGAGCTCCACCACCGCATCCATGCGGTGGAGGGTTTGTTACAGCTTCTTCCCCACAGACAATAGCGAGTTATCACTCATCACTGAGGCTACTTTCAGCCCTCAACCATTGCGTTCAATAACGAACGTGACGACAAGTCATCCGCTTTTTGACGCAGAAACCTTTTAATGGTTCCAATGTCCGCGTAAAATGCCGCTCAAAATAGATTCTACAACATCAAGAGTGTGAAATAACCGATGAAAGACTGGCAAACAGCGCTAGCTGAAATTAAACGGGGAACGGATGAAATACTCCCCGAAGAGGATTTAATTGAGAAATTAAAATCCGGCAAAACCCTAACCATAAAAGCGGGTTTTGATCCTACTGCGCCTGATCTTCATCTTGGTCACACTGTTTTGATCAATAAACTGCGTACCTTTCAGCAGTTAGGCCACACCGTTGTTTTTCTTATTGGGGATTTTACTGGCCTGATTGGCGATCCTACAGGGAAAAATGTGACACGCAAGCCCTTAAACAAAGAACAGGTATTAGAAAACGCGCAAACGTATCAAGAACAAGTGTTCAAAATTCTTGATCCTGAACTGACTCAAATTCGCTTTAACTCAGAGTGGATGGATCAATTAGGCGCTGCGGGCATGATTAAATTAGCAGCCAGCCAAACTGTTGCACGTATGCTTGAGCGTGACGACTTTAAAAAGCGTTACAACAATGGTCAGCCTATTGCGATACACGAATTTTTGTACCCGTTAGTACAAGGGTGGGATTCAGTTGCGCTAAAATCTGATGTTGAGTTAGGTGGTACCGATCAACGCTTTAACTTGCTAATGGGCCGCGAGCTTCAAAAAGAGCAAGGTATTAAGCCACAGTCTATTGTGATGGTGCCGTTGCTTGAAGGCCTAGATGGCGTTCAAAAAATGTCTAAGTCATTAAACAACTATATCGGTATTACTGATGCACCAAACGATATGTTTGGTAAAGTGATGTCGATTTCAGATGATTTAATGTGGCGTTATTACGACCTGCTAAGCTTCCGTCCACTTGAAGAAATTGCTGAACTTAAGCAGCGTGTTGAGAACGGCGAAAACCCGCGTGATATTAAAATATTGCTGGCGAAAGAGATTATCGCTCGTTTCCACGACGATGCGGCAGCAGAAGGTGCGCATCAAGATTTCATTCAGCGCTTCCAGAAAAATGCGATTCCTGATGAAATGCCAGAGTTTGAAATTGCACTTGGCGATGATGGCATTGCTATTGGTAACTTATTAAAAGAAACCAAGTTAGTGGGTTCAACGTCTGACGCTATGCGTATGATTAAGCAAGGCGCTGTGAAAATTAATGGCGATAAAGTAGAAGATACTCGTCTTGTACTTACCGAAGCTGGCGAAAATGTCTATCAAGTGGGTAAACGTAAATTCGCGAGAATTACGTTAGCTTAGTTTGATATTAGCGCTTAGGCCTTAGCATTTAGGTGTTAACGCAAATACCAAAAAGCCCCGATTTATCGGGGCTTTTTAATGTCAGTAGGTTTTAGGAAAACCGGAGTAACATTTCTGCGCCTTCACATTCGCAGGTTTCAGGGCACACAGGGCAGTCGTAACCTTCGTGGATTGACTCATAGCGCCATTTGTTTGGGTGCTTTTTAATAAGTTCACCCCCGTTTTTGCTAAAGTATTTAAACGCACTATTACCTGGGCTTGAAAGCCAAATATGAGCAAGGCCTGCTTCAGCGCCTTGCGCTTTGGCCGCGCTTACCGACTTTGCCAATAAGGTACTTCCAATGCCCACTCCTTGCATAGCAGGCGATACCGTATTGCATTTGAAATAGCATACTTTTTCCGGTGCCACCGGCCAAAGTTCTGGGCTGCACCATTTATCACATTGCCACTGCGAATGAGCGTAGGTAATTCGAAAACCAACAATGTCGTTACCACAATAGCTTACCAAGCTAGCATTGATATTGTTGTGCCAGCTTTTATCGTACATGGCCTTTAATGTGTCAGGCATCAGGTAATTTTCACCCTGAACCTCATTACCTAAGCGTATAACATCAGCAAAATGTTCGGGCGCTAAAGGTAGGTATTTAACGCTATTTAAGTTTGCTGCTGTCATGTTGCTCTTTCATACCATCAAGGTGAAAATCTAATGCTTCTACAGAAATGAGTATTTCTTTTACCGACATCCAAAGTGAATACAGAAGGGAGACTAGGCTTAATGCGAATATCCAATTACCCACTTGCTGATAAGTAAGGTAAATCGCAAGCATAGAGACGACACACAAAAAGAAACTGCCAACCCCCGCAATTTGCATCCGCTTAATAAGCTGAATACGCAGTCTCAAGTTCTTGATTTGGGCTAGGGTATTGTCGTCACGCTCTTCTTTTGAAAAGTTACGAATAAGCGTAGCAAGGGTTAAAAAACGGTTGGTATAGGCCAGCAACAGCAATGAGATTGCTGGAAAGAGCATGGCGGGTGTTGCGAGATCTATTTTCATGAATTGTCTGTCACCTTAGTGAATGCGTGTCAGTGTATCAAAAGTGTAGGGATGTTGTCGTCTGATAGTGAATAGTAGTGTAGGTGAGTGTTTAGTTGGTGTTAGAAACGAAATGCAGTTGAAAAGGCTTTAATTACAGAAGTTTTTTACAGAAAACTACATTCTGTCAATTGGCATTTGAGAAGCATTCCAGCCCAGCATATCGCCTTCTAAATGCATGACTTCAGAAAAGTCTAAGTCTTTTAGAAACTTCATAGCAAGTTTAGCCTGAGTACCAGATTGGCAGTAAATAATAATAGGCTTGTCTTTATGGCCTTCTAGCTCGGTAAGGTAATCGTTAATATTTTCATGAGGCATATTGATGGCGCCTGGAATGTGTCCATCAGCAAAGTCGCTTGGAGAACGCACGTCGATAAGCATCCAGTCATTGTTTTTCACCCGCTCAATAAGGTACGGGGAAGCCGCAACCGATACTTGAGAGGTTGCTTTCGCTGTGCATTGCATTGACACAAATAGCGTGACGGCAACAACGACGAGAAACAAAACTAAAACGATTCGCATGAATAACCTTCAGAAAAAAACGAGGATATTATACCTTGTGGAATTGCTAGTTAATACCCTTACACAGTATTTTTAGTTCATTAATTAACCGCAGTGAGAACCTGCTGGTAATGTCAGGATTGACCACAATTAAGGGGGCTGACAAAAAGCGGCGGTGGGCACGCCAAAACTGCTCAAGATCGGACGCTGGCTGATTGCTTGCGGCCACCAAAGCAAAAGGCTGTCTAGATAGTACTTCTTGTACCGAAACTTGCGGGTAATCGACCGGGCTGTCGGCAAATAGGGTTTGCGCACCACATACGTTAAGCAGTTTGTTCGGCCACGCATTGTCACCTATGGTCATTAGCGGCGATGTCCAAGAATAATAAAACACCTTGTTATTTGAAGGCGTGGCATACTCGGCTCTTAATGCTGCTAAATGGTGTAAAAACTCACTGGTGAGCGCATTGGCTTTTTCTTCTGTGTTAGTTACTTTAGCTAATCGCATCAACTCACTGGCGATGTCCTCAACTTCAGTAATTTTGGCTCGAAACACCTTATAACCTAAGCTTTCTAAACGGTGTAAATCTTGCGGCTTGTTGCCTCCTTCCCACGCTAATATCAGGGTAGGTTGCAGCGCCATTATCTGGGATAAATCGGCTCCTTGATAGTCGGCCACTTTAGGTAAAAGCTGTGCTTCTTTAGGATAGTTACTGTAGTCGCTAACGCCAATTAAGTGTGCTTCTAAACCAAGGCTATAAACCCACTCGGTTAAATGAGGTGCGAGAGTGATAATCCGCGGGGCTGATTTTCTGGCTTCTACATCCTGAACATATTCATGCTGATTTTGCTCGTCAATTTGCCCACCACTTTGCGCTTCAACTGAAGTGGAAAGAGGTACTAGTATGAGTAATGTAACGATTGTTAGCGAACGCTTTTCCGCACTGCCCCTACTCAATTTGTTAAATGGCAAAATGCTTATTATAAACGCAGCGTGTTTGCGCAATTTGTGAAATATACTTTTCACGTTAGAAGACCTCGCTCAGGGTTTGTGTCTGTACTGCGATCAATAGCAAACAAACACTCGCGATGGCGGTGACCACGGCCATGGCACCCACTATAGTGCGCTTACTGCGTATCATATCTGAATACTTTACTTGCTCGGCAGCGCCTACGCGAGGGTAGCGGTATTTTCGTCCATGATAAATTGCAGGGCCGCCTAATTGAATGTTTTGTATTCCCCCAAATAGCGCAAGTAACAAGGAGGTTTTATCTCGTGCTTTACTTCGTTTTACTGCTCGAATGCCTTTTATGGGGTGAGTGAAAAGAAGCACAGCAACACAACCGAGTAACGCAGGGGGAACCACTAATAACGAAACAAGCTTTCGCACAGGTTTGGCAAAATGCACCATTTTAGGATTTCGATAGTGCCATTGCCACGAGGTGAGTAATAACAAACGGTAGGTGAGCGCACCAATCGGGCCTGCCAATATAAAGTAAAAAATAACGCCGCAATAAAGATATAAAAACTTAAGCCATAGCGATTCAATGGCCGCTTTCGCAATACCTACATCGGTTAATTGGGTGCATTCACGGGCAACTATGGTGTCTACTGTTTCTCTGGTGAGTACTTTTTTATTTTTTCCTACTGTTTTTAATATCTTACTGAACTGATGGCGCTGATAGGCAAAGTCAAGCAAGGCAACCATGATCACGGCTTCGAAAAAAGCAGGGTATTGAGCCATGTATATGAGTATGGCAAGGCAAACGATTAAGGGGGCTAATAATACAATAGCCGCTAATGAACCAGAGATATAATGCTGCGAACGGGAGTAGTTTAAAGAGGGAAGTACTTTAAACCCCATCTGCCTAACCAAATAACGCATGAGGGTAAGCGGGTGGCTGCTAAGCGGCCACCGCCAAAGGGCATCTAAAACAACTGCCAACCATAATACCAGCACCGACTGATATGCTGATTGGGTCAGCAATGCTTCCATTTACCGCTACGCCAGCGCTTTGATCATAGCCATAACAAGTTGCGCTGAATGTTTTGCCGCCGTATCTAAATATTCTTTAAAACTGACAGTTGATGTCTTGCCCGCAATATCAGATAGCGAGCGAATGACTAAAAACGGTACGTCAAGCATGTGACAGGTTTGGGCGATAGCTGCACCTTCCATTTCAACTGCTTTCATATCCGGGAAACTTTCACGCAGCGCTTCTACCGCTTCGTCGGTGCCGATAAACGAATCGCCAGTACAGATAAGACCGCTGGTAGATTGGATGCTTTCTAACTCGCCCGTCGCCGTTTTTGCGGCTTCAATGAGCGTATTGTCACAACGGTAGTCTTCAGGCATGCCAGCACATTGGCCAAGCTTGTAGCCGAAATGGGTTAAGTCCACATCGTGGTGGATAACATGGGTAGCAACCACTAAGTCGCCAATGTTTAAGCTCTTATCAAACCCGCCTGCTGAACCTGTATTTACTACCGCATCTGGCGCGTATTGCTCGATAAGTACCGTAGTGGCAAGGGCCGCTGCAACTTTTCCAATACCACACTTTACCAACACAACCTCAACGTTATTAAGGGTGCCTTCATAAAAGGTTAGGTGCTTCCATGTGGTTTCTTTAAGGTTTGAAAGTGAAGCTTTAAGTAACGCAACTTCTTCATCCATTGCGCCTAGAATGCCAATTTTTTTCATGCCAGTCTCTTTCATGTAAATACCGATTTATTCTAATGTTGGGGGAAGCAAAACTTGCTACAGATATGGTAATGAATTGTATAAGGAAATGAGGAAAACTGACAGGAAAAAGCCTTTGTCACCTGCTATTACAGCAATAATGGAGTGCAACAAAGGCTAGGGGGAAACCGTTATTTTTTATGCAGCTGCCGCGCGGCTCGACCTTACTGGGCGAGTCGGGCGCTTAGTTGGCTCAGGGTTGTGCGTAGGAAGCTGCGACATTTTTTGTTGAATTCTTCTATAAGGAATAAGCTTGTTTTCAAGGCATTCACGAATATCGTCTACGGTATAACCCGACTTAACCTTAATTCGCGCATGAGGAACACCGGCAGCATCTAATGCGCCAGAAACAAACCAATCACGCTGAGTTTTGTAACCCTCTTTCCCTTGGTTATGCACAAGGTCGATAGCTAATATGGGGCTCATGTCCTGTTTGTCGACCAAGATAAAATCAAGTTGGCGCGAAGAGGCTCTAGAAATAGCTTGGCTGGCCGTTTTCTTGTTGGCCGATTGCCTTACTGACACTATGTCGCTTAAGCGTACACGGCAAATGATACGAAACTCTCGCCCCATTGCTTGTTCAATAAGGTTTAAAAAAGAGTGTTCTACAGGAGTGAAAAGCTGTGGCTTTCGGCGAAAAGGAAACGCTACGCCACCATCTGATAATTTTATGGCGCCTAATGCCACCACGATAAGTAACATCATTAAAATAATTGCCAGTTCCATCATATTCCTCGCATATCAACGTGTAATGCGCGTCATTTAAATGACGCTTTTTTTGACACCACTGTGGTTCTTTACTGAAATTGCAAAGGCAGTGCCACATTGAACGAGGAGAGTAACTAGGCGGAAATATAATTTATGGTAGGTTATGGCTTACTAATGATGAGTACATCAACTTGCGTGCCCACATTATCCGGGGAGACCACAATACGAACCGAATCATCTGTTGCTGCAAGCATGGTGCGTTGGTTGACTGCAGGTTTTCTGACAAATTGGGGATAGGCATTTTGATAGAAGGCGATTACCTCTTTAGGCGCGTGCTTAGTAAAATAGACCAAGGTAGCAGGCAAGCTATCGTCGAATTGCTGACACTGGCGAGCATTAGCCATCAGCGAGACGTCAAAAAAGGAGGCAGGGCAAGACCGAACAACAGGTGCATCTAATGAACTGTCGGTGGACACCGTATCGGCAAACGCGTGGCTCACCATTGCTAGCCCGCTAAGTAAAACTATATTAATGCTTTTACGTAAACCACTTGTCATTATTCTTGTTAACCATTAACCACTCTTTGTATCGATAATAATGGGCTAACTATATAAGAGCAATAGGTAAATAGTTGCACAAGGTATGTTCATAACGTGATGGGTATAAGGTGAAAATAATTTGAGAACCGGGTTCTCAATCCCATCACTCCTTCACTTTCGAATACTGAAACACCTCATTAAATGGCTTATCAAATACCAAGGCAATTTTGAACGCCACTTCAAGAGATGGTGAGTATTTTCCTTTCTCAATCGCCATAATGGTTTGGCGTGTAACACCCACTTTTGACGCGAGTTCCTGCTGCGTCATTTCATCGACAAGAAAGCGCAAGGTTCTTATATTGTTAGTTATTGAATAATGTTCAGCCATTAACTTTCTTTCCGGCAATAGTAAATCTCAGTACCAAAGCGGGTTACCTCCGATAACCAAAAAATAAGGACTAACTTTAGCTCAATAGGCGCAAGAGCATAATTGGTGTAGCTATTTTGCGCGTCAAAATCGATGTTACTGTTGATCATTTGTTGTATCACGCAGCTCACAATACCTACTGACAGTACCCAATAACCCGCATTATTCGCGGTAAGTCGATGATAACGCTCTCGTTCATCTTCAGGGGTATTGGCATCTTCTTGCTGGCTCATGGCTAACGCAACATGTAACGCTACCTCTAAGATAATGAAGGCAATAGTAATTCGCATGATGAGGGCGGTGGTGACATCTAGGCTAGTATTTGGTTGCAAAAACATAAGTGTATATACGCTATCTCCATAAATAGAGGCGATCACCGCAGATACTAAAAAAGACACCCACAAACTTTTCTCTCTGAACGAAATCATTATCTTTCTCCATGCCCTAGTAATGGTGGTTAAATTTTACTTTGTGTACGCTAAATTTAACTCAATGTTAAATATACTATACATTGGTGCTTGTAGAAAGCTAGTGGTAGGTTGTTACAAAGTATGTTGTAGGCGATGTTGTAGGCGAAAGTACCCTAGGCGGATTTCTTTACAGCTTTAGATATACTGGCCACAAAAAAGCTCGCCTAAGCGAGCTTTTAAATAGATTACATACAACGAGGTACGGTTAACGTGCTGTTTTACACGTGGTTATTAAACGCCAATGTAATCCATAATACCGTCAGCGGCTTTTCTGCCTTCGTCGATAGCGGTAACCACAAGGTCACTACCACGTACCATATCACCGCCCGCAAAGATTTTAGGGTGCGATGTTTGGAAAGCAAACTTACCAGCAGCAGGAGCGCGTACGCGGCCTTTTTCATCTAGCATAATGCCGAACTCAGCAAACCAAGGGGCAGGGCTAGGTTGGAAACCAAACGCGATAATAATCGCATCAGCTTCAACCACGTGCTCAGAACCTTCAATTTCAACTGGGCGACGACGCCCGTTAATATCCGGTGGACCCATCTCGGTTTTTACGAATTTAACACCGCAAGCATTTCCTTCGCTATCAACAGCAATGTCTAAAGGTTGAATGTTGAACATAAATTCAACCCCTTCTTCTTTTGCGTTAACCACTTCTCGGCGAGAACCAGGCATGCTTTCTTCGTCACGACGATAAGCACAAATAACGCGGTCGGCTTCTTGACGAATAGACGTACGTACACAGTCCATGGTGGTATCACCACCACCAAGAACCACTACGCGTTTGCCTTTCATATCAACAAAGTCGGTTTCGTCTTTTTCAAGACCCATCACGCGGTTTGTATTTGAGATAAGGAAGGGCAGAGCATCGTGAACACCGTGTACATGTTCATTTTCAAAGCCGCCTTGCATCGATTTATACGTACCCATGCCTAAGAACACGGCGTCGTAATCATCTAACAGTTTTTGCATTTCAATGTCTTTACCAATTTCAGTGTTAAGTACAAACTCAACACCCATGTCGGTAAAGATTTCGCGTCGAAGCTTAATTACATCTTTTTCAAGCTTAAACGATGGAATACCGAAGGTTAGCAAGCCACCAATTTCTTCGTACTTGTCGAATACTACGGGCTTAACACCGTTACGCACAAGAATATCGGCACACGCTAGGCCTGCTGGGCCTGCACCTACAATAGCGACTTTCTTATCTGTCCAAACTACGTCAGACATATCTGGGCGCCAGCCCATTTTAAACGCGGTATCGGTAATGTATTTTTCAATACTACCAATGGTTACCGCGCCGAAGTCGTCATTTAGGGTACATGCACCTTCGCACAGTCTGTCTTGAGGACAAACGCGGCCACATACTTCTGGCAAACTATTGGTTTTGTGCGACAACTCAGCCGCCTCAATAATACGACCTTCATTGGCAAGGTCTAACCATTGAGGAATGTAGTTGTGTACCGGGCACTTCCATTCACAATACGGGTTACCGCAGTCCAAGCAGCGATCTGCTTGGCCTTCGGTTTGTGACTGACTTAACGGCTGATAAATTTCAGCGAACTCGTGTTTACGCACCATGATCGGCTTTTTCGGCGGATCGATACGTTCAACATCGACAAACTGGTATACGTTCTTTGCCATAAACTTTTCTCCTCCTACTGAGCCTGGATGCGCAATTCTGCGCTTGAACGACTGATGTGACCTAATAGGTTTTTCACATCACTGGTCTTCGGCTTAATAAGCTTGAAGCGTTTCAGCGTTGCCGCGAAATCGGTTAGCAAGCCTAACGAATGGTCGCTGCCGGTTTCTTCGTAATGCTGATTAATAAGACCACGTAAGTGCTCTACTAAAATCGCTTTACCGTCAACAGGCATAATCTCAATAAGGTCTTGGTTTACACGGTTATCTAGGTCGTCGTTGTCGTCCATAAGGTACGCAAAACCACCTGTCATACCGGCACCAAAGTTCACGCCTACCGGGCCAAGTACAGCAACAATACCACCAGTCATGTATTCACAACCGTTGTCACCAATACCTTCAACTACCGCAATAGCACCTGAGTTACGTACACCAAAACGCTCACCTGCACGGCCTGCAGCAAATAATTTACCGCCAGTTGCACCGTATAAGCAGGTATTACCCATAATGGCACTTTCATGCGCATTGTAAGTCATGTTTCTTGGTGGATGAATAACAAGCTTACCGCCAGTCATTCCTTTACCTACGTAATCGTTTGCGTCACCTTCAAGGTGCATGTGTAAACCGCCAGCATTCCATACGCCAAAACTTTGGCCGGCAGTACCGGTAAGATTCACTTTAATCGGTGTATCTTCAAAGTCGTGGTTACCATGGTGCTTAGCAATTTCACCCGATAACAAAGCACCTACCGAACGGTCGGTGTTGCGAACAGGGTATTTCAATTCAAGAGACTCGCCGTCAACAACCGCTTGTTGCGCGTCTTTAAGCATTTGTGCGTTTAGCACACCTTTATCAACGGGTTCATTGGTGGTTTGTGAACAGAATAAACGGGTATGTTCACCTGCTTTCGGTCTTACCAACAATGGCGTTAAATCAAGGCGGTTTTGCTTCGCAGTCACACCGTCTATCACTTTTAATAGCTCAGTACGGCCAACAAGGTCGTCAAACTTGGTCACGCCAAGGGCTGCCATAATTTCACGTACTTCTTGGGCAATAAACTTAAAGTAGTTCATAACCATGTCTGGCAAACCAATGAAGTGGTCGTCACGAAGCTTTTGATCTTGTGTTGCTACACCGGTTGCACAGTTGTTCAAGTGACAAATACGTAAGTATTTACACCCTAACGCCACCATGGGACCAGTACCAAAACCGAAGCTTTCAGCACCTAAAATACCCGCTTTCACTACGTCTAAACCTGTTTTAAGGCCGCCGTCAGTTTGAACGCGTACTTTATGGCGAAGGCCGTTTTCAATGAGCGCTTGCTGTGTTTCAGATAAACCTAATTCGAACGGGCTTCCAGCATATTTAACCGACGTAAGTGGGCTTGCGCCTGTACCGCCATCGTAGCCTGATACCGTAATAAGATCTGCATAGGCTTTTGCTACACCGGTAGCAATAGTTCCTACACCAGGTTCAGACACTAACTTCACTGAAATAAGTGCAGTTGGGTTCACCTGTTTCAAATCGAAAATAAGCTGGGCTAAATCTTCAATTGAATATATATCGTGGTGCGGTGGAGGCGAAATAAGGGTTACACCAGGCACTGAGAAACGTAACTGTGCAATGTACTTATTCACTTTGTCGCCAGGTAACTGACCACCTTCACCAGGCTTCGCGCCCTGTGCCACTTTAATTTGAATAACATTCGCATTTACTAAGTAATGCGGTGTTACCCCAAAGCGACCAGAAGCAACCTGCTTAATTTTCGAGTTCTTTTCAGTACCAAAGCGTGATGGATGTTCACCACCTTCACCTGAATTCGACTGCCCGCCTAAACGGTTCATGGCAATCGCTAACGCTTCATGCGCTTCAGGACTTAACGCGCCTATAGACATTGCTGCCGTATCAAAACGCGGGAATAAGTTCTGTGCGTCTTCAACTTCGCTTATATCCACTGGCTCGCTTTGTGGGTCGAGCGCTAGCAGGTCACGAATGTGCGCAGGAGAGCGCTCGTTAACCAGTTTCGCATACTGCTGGTAATCGCTGTATTCGCCGGACATTACTGCTTTTTGCAGAGTGCTGACTACATCTGGGTTATACGCATGGTATTCGCCGCCGTGTACATACTTAAGCAAACCACCGTGATCAACAGGCTTACGCTTCAACCAAGCAACGCGGTTTAGGTTAACCGTATCTTGTTGGAAGTCGTCAAAATCGGCTCCCTGTAAGCGCGAGGTAACGCCTCTGAAGCACAATTCCATTACCGCATCGTTAATACCGATAGCTTCGAATAGCTTCGAGCTACGGTAGCTCGCCACGGTACTGATACCCATTTTCGACATTATCTTGTACAAGCCCTTGTTGATACCTTTACGGTAGTTCAACGTGGCTTGCATAGGTGAAATGTCTAATTCGCCTTTCTCACAAAGCTGTTCAATGGTTTCGTAGGCTAAGAACGGATAAACCGCTGTAGCACCTAAACCAATGAGTACGGCAAAGTGATGTGGGTCACGGGCACTGGCGGTTTCTATTACTACGTTCGCGTCGCATCGTAGTGATTTATCAACTAAACGGCGCTGTACTGCACCAACGGCCATAGCAGCTGGAATAGGTAAGCGGTTTTGTCTGATATTGCGATCGGATAAAATCACGAACGCCGCACGCTTTTGTTTAACTAAGTGTTCTACTTCGTTACAAATACGCTCGATGGCTTTCTTCAAGCCCTCTTGCGGTTGATACTGAAGTTCAACCACTTCTGAATAGTAGTTATCAGGGTTAAATTCACGTAGCTGTTTTAAATCGGTATACATCAGTATTGGCGAGTTAAACAATACGCGGTCTGCATAACCTGAGGTTTCGCTGAATACGTTTTGCTCGCGGCCAATACAGGTGGCTAGCGACATTACGTGGTTTTCACGTAATGGATCGATAGGCGGGTTAGTTACCTGTGCAAACTGCTGACGGAAGTAATCGTAAACGGTACGCTGGCGTGAAGACATAACCGCCATTGGCGTATCATCACCCATAGAGCCAACGGCTTCTTGACCGTCTTTCGCAAGTACTTTAATAACTTGCTGAATTTCTTCATAGCTATAGCTGAACTGCTTATGGAATACCGAAATGGTGTCGTCATCAAAAACGCGCTTTCCAATCAGTGAAGCATCTAGCTCTTCAATAGGCGTTAAATGACGAATATGCTTATCGAGCCACTCTTTATAAGGATGGCGCGCTTTTAATTCTTCATCAATTTCAGTGGAACGCCAGATTTTACCTGTGTAGGTATCAACCGCTAGCATTTCACCTGGGCCTACGCGGCCTTTTTCAATAACGTCAGCTTCTTCGTAATCCCAAATGCCCACTTCTGAGGCAAGGGTAATGAAGCCATTTTTGGTGATAACGTAGCGGGCAGGGCGAAGACCATTTCGGTCTAGGTTACATGCCACGTGGCGGCCGTTCGTTAATACGATACCGGCAGGGCCATCCCATGGTTCCATATGCATCGAGTTAAACTCGTAAAATGCACGTAGGTCGTCATCCATGGTTTTGTTATTTTGATAAGCAGGTGGCACTAATAAACGCATGGCACGGAACAAATCCATCCCACCGGCTAAGAATAGCTCAAGCATGTTATCAAGTGACGATGAATCAGAACCTTCGGTATTAACAAAAGGGGCTGCTTCTTTCAAATCAGGGATAAGCGGCGTAGCAAATTTAGAGGCACGTGCCATTGCCCAATCTCGGTTACCTTTAATGGTATTAATTTCACCATTATGGGCCAAGAAGCGGAACGGTTGAGCCAATGGCCAACGTGGAAGCGTATTGGTTGAAAAGCGCTGGTGGAATACACAAATAGCACTTTGCAGACGTTCGTCGGCTAAATCTAAATAGAAGGCGGGTAAGTCTTTCGGCATTACCAAGCCTTTATAAATAGTGACCAAACCTGATAGGCAGGCAACATAAAAATCTGGATCGCTTTCAAGACGCTTTTCAGCGCGTCGACGCACCATATAAAGGCGGCGTTCAAGATCGCGCTTGCGCCAACCTGCTGGTGCATTCACAAATACTTGTTCTATTTGTGGCACGCCGGTAAGAGCAAGTTCACCCAATACAGAGCGATCGACAGGCACTTCGCGCCAGCCAACAACACTAAGGGTTTCTTTTTCAAGTTCTTCATTCAACACCTCACGCGCAGTTTGCGCAAGGGCCTGGTCCTGGCTTAGAAAGATCATGCCAACGCCGTATTTTTTGCTGAGTTTCCAGCCATTTTCTGCGGCGATAGTATGGAAGAACGCATCCGGTTTCTGTAGTAATAAACCACAGCCGTCTCCGGTTTTCCCGTCAGCGGCAATACCGCCTCGATGCTGCATACGGTCTAAACCGTGAATAGCAGTTTCTACTAGCGTATGGCTAGCTTCTCCGTGGGTATGGGCGATTAAGCCAAATCCACAGTTATCCCGGGAATCGTTGGGGTTGTATAAACTCATCTCTTAACTCCTTCAACCTTTGACTGGGGCAAGGTGTGCGTTGCGTGTAGATGCGCCTAGGTATTGCGTATCACAACATTGTTCAGACGTCTTTTGTCGAGCTGGCACTATTACCGCTCTATGCGCCTTTTCTTGTCGTTATTTATTATTAGAGGATTCCAGTCGTGTTCCGCATTTTTATGCATTATTGCTTTGCGGGGCGTACAAAATACCTATATTGATATGTAAAATCAAACGCTAAAATTAAGGGTATAGCAAAGATTTAGCATATAGTTTAAAATTATCAATACTTTCATGATGTTAAACTTTTAAATTCATCTTTGTAACAAAAATGTTATAACCCGATATATCGTTCTATTGGTAGGCAATGAAATTCAAGTAAGTGACTTGGAATCGCTAAAAGTGAATAAAAATTCACATTGAAGGATTTAATATCTAGTCAAAGGCATGTTTTCTGTATTTTTATGTAGTTGTTCATTCTTTATATCCAGCCTACCAGAATCATTTGCAGTTGTACAAAAATTACACCATGGTGAATCAATTCCTATAAACAACATTCTATTGTTCAGTAGATACGGTGTCTGTCAGCATTTCCGTAATGCATAAAGCCTGATAGGATATGCTGAATATAATCCTAAAAATAAGTCGTTCATGCATTCAGATTCACCAAACGATTCTTGGGCTATTCGTTTTGCGCAGTTTGTACAGCGCTTCGGTACGCTTAAGTTAAGTATTCTGTTCGTTGTATTTTCGCTGGTATTTACGCTTGGCGGCTCTTACGTAATTCGCGTAAGCATGGGCAGTGCAGTACAGCCTGATGACTTTATCAGCGCGGTTATACTCACCATGCTTTCGGCACCTTGGGTACTGTACTTTTTTAGCGAACTTATAAAGCAGTTAGAAAATTCACGTACCAATCTTAAAGAAGTGGTAAGCCAACTAGAGCGCTTGCGAGAAGAAGATGTTTTTCTTAACCGTGAGCTGCAAACAAATATCCGCCAATTAAATCACGAAATTGAGCAGCGTAAATTAGCGCAAGAAGAGCGTGAAGCCTTATTTAAAGACTTAGAGCGTGAAATTCAGGATAAATCTGAACAAGAAGCGCAAGCCCGCCGCTTATCTACCTTGCTGCGCTCGATTATCGATGCCTCGCCAGATCTTATTTACTACCGTAATGAAGAAGGGCGCTTTGCGGGCTGTAACCGTATAGCAGAACTCATGACGGGTAAAACAGAGCAGGAACTGCTTGGTTTAACCCCTACCGATGTTTATGAAGAAGACTTGGCGCGACAAATCGTCGCCAGTGATCACGAAGTACTAGAAACTAACGCCAGTATTACCGAAGAGTTATGGCTACGCTTTGCCGATGGCCGCCGTCGCTACTTCGAAATGAAGCGAGTTCCATTCTTCGATAAAGAAGGTAACCGTTTAGGCTTGCTATCATTTGGTCGAGACATGACTGAACGTAAACAAGCAGAAAATGCAGCAGCGAAAGCCAGTACCGACAAAACGCGCTTTATCGCTACGATTAGCCACGAACTACGTACGCCGTTAAACGGTATTGTTGGCTTAAGTAGAATGCTGCGCGATACCGAATTAAACGAAGAGCAATTTAGCTGGGTAAGTACTATTTATGCCAGTGCTATCACGCTTGGCAATATCTTTAACGATATTATCGATTTGGATAAGCTGGATAGAGATAAAGTTGAGCTTAGTTTAAAGACTGTATCGCTTCGCGACTTCACCGAAGAGCTAAGCAGTATTATTCGACTATTAGCGGGTGATAAACAGCTAGAGCTTAAGACTACGATTAAAGAGCCTCTTCCGAGATTAGTTGAAGTCGATGGCACGCGCCTGCGCCAAATTTTGTGGAATATCCTGTTTAACGCAGTGAAGTTTACCCAAAAAGGCCATGTGAGCTTATCCATTGAAGCCACTAAACCAGAAAATGACGTCGCGTTCGTGACTTTTGTTATTGAAGATACTGGGGTAGGCATACCTGAAGAAGAGATAGAAAAAATCTTCGCTATGTACTATCAGGTTGATCACCCCGATCACCAGTCTGCAACAGGCACCGGTATTGGTTTGGCTATTTGTAAGCAAATGGTCGATTTAATGAAGGGTAATATCAAGGTTACCAGTGTGGTAGGTAAAGGCACGCGCTTTGAAATAGAGCTTCCGGTAGAAATATCGAAAAAGCCTATGCAAGTGGCGCAGCTTCAGGTTACTGACTTGAACATTCTACTGGTAGAAGATATTGAACTTAATGTGATGGTTGCCAAAGCCTTGCTTGAAAAAATGGGGCAAAAGGTGGATGTGGCCATGACGGGGCAAGAAGCGATTGATAAAGCCCGCGCGAACCAATACGACTTAATACTGTTAGATATTCAGTTGCCAGATATGACGGGCTTCGACGTGGCCAGTACGCTGCATGAAGAAGACTTAGTAATGCAAACGCCTATTGTGGCACTTACTGCGAACGTGATTAAAAAGCGGGAAGAATATTTGCAAAATGGCATGGACGATATTATTGCCAAGCCCATTAAGAAATCTCGCGTGATTGAGGTGTTCAACGAATTGTTCCATGCGCCGCCTGCACCATTAGAAGTTGAAGGTCAGGTAGAACGCCCACCAGAGCCAAGCAAAATATTAAGTAACATTTTAGATATGGACTTGCTCCAGATGTTAGTGGATACAATAGGCGATGATATGGTGCGAGCAAGTGTGAAAGTGTTCCAGGAGAAAATGCCTGAATACATGGAAATTTTGCAGTTGAGCCTAAGCGCTGATGAGAAATCTGAAGTCTGCTCGCAAGCGCATAAAATTAAAGGTGCGGCGGGTTCTGTAGGGCTTGCTCGTGTTCAGCGTATTGCAAATCAAATTCAACAAGGCGATCACCCAACGTGGTGGCAAAACGTTCATGATTGGGTTGAAGAATTGCAGATGGCGGTACAGTACGACATGAAAGCCTTGCAGGATTGGCTTAATCAGCAGCGAGTAGACGATTAATTCGTTTATCAAATTACGGGGCTGATTAGGCCCCGTTTTTATTTGAAAGTTGATTTCGCGAGTTTACAAGGGGTAGACGTAATGACAATGAGCACTGATAACGAGACGTTTAGCAATGCTCAGCTAAACGCTGTAACAACTAATGAAAACACGTCTGCATCAGACATACCGCAACTTCACCAACTTAATTTAGAAGCTATTTCTCCGCGTTACCGCGTGATTAATATTTCATTGGCTTTTGGCATAGCGTTTGTGCTTATCATGGTGGCTAGTGCGCTACGGTATCAGTCATTTTTCGCGCTACCAGAGCCCTTGGTCGCCGCCTTTCCTTATATTGTTGTGGGCATTTGTGTGCTGGGATGTTTATGGACGACCTATCATTTTTTTGCCGATCCGCTTATTAAATATGCCTTACGGGAACAAGACTTAAGCTTGCAGTCAGGCTTAGTATTTAGGTCGTTATCTTGCCAGCCTATATTGCGTGTTCAACACGTTGAATTAAAGCGTGGGCCTATTGCTCGTTTAGCAGGGCTCGCTTCTTTGCAGGTGTTTTCGGCTGGTGGCGCAACCCACACGTTTGAAATTCCAGGTATAGAGGTGGAGGTGGCCGAGCGATTAAGGCAGTTCATACTTGATCATAAAGATGTGAGTGCAAAATAATGGCTTCCCCCGAAGTAGAAACGGCGAAGCCTTCCGAAAGCCGCGCACAAGGGAAAGCGGTTAAGGTTGATACGGGCGAAGGCTGGCGTAGGCTTTCACCTATCGCCATTGCTTATTTTACGCTTCGCAGCATTAAAAATATGGCACAAGGCGCCATTTACGCCGTACCAGCCATTGCGGTAACGGCCAATATTACCGATAACATTCAATCGCCCAATACCCTTTTAGGCATTGCTGCGCTCTTCATTATTTTCTTTTCAAGCGGTGTCGTCAGTTTCTTCATGTACCGATTTAGAGTAAACAACCAGCATGTTGAAATTCACAGTGGTGTGTTTTCTCGAAGTTACACCAACTTGCCATTTTGGCGTATTCAGAATGTAAAAATTGAATTACCTTTCTACTATCGACCGTTCGGCTTTGCACTCGTAATACTTGATACTGCTGGAAGTGCAGGAGAAGAGGCTAAAATAGTCGCCGTTCCCTTGGCCTATGCTCATGCTTTAAGAAAGCAAGTGCTTGCCGAGCATCAAGACTCTCGCCCCCTAGACCCTCAACATCGCGACAATTGGCATCACGAGCCTGGGCATCAACAAATTGGGCATCAAGAGACTGGGCGCCACGCAAGCTCTTATGTAAATGATAGCAATGCTGTTGCTAATACTGCGGTCAACAGTGACCAAAGCAAGCGCTATTTAGAAACCAACGAGGATGGCGAAACCATACTGAATAGGCGCTCTATAACCGATATTGTGATCCACGGAATTACCAACAACCGAGTATGGATTTTATTAGGTGCTGCAGCCCCCTTTTATGACAATGCGTTTGGCTACCTATCAGAATGGCTGGCTGAAAAGGGCTTGCAGCTAAATCAGCTTGTTGGCGAGCAGACCATAGCGTGGTGGCAGTTTGGCTTGTACGCGTTTGTGATGCTAATGATGGCTATGGCCTTGGTCGCAGTGATTAGTATTGGCGGTGCTCTGTTTACCTTTTACGATTATACATTGTCGCGCCACAACGACAGATATATCCGCAGAAGTGGTTTATTGAATAAACAGGAAGTGAGTATGCGGGCATCCCGCATTCAAGTAATTTCTGCGAAGCAAGATTGGTTAGACAGAATTCTTAAGCGCGTGAACCTGTACTTCGAGCAAAACGCATCAATTGGGCACTCGACCAATGAGCTTATGTCGCCAAACCGACTTATTGTACCTTCTGTGACTGAAGACGAAGCGGATGAGTTAAGCCAAGAAGTCATGCCGCAGAGTAAAATTCGCCGTAGCGACTACCAGTCTATAAGTAAGCGTTACATTTTACACTGGGTGATAGCAGGGCTTTCTATTCCTTTTGTGGTGGGTGCTGGATTTGGTATCTATATAGAACATTTAGATATTACTGCAGGGGTAACTTTTGTTAGCGCAATACTGCTAAGTGTTATTGTGCTTAGATGGTGGCGTTGGGGTGTGGTTAGCGACGGTAAATACATTTATGTAAGGCGAGGGCGCATAGGTGTGGATTACCTATGCTTCGAACCCTACAAAGTTCAGCAGGTAGTGGTAAAGCAAAGTGTGTTCATGAAAAGGCGAAAGCTTGCTACCGTGCAGTTTGTATTAGCATCTGGGGCTATTTCAGTGCCGTTTTTACCTGAAGGTTATGCGAATGAGTTAGCTAATAACGTGCTATTTGAAGTGGAATCGAAACGAAAGTCTTGGATGTAATAATTTTTCGATAACAAGCGTGGCACCTCCAGAATATGACCACAGCTTGTTTTATTTTTGTGATTACGTTAAGGCAATCGAAGCGACTAATTTGGGCAGGTATGATGCAATTGTTTAGCGTTAGCTGTCACTGGCAATTATTCTATCTTTTCCAGTACGCTTAGCTTGATAAAGCCGTTTGTCAGCAATGTCAATTTGCGTTTCAAGGTTAGTGTGTTTTTCTGCGCAAATACCAATGCTGCACGTTATATTTAGTTCGTGCTGCGTGAAACGTGAGCTTCGTACAAGGTTAATAAAGTGCGAAACGTTCCCAAGATGCTCCTTTAAAGCTCGGGTCGATATCACCGTAAACTCTTCACCGCCGTAGCGAACCACCAAGTCTTCACTAAAATGTTCTTTTAACAAAGTGGCAAACTCCTGAAGCAACATATCACCTGCCTTATGACCTTGATTGTCATTCACCGATTTAAAGTTATCGATATCAATCATACATACGGTTACCGCAGAGGTAGACGTGTCCTGGGCTAATATTTCTTCTCCTTGTTCTATAAGGTAGCGGCGATTGTAAACTTGAGTCAGGGGATCGATATTGGCTGATTGCCTGATGGTCTGAATCATTTCCTGAGCTTCTAAATTTTGCATCACTCGGCAGAAGAACTCTTCATGATAGAAAGGTTTAGAAAGGAAGTCGTTAGCGCCACTTTTGATGAACTTAGAGGAAAGTACGCCATCATTGGTACCTGAAAGCCCTATAAAGATTAAATCTTGCATTCGACGTTCGTGTCTAATTGCTTTAATGAGTTCGTATCCATCCATATTAGGCATGCGGTGATCGGAAATTACCATACGGATATCTTGATGCTCAGCAAGCAAATTGAGCGCCTCTAGGCCATCACTTGCCTCATATATTTGGAATTGGAATTTTTTAAGCAGGCTGCAAATATAGTTTCGACTAGTAACAGAGTCTTCAACAACGAGTACTTTAGTGGTGAGGTTTTTTCTCAAGCGGTCAATGAGCTTGATGACCTGATTGTAGGAATAGCGAGATTCTTTGGTTATATAATCAAGTACACCTAAATCGAGAAGTTGTGCTCGGGTAAACTCATCAAAATTGCCTGTTAACACCAAAGTGGGAATTGAATACGATAAACTTAAATCTACGCTCTCACCGTTGGGAGCATCAGGTAAATTTAAATCTACAATAGCGGCAAGAAAGTCGTGTCCTTTTTTAAGTTCTTGCGTTGCTTCAGCGAAATCCTTACAAAGGATTGGCGTTAAGTACGGGTTGTCTTCTAATAGTTTACTTAAAATTTTACGAACGGTTAGGCTGTCTTCTACCACCAATACTTTATTCATGACAACGTGGACTCTAAGTAATCAGACGAAAAGAATAACGAATAAACATAAAAAAAGCGCCCCTAAGAGCGCAATATTATACGGAAGTCTACCTTAGCGATAAGGGAAGAAAAGCTGGCATTTCTCAAAGGGTTAAATTTTATACTGTTGGTTAGCTTTGTTCTTGCGGAACGCGAACCCAGCCTTCCATCAATATGCGGGCGCTTCTACTCATGACGGCTTGTTCAATATTCCATTTGTCGTTTTCAAAGCTTGCTTTTGCGCCTACACGCAAGGTGCCTGAGGGGTGTCCAAAAACAACTGCTTCACGTTCACTGCCACCAGCAGCAAGGTTCACTAATGTACCCGGAATAGCCGCAGCTGCAGCTATGGCCACAGCGGCTGTGCCCATCATAGCGTGATGCAGCTTACCCATAGACATAGCGCGAACCAGTACATCAATATCATTTCCCAAAATATCTTTACCACTAGAGGCCTTATAGCCTGCAGGTGGCGCTACCATAGCGACTTTGGGCGTGTGCTGGCGAGAGGCCGCTTCGCCAATATCATTAATTAGCCCCATTTTCACCGCGCCATAAGCACGAATAGCTTCAAATTTGGCAAGGGCGGCATCATCGTTATTAATGTCATCTTGAAGTTCCGTACCCGTGTAGCCAATATCTTCAGCGTTGATGAAAATAGTCGGAATGCCTGCGTTAATCATGGTGGCACTGAAAGAGCCTACATCAGGTACTTCAAGCGTATCGACTAAACGACCGGTAGGAAATATAGCGCCTTCGCCATCGGCAGGGTCGACAAACGCAACCTCAACTTCTGCGGCAGGAAACGTCACCCCGTCTAATTCAAAGTCGCCGGTTTCTTGCACTTCACCATGAGTAATAGGCACCTTGGCAATAATGGCTTTATTGATGTTAGCTTGCCAAATATTGACGACAGCAATGCCGTTATCTGGAATTTTATTGGCATCGACCAACCCATTATTTATCGCAAATGCGCCCACTGCGGCCGTCAAGTTACCGCAGTTTCCACTCCAATCTACAAAAGGCTTGTCGATAGAAACTTGACCAAATAAGTAGTCGACATCGTAATCATCGCGCTCACTCTTACTAATAAGCACGGTTTTGCTAGTGCTCGACGTAGCGCCACCCATGCCATCGGTTTGTTTACCGTAAGGGTCTGGGCTGCCAATCACACGCAATAAAAGCGCATCTCGCGCCGGCCCAGGCTGCTGCGCCGCTTCGGGTAAATCAGATACGTTAAAGAACACACCTTTACTGGTACCACCGCGCATATAGGTAGCTGGTACACGAATTTGAGGGGCATGCTTCATTGGTTATTCCTTTTTTGAGTGATGGCAATGGTTTTTTACGATGATTGGTGGCATTGGCTGGTTGCGATGGTTGCTTACTAAGAGTGATAACGATTAAGCCCCGCTCAAAACACACCAATCCATACTGTAGTTAGAGGAGGTAAACATTCAAATCCTGAACAACCTCTAAATCTACCACCTAAATTCATCTTCTAATTAACGTTGTTGGAGAATGGTAGGGGAAAGGTGATGTCGGTTCAGGGCCCTCAATTCGCATGGATGCGAATTGGGAGCCTACAGGGACGTATTTACGGCGTGCCCTGTACCGACATTACTTTCCCCTATCCCAGCGATAACTAAGTAGCTTCAGCTTCTAAGAAGTCTTTGGCAAAACGCTGAAGTACACCGCCTGCGCTGTAAATCGATACCTCTTCAGCGGTATCTAAACGGCAAGTTACCGGTACGTCGAGGGTTTCACCATTAGTACGATTTACCACCAAGGTTAATGTTGCACCCGGTGCAGGTTCACCTTTAACGTCGTAGGTTTCAGTGCCATCAAGTTCAAGGGTTTTGCGTGTTGTACCTGGCTTAAACTCAAGAGGTAATACACCCATGCCAAGTAAGTTGGTACGGTGAATACGCTCGAAGCCCTCTGCGGCAATGACTTCTACCCCAGCTAAACGAACACCTTTGGCAGCCCAGTCGCGTGAAGAGCCCTGACCATAGTCGGCACCAGCTACAATAATCAGGGGCTGTCTGCGCTGCATGTAGGCTTCAATGGCTTCCCACATGCGCACCACTTTGCCTTCTGGCTCGATGCGAGCAAGCGAGCCCTGTTTCACTTCGCCGTTTTCAAGCACCATCTCGTTGAACACTTTCGGGTTCGCCAAAGTAGCGCGAAGCGCAGTTAAATGGTCGCCCCTATGGGTGGCATAAGAGTTAAAGTCTTCTTCCGGTAACCCCATTTTCGCCAAATACTCACCAGCTGCACTGGTAGCCATAATCGCATTCGATGGCGATAAATGATCGGTGGTAATGTTATCGCCCAATATAGCCAGCGGTCGCATACCCGTCATGGTGCGCTCAGCATCCATCGCACCTTCCCAATAAGGCGGGCGGCGAATATAGGTACTCATTTCACGCCAATCATACAGCGGGCTAATGTCGCTGCCAGTATTCACTTTTAAATCGAACATGGGCTCGTACACTTTACGAAAATGCTCTGGCTTCACGCTTTTCGCGACAATGGCATCAATCTCTTCATCGCTTGGCCAAATATCTTTGAGCGTGACAGGGTTACCGTCGTTATCTATGCCTAGTACGTCTTTTTCAATATCGAAACGAACCGTACCTGCAATGGCGTAGGCAACCACTAATGGCGGTGATGCCAAAAAGGCTTGTTTCGCATACGGGTGAATACGGCCATCGAAATTACGGTTACCAGAAAGCACTGCCGTGGCGTATAAGTCACGGTCTATAATTTCTTGCTGAATTTTCGGGTCTAGCGCGCCGCTCATTCCGTTACAGGTGGTGCAGGCAAAGGCCACTACACCAAAGCCCAACTGTTCCAGTTCGCCCATCAAATCGGCTTCTTCTAAATACAGTTTTACCGCTTTAGAACCTGGCGCTAACGAACTTTTCACCCAAGGTTTACGGGTTAAGCCACGCTGGTTTGCATTGCGGGCAATTAAGCCTGCTGCAATCACATTGCGCGGGTTAGACGTATTAGTACAACTGGTAATGGCAGCGATAATTACCGCACCATCAGGCATTTTTCCTTCTTCTTGTTCCCATGCGCTGGCAACGCCGCGCTGAGCCAAGTCGCTGGTGGCTAAACGAGCATGTGGATTAGATGGGCCAGCCATGTTGCGGCCAACAGAGGATAAATCAAAAGTGAGAACACGCTCGTATTCGGCACTCGCTAATGAATCTGCCCATAAACCGGTGTGCTTCGCGTATTGTTCAACTAAGGCAATTTGCTTTTCTTCACGGCCAGTTAAGCGCAAATAATCGATGGTTTGCTGGTCGATGTAGAACATCGCCGCGGTGGCGCCGTATTCGGGTGTCATGTTTGAAATAGTAGCGCGATCGCCAAGGGTAAGGTGCGTAGTACCTTCGCCATAAAATTCCAAATAAGAAGACACCACACGCTCTTTACGTAAAAACTCGGTAAGTGCCAATACAATATCGGTAGCAGTAATATTGGGCTGTGGCTTACCGGTAAGTTCAACACCTACAATATCAGGTAGGCGCATGTAAGAGGCGCGCCCCAGCATAACGCTTTCTGCTTCAAGGCCGCCTACACCAATAGCAATAACGCCTAGTGCATCAACATGAGGAGTGTGGCTGTCGGTGCCGACCAAGGTATCTGGAAAAGCGACGCCGTCGCGAGACTGAATAACTGGCGACATACGCTCTAAGTTGATTTGGTGCATAATGCCATTACCCGGCGGTATCACATCCACGTTTTTAAACGCTAACTTAGTCCAGTCGATAAAATGGAATCGGTCGTCGTTACGTCTATCTTCAATAGCGCGGTTTTTTTCAAACGCGTCGGGTTCAAAACCCGCATGTTCAACGGCTAATGAGTGATCGACAATTAACTGGGTAGGCACAACGGGGTTTACTTTCGCCGGATCGCCGCCTTTCGCCGCAATGGCATCCCGTAAGCCAGCCAAGTCAACCAACGCGGTTTGCCCCAGAATGTCGTGGCAAACCACGCGGGCTGGAAACCACGGAAAATCCAAGTCGTTCTTGCGATAAATAAACTGCTTAAGTGAATCGGTTAATGCGTCAGGGTTACAACGGCGCACTAAGTTTTCAGCAAACACCCGTGAGGTGTAGGGAAGTTTATCGTAGGCACCATGTTCAATGGCTTCCACTGCCTCGCGGGTATCAAAGAAATCGATACCTGCGCCAGGCAAAGGTTTACGGTATTCGTAGTTCATATTACTCATGATTTTAAGCCTTAGTCGTTAACTACGTGCAGACATAGGAGGTACGTCACGAATATCTTCACCAGTATATTCAGCTGATGGGCGAATAATACGGTTGTCAGCGCGTTGTTCCATCACGTGTGCTGCCCAGCCCGTTAGGCGAGACATCACGAAGATAGGGGTAAACAACTTGGTGGGGATTCCCATAAAGTTATAGGCGGAAGCGTGGAAAAAATCAGCGTTACAGAATAGCTTTTTCTCGCGCCACATCACTTCTTCACAGCGCACAGATACGGGGTAAAGTACCTCGTCACCTACATCGGCAGCGAGCTTTTCAGACCAGCCTTTGATGATTTCGTTGCGAGGGTCAGATTCAGAATAAATGGCATGGCCAAAGCCCATGATTTTGTCTTTACGGGCAAGCATGGCCATCATTTTTTCTTCAGCGTCGTCTGCCGAGGTAAAGCCTTCAATCATTTCCATAGCTGCTTCATTCGCACCGCCATGCAATGGACCGCGAAGTGAGCCAATAGCGCCGGTGACACATGAGTGCATATCTGACAAGGTTGAGGCACATACGCGAGCGGTAAAGGTAGAGGCATTGAATTCGTGCTCTGCGTACAAAATAAGTGAAACGTGCATGACTTGTTCATGTAGCTCACGTGGTTTTTCGCCGTGCAGCATATGCAAGAAATGACCACCGATTGAATCGTCATCGGTTTCTACATCAATACGAACGCCATCGTGAGTAAAGCGATACCAATAGCAAATAATGCTTGGGAAACAAGCTAACATACGATCAGTTGCTTGCTGCTGTTCGCTGAAATCGTTTTCCATTTCAAGGTTGCCCAACATAGAACAACCTGTACGAAGTACGTCCATAGGATGTGCGTCTTTTGGAATACGCTCTAATACATCTTTAAGAGCCTGAGGCAATCCGCGCATACTTCGAAGTAAGGCTTTGTATTCATCTAACTCGGACTGGGTAGGCAATTTACCTTTTAAAATAAGATAAGCCACTTCTTCAAACTGGCAACTGGCTGCTAAATCTTTTACATCGTAACCACGGTATGTCAGGCCAGAACCTGATACGCCTACAGTAGACAGTGCTGTTTTTCCTGCAACTTGGCCGCGTAATCCCGCGCCACTTAATTGTTTAGCCATCTTGTTGTCTCCGGTCTTGTGTATGTAAGGTACAAAAGTTTGTTTAGTTTTTAATTCAACAATCGATATTTAAAAGCGTTGTTTTTAACAAAGTATTACTCGATGCAAATTGGCGTTCGAGGCCGCGGATGGGGAGGCAGGGAATACGAGCGCTGCCCCTCCGAGGCATGGATGCCGAGGCGGAGCCCCCATGGATGGGTTTACGGCGTGGCAGCGCCGTATCCCTGCCTCCTCAGCCAAAGCGGCTTCGCAGCCAAAGCGGCCTCTACTCAATTCAGCCCGCAGGCAATACTGCCTCGAGTCATCTCAGCCGCTAGCCTTTGCCTTTGGCGAACAGTTCGTCGAGCTTTTGCTCGTAGTCGTGATAGCCAAGGTAATCGTATAACTCCATGCGTGTTTGCATGGTGTCGACAACGGCTTTTTGATCGCCATTATCCAGTATTGATTGGTAAACGTTTTCGGCAGCTTTGTTCATGGCGCGAAATGCACTTAGTGGGTAAAGCACCATCGCAGCGCCCCATTCGCCAAGTTGTTCTTTGTTCCAAAGTTCGGTTTGTCCGAATTCGGTAATGTTGGCAAGAATAGGGACGTCTAACGCTTCTGAAAATGCGCGGTAGTGTTCTTCAGTTTTTACTGCTTCTGCAAATATGCCATCGGCACCGGCCGCAACATAAGCCTTAGCGCGTTCAATGGCTTTTTCTAACCCTTCTTGAGCGAAAGAATCAGTACGCGCCATAATGAAAAAGTCTGGGTCGGTTCTAGCATCTACCGCGGCTTTAATGCGATCGACCATTTCTTCTGTGCTCACAATTTCTTTGTTAGGGCGATGACCGCAGCGCTTTTGCGCAACTTGATCTTCCATATGTACAGCCGCTGCGCCCGCTTTTTCCATATCGCGAATGGTTTTTGCAATATTAAATGCGCCGCCCCAGCCCGTGTCTATGTCTACCAATAAGGGTAAATCACAGGCTGATGTGATGCGTTGTACATCAACAATCACGTCGTTTAGTGATGTCATGCCCAAATCGGGTAGCCCGTATGAAGCATTCGCAACGCCACCACCGGAGAGGTATATCGCTTTGTGACCGATAGATTTTGCCATCATGGCGGTATAGGCATTAATGGTGCCTAATATTTGCAGTGGCTTATTGTCGGCCAGTGCTTGTCTGAATTTCTTTCCTGCACTCATAAGTAACACTCTCTGGTTTTAAATTAGGTTGGTGTGGCGCTAAGTTTGTTTTCAATATTGTTCTTTGAATAAAGAATATGGCGGCGCATTAGCATCTCGGCTAGCTCTTCATCGCGATTCGCAATCGCGTTCACAATGTGTCTGTGTTCGTCAAAGGCTGTAGTAACCCTTGGGCCAGCCATGCCTAGTTGAACGCGATACATGCGTACAAGATGATAGAGCCCGTCTATTAACACGCTAATGAGGTGGCTGTTTTTACTGCCAGTCACGATGCGGTAGTGGAAGTCCACGTCGCCAGCTTCTTGGTAATAGAGCTGGGCGTCTTTCACTTTATTGAAGTGAGAATCTAATAAGCCTTGTAATGAGGCGACTTCTTCGTCGCTCATGTGTCTTGCAGCAAGGCGTGCGGCCATGCCTTCTAATGCTTCTCTTACTTGGTAAAGCTGAATTAGCCCTTCAGGGGTTAGCGATACTACTTTGGCCCCAATATTCGCTTTCCGCTCAACTAGGTGGCAGGCGGCAAGTCGATTAATACCTTCGCGAATAACCGCACGGCTGACTTCGTATTTTGTCGACAAATCAGTTTCACTGAGTTTAGAGCCTGCAGGAATAACGCCTTCTACAATGTCTTTACGCAATTGAAAGAAGGTTCTATCTGCATTAGTTACAGGCTTTTCTAGGGTTATCTGTACCGACAAGCTATGCACCACAAAATAAATTTTATGTCGACAATATAGGGGGTTTAAGTTGCTCAGTCAAACTTTCTTAGTGGTTATTGTCGACAAAGTGGCGTTGGTTTTTATAAATTGAAAGGTTAAGCAAAATCTAAAAAGGCAACAATTTGCTGCTAATGCAAGAGGTTAATCTTAAAGGCTAGCGACAAGAGGCAAAGTATAAAGAAGGCGAATCGGGGTAGTGGGGCGGCTACAACCTGCGGTGCTTTTTGTCTGAAGGTTGTAAAGGTGTGGAAAAATATTGTCTAAATGGTCTAGTGAATAGTTAAAGGGAATCGGTTTTATGCTTAATAAGTAACCTATGCTAACGTAATGATTATAAATAATAATATGTCAATTGGAATGAGGGGTTTAGCACCGTTTTCGGCCTAACCAATTAGTCTAATTTTAAAGTCTCATTTTAATAAAAGTGCAATATTTCGCTATGCAAGTTAAAAGGAAGTCAGTATGATATTTCTCCAGTCTTCAAGCCAATACTCCAGTCGTGGGTAGATGGGGGCTGGTAGGGTAGAGAAAGTGACACTAAAACCAGTAGGGATACACGCCACTTTCATCAGGATATCCATAAATCAGCTAAATGTTACTCGTCGTAACGCCCTCTATTTTGTGAGTCTATTGGTTTTAAAGTTCCATAGAGAACTTGAAGCAGCCTAAAAACAATAAATTTTTTGACACTAAACACTCTCGCAAAGGGGTTACACATGATCACCAATACTGACGTGTCTAAGACACTAGTTAGTAGGCTTTCGCCTGTCGCTTTGGCAGTAGCGTTAACTGTACCTGCTATTTCTCATTCTGCATTTGCTCAAGAGGCTGAAGCCACTGAAGAACAAATGTATGAAGCGATTACCGTTACAGCAACCAAGCGTCCTCAAGTTATCTATGAAGTACCAATTGCAATTAGTGCATTTGACGGTGATATGTTAGCTGAACAAGGCATTACTGACTTAACGGATGTTGGTAAGTTTGTTCCAAACTTAAACGTAACGGGCTTTTCAGCGGGTCACACTTCTTCTGTAAACCCTTTTATTCGTGGTATTGGTCTTCAAGACCATCTTATCACTACTGATCCTGGTGTAAGCGTCTATGTTGATGGCGTTTATTTAGGCCGCCAAGTGGGTCAAAACTGGAGCTTGAATAACATCGAGCGTATCGAGGTACTTCGTGGTCCTCAAGGTACGCTATACGGTCGTAACTCTATTGGTGGTGCCATTAACATCATTACCAAAGAGCCAGATCAAGGCGATGTGACTAAAGTAAATGCAGAGTTCGGTACTCGCGGTCGTGTTAAGACTGACTTGTTCGTGAACCATGCATTATCTGACACCCTAGCATTTAACATGAACCTTGCTTACAACACCCGTGATGGTTTGGGCGAGTTCATTAACGTACCTAATGCAGAATACGATGTTGGCGAAACAGAAGATATTTCTGGTCGTATCTCGGTAAAATATGAGCCGTCTGATGATTTCCGTATGGTACTAACCGCTGATGCCAACAATGGTGACGGTGGTTTACGCCCTTACACAGTGCTTATTGATGAAATGCCAGATGGGCGTTTTTATGCTGGTACAAACAGCCTAGGTCTTGAGCTTAGAAATAGCGATGTAACCCCAGAAGGTTATGATATTTACGATAACGCTACAGGCACACCAGAAGTCACTGGCGTATCTAATGAAGCCCGTGGTGTGTCACTGACTACCGAATGGGATATTAGTGACGATTACACCGCTAAAGTCGTTGCTAGCCGCCGTACATCTAAGTACAAAGCGGGTCTGGATGATGATGGAACTATCTACTCGTTAGACCAATACCCAGAGCGTGGTGAAGCAGACCAAACGTCAATTGAAGTTCAATTGAATGGTTACATCAATGAGTACACTGACTTCGTTGCTGGCCTTTATTACTTCAATGAAGAAGGTAGCAACCGTCAAGGTAGTGATTCAAGTTTTGATGGCGGTGGCAACACCCTTCAACTTGACCAAGAAACCACAAGTAAAGCGGTATACCTAAACCTTCGTCATGACTTAACTGACGAGCTTAGTGTATCTGGTGGTATTCGTTACACTGAAGATGAAAAAGACGCGTCTGCAAATGTATTCGATGCGCTTGGCACCATTTATGACTCAAATGAGTGGGACGAAGTAACGTGGGAATTGGCGACCAACTATACCTTTGAAAATGGCATGACAGGTTATGCCACCATTCAAAACGGTTATCAGTCAGGTCAATATCCTGCTCGTCCATACTGCCTAATTGGCGAGTTCTTTGGCGCGGGTGGCTTCGATGATTTAGACGGCGCAGTAGCAGCAGTTAATGCAAGCAACTGTTTTGAAGCCTCTGACAACATTACAGCGGTGAACTACGAAGTGGGCCTTAAAGGTCGTGTCAATGAATACTTTGACGTGAGCATTGCAGTATTTAACACTGAGTTTGAAGACTTACCGTACCAAGTAAGCCAAGTTAGTGAAGGTGGTTTTGATACGGCTAACTTAGTGGTTGAGCAAACGTCACGTGGTATCGAGCTAGATACGACCTTGAACGTAGGCAACTTCAGTATGCTAACCAGCATTGGTTACATGGATGTTGAAGTTGATGAGCAAGACGGATTTAACCCTGTTGCGCCATTAACGCCTGATTTAACTTTCGCAATTGGCCCGTCATACACCTTCGACCTTGAAGGCGGTGATAAAATTCGCGCTCGTATCGACTATTCATACCGCGCAGAAATGTACGGCGAGCCTAGTTCAGAGCCTACTCGTATGACGAACATCGATAGCCGTGAATTGGTTAATTTCGATGTTGCCTATACGCCAGCAGATGAAGGTTATACGGTTGCTTTATATGGCCGTAATATCTTTGATGAGCGTTATGACAACGCTCGCTTAAATACTGGGGATTATATTATCCAAGTATTAAGTAATGACGCGAGTGAGTTTGGCGTACGTTTCTCAACTGAGTTTTAATTAACGAATTGAGTAACCTAAAAAGACAAACGCTACATCTGAAATAGGTGTAGCGGATATAACAAAGGCTGGTTTATAACCAGCCTTTTTGTTTTGCGATTCTGGCGGCATCTACACGGTTGGTAGCATCAAGTTTTGCTATAGCTTCAGACAAATAATTACGCACAGTACCTTCTGATAAAAACAGCTTCTGCGCAATATCATGGGTTTTTAATCCATCAGCGGCGAGTTTCAGTGCTTTGCTTTCTTTTGCCGAAAGCGGGTTGTTATCATCCAGTGCCATTAAAGCAAGTTCGGGGCTAATAACTCTTTCGCCTTTTACAATTTTATATAATGAGCTAACAAGGTACTCACTGTCAGCCTCTTTTAAAACAAACCCTTTAGCACCCAGTGCCAGCGCTCGCTTTATGTAGCCAGGTTTGGAGAATGTGGTCATTACCACCACTTTGCTGTCTATAGATAAAGCTGCAAGCTTTTCTGCTAAATCTAGCCCCGAGACTAAGGGCATTTCAATGTCGGTAAGAATAATATCGGGGGCTTCGTTTGCGCCAAGCCAATCTAGCGCTTCTTGTCCATTAGCGCACTTCCCACTTATTTCAAAGTCGTCTTCTAAAGACAATAAGGTGGCGATAGCATCACGCACCAAAGATTGGTCTTCTACCACTAAAATTCGATTCATTGCCGGTTGCTCGATATAGAATTAGTCATATTTCAATGTGTGCTCTGTGCGTTATTATCGGGTTTAGAAAGTAGCGGTAATTGAAGTGTTAGCATGGTTGGGGAGCCCCACTGAAACTCAACCGTTGCATTAATGAGTTCAGCTCGCTCGCGAATGCCTTGAACGCCGTTGCCCTCAGTTTGGCAGTGGCTGTTACCATTATCAGTTATAACGAGATTCAACATATCGTTGGTACATTGAAGGGTAAGCGTTGCTTGGTTGCCCTTACTATGACGAAGAATATTCGTAGTCGCTTCTTTTACTATTAACGACAATTGGGTTTCTTGAAGGGGAGTAAGGTGAGTGAAGCTGCTTTCGTCTACATCACTCACTTCATGAAAACCCTGCTCCGACAACTTAGCCATATTTTTAGCGATTTCCTGGCTAAAGGAAAGGTGTTTAATGCCACTTACCGTTTGCCTAATCTCACTGAGTAGTTGCTGAGACAGCTGCGCCAATGCTTTTACTTCTGCTTGAGCTTCAGCGGTGCGGCCTTTAGACAGTAATTTATCGGCCACTTGAGCCTTCAACGAAATGCTGCTTAATGCATGACCAGCTACATCATGGAGATCACGGCCTATTCGTTCTCTTTCAGCAATGGCACTTAAGGTACCCAGTGCGGCAGCGTGCTTTGCTTCTTTTTGTTGAAAAAGCGTTTCCTTACGTTCCATATATCCAAAGCCAAATAGCACAGCGATATTGCTTCCTGCGCCAAGAAAGAAAAACAAACCGGTTGGGTATAAAAGTACTTTCATGACAATAAGCGAAGCCGATACTATCAATAATAAAATAATGCCGGTACGTAAACGATAATAGTAGCCAACAATAAAGCTAATAAAGCCAAAAATCACCGTGCCACCAGGATTAACCAAGCTGGTGGTGTAGGCTAAAAAAATCATTGCAGTGAGGTAATAAGGTAAGCGATTTACAGGTTGATTTACACACAACACATAAAGCAAAACAAAGGTGACAAAGCCGGTAAGAATGAGCGCCATTACCCAATTGGAAGGCGCATTTTGCATAAATAACATTGGCACAAAGTAAAACAGCGAAAATACCAAAGAGCTATAAGACCACTTTTTTTTGCGCCCGTCTGCCAGCAAGGGTAATACTGGCGATGGTAGGTTAGCAGAGGTTTTGCTAGTGGCTATACCTGAGTCGCTAATGGCTATACCAGAATCGCTAGTGGCCTTGTCGCTGTTTTTTATTGAATTGCTATCCATCTAGGGCCTGTTGATCTTTGCTGCATATATTTCACTCAGCAGTACATGGGTAGC